>Ga0209533_1000441_pt1 | contig 40128 bp, 38 predicted proteins | sample COG_04_FD_184748 | JGI IMG/M metagenome (GOLD analysis project Ga0209533, IMG submission 184748) | Pelagic Microbial community sample from North Sea - COGITO 998_met_04 (SPAdes) (version 2) | ecosystem: Environmental > Aquatic > Marine > Neritic zone/Coastal water | place: Helgoland, sampling...
GTTGTTTTCCATGTATATACGGATCGACTCCGGATCCATAATATCATATTGAGATTTGGATGGAAGGTTGGTGAGCACATTTTCAGAAACGTTTTGCATACTGAGCTTGCTGTCAGATTTAGTATCGGTGGTTTCAGTGGACATAATAGCGAAAGTGTTGAATTTTATTTGTTTGATTCTAATTTCTATATACCGATTTTCAAGATTACGTTTTTGTTTGTTTAATTATTCACTAACGCAAAAAGGGCCACTATCTCCAGACTCGCAATGAGTTTATGGAGACAGTGGCCGTTTTTGTGTTTATTTAAGACAAAACATTTACAAAACAATTTTACAAAAAGGAGGGAGGGAATAATTCACTTGTGCTCTTTTTATTTTGCCCATTCCCAAAGACACATGCTGTCGACATGAAAAGATTTTTCTCCCCAAATGTACATAGGACTAAAGCACAAATTGCACCGCTCCGATTCAGTGTCGACACCTTGAGTCGCTAGGAAATCCTTCAATTCGTAGACTATGAAGCTGGTATGTTCTCTGGCGCTTTTGAGGAGGGTTTCGAGGGGCTCTTCCGTGTCTTTACTGAAAAAGACTCGAAGCATGGCCTTTCGCTCATCGTCGTCATCAAGATGATCAATGAGTTTTGACAAACATGACCCCTCTATCCACGTGTCAAAGGCCTGTTTGGAATTTTGGTGTCCTAGAGGATCAGTCTCTCCTTTCTCTTCCAGTTGAGGCTTGGTTTCAGTGGACATAATAGCGAAATTGTTGATTTTTATTTGTTTGATTCTAATTTCTATATACAGATTTTCAAGATTACGTTTTTGGTTGTTTAATTATTCACTAACGCAAAAAGGGCCACTATCCCCTCGACTCACAATGAGTTTATGGAGACAGTGGCCATTTTTGTGTTTATTTAATATAGATATTTACATCTTATTGTCGTCTTTATCTTGTCCTGTTTTGTTCTCGATGGTAGTAAAAACTACATCGTTCGATGGAATACTCCACGACTCCTTCTCTTCGTCTTCAATCTCGAAATCAAATTCGTTCTCGAATGCTTCGATCTCATCGTCAGAAGCATAATCACCATCGTTTCCGCTGATAATATTGTATGTACGTTCATTAATTCCGTGAAAATTTCCTGGGGTAGCTTCCTCAATGACATGGATGACTTGATTGATATCATTCTCGATACCTATAGTTGAGTTCGAGATGAAGTACTCCATCTCAATCAGGATATCAAATATACCATATTGGTCGAAGTCCCCTCGAACGATGTCCTCGCCTGAGCCGTAATCCACATCCCGGAAATCTTCATTGATAACCTTCAGTGTGTACTCAAGTACCATATTAACCCCACCGTCCTTAACCTCTATTCCCATCTGATTAAATACCTCGAGGGTAAGCGATGCTAGTTGTGCTACACGAGCTGGAGAGGTGGAGGTATATGAGATATCAATACCGTCAATATCGCCCAGCCCGAATGCCTCATAATAATCTCTGATAGAATTAAGGTCGGACACGTCGACTTTCTCTTCTGCGGTAAGGAATAGTTGATCTAGATTTAGATTCTGGGAACTCATCTTATCGATATATATATCGGGAAGTGATTTAAATTAAATGTGCTCCAGTCAGTTTAAACCCTAAATCGAAATTCATTTTTTTTTACTCTGATATAAAATATAATATTGTCTTCATAGATAGTGAGGAGAAATGGATTAGAATACATTGTGACGCAAAAAAGGCCACTATCCAACAACTCCGAGGAGTCGAGGACAGTGGCCTTTGCGTTCGATTGTTTATTTAAAAGATATTTTAAAATCATATAACTCATATACTCTAATTCATATATACTATCTTATTCAACTTCACCTTCAACTTCACCTTCGTCGCCGTGATTCACTTGATGAGCTTCCCTTAATCGGGTAAAGATTAATTCATCTCCCACTAGATCGTCTTCTGTTTCTTCTGCATCGAGGTCAGCGATTTGATTCAAAACCATGTCGATATCGTTCACGATTCCAGTGCAATCGTCGAGAAATACGAGGACTTCTTCAAAAACATCGAGGATATTCATAGTACCGAAATCACCCCTTCCTATTTTTGTATCAGCGCCATAGTCTACACCATTCGTAATATCAGCCTCTATGTCAAGAAGAGCATGATGAAATACATTGACTAACCCGTCTGTACTAGGGCGAGACAACCCGCCTCCAAAATGGAGGAAAGCGGCATCGAGTGCCAACGCAGTCAATTGAACAATTTCTGCTGGCGATTTTATATCGTATTCGACTTCACCTACTGGTAGGTCATCTCCGAAATTCTCTTGGCGAAAATTCCTGACAGACTTAAAATCCGTTAGATCGAGTTTGCCTGATGTAGTAGCGGCGGAATTAATAGATTCCATCATCAATCTTTCCCTAGTAAGCATTTTGAAGTTTTTTTCGCTTGAGTATATAATAAAAGATAGTTGTATCCAAAAATTCTATGAAACGATTTTCGAAATTAGTTTTTTTTATAGACCTACATGATGACTATCCATGTTGTATTTTACCTTAAGAATAATACAATACGAATAATTGTATTATTTAATTATCTAGAATTTAATATTCTTTACCTCTGGTAAATCCGTCTCAACAAAGAGATCGTAGTATAGATAGACCACACTGAGAAGACACGTTGGCTTATAATCTCTCAATCTCTGAATCGTCTCAATTAGCTTAAACATTCTGCACTCAATATTTGGGGCGACATATTCCTCGAACTGATCTCGATACGAATCTGGGTTAAAACGAAGGAATACAACGGGCGTTCCCCCGAACTCCTGAGACAAATTTATCATCCTTACCCTCTCACAATTATATTGAGAGCTGGAATGCTGATGTTCATCGATCTCGAGTAATATATAATGCGTTTTACAGTCGTATATAGCATCGACTCGTTTCTTAGAGCAATTGGAATCGTAAATCTTATCATGGAGATCAGGCTCTAAGTCGTGCAGCTTGAGAATATCCATAATAATGTGTTCCTTTCGCTGTTTATACTCTTGGAAATCGTTGCATATATTACACTGCCCTTTGAAGGACGGCTCGTCCGAGATGATGTCCAACAGATGACATGAAGAACACTCCCTCTCGACGACATTAGAATCACCCTGTAGAGCATGATCCTCACAACGCAAAGGGAAGATCTTCCCTTTTGACGTATAGAATGGACGATTCTTACATAAAGGGTATTCACATTTCGGATTTATTGTACTATACATGTTTTTTGTTTTATGGACGGAACAATGGGTACTTGTCGTGAACAGTTTGCCGTAAGATGGTCGAGTCTTACATCCCGAATGCTTACACCTCTTGTTCGCGATATCTTCGTAGTTATCTGGAGCGTGATTCCTACAGTATTCCTTCTTCTTTGACCCTGGAAGTCCGTAATTTGGTTGCTTCTCACATCCCGAATGCTTACACCTCTTGTTCGCGATATCTTCGTAGTTATCTGGAGCGTGTTTACTACAGTATTCTTTCTTCTTTGACCCTGGAAGTCCGTAATGTGGATGCTTCTTACATCCCGAATGCTTACACCTCTTGTTCGCGATATCTTCGTAGTTATCTGGAGCGTGTTTACTACAGTATTCCATCTTCTTTGACCCTGGAAGTCCGTAATGTGGTCGAGTCTTACATCCCGAATGCTTACACCTCCTGCTCGCGATATCTTCGTAGTTATCTGGAGCGTGATTCTTACAGTATTCTCTCTTCTTTGACCCTGGAAGTCCGTAAGTTGGATTAGTCTTACATCCCGAATGCTTACACCTCTTGTGCGCGATATCTTCGTAGTTATCTGGAGCGTGATTCTTACAGTATTCTGTCTTCTTTGACCCTGGAAGTCCGTAAGATGGATGCTTCTTACATCCCGAATGCTTACACCTCTTATGCGCGATATCTTCGTAGTCATCTGGAGCGTGTTTCTTACAGTATTCTGTCTTATTTGTCCCTGGAAGTCCGTAAGATGGATGCTTCTCACATCCATCCTCTTTACATTCTTTCCTCTTCGCCTTCCCTCTACACGACGCACACATCTTTGTTTCCTTACCTCCCCTTTTCGATTTAAATTCGTCCAAAAATTGCACTCTTTTGCAGCTAGAGCACTCTTTTTTGTTATTCTCGACGGTGTTTATTGAGTTTTCCATGGTCTTTTTTTTTTAATAATACTAATATTGAAGTTGGTATTATTTTTTCCTAATGCTATATATATTGGATCATACGATATCAACCTTCGGGGTGTTCAGCACTAATTGTCTACATATCTTATGTTTCTGAACATGTGTCTTATATGCTCTTAGTATGATGTTCTTTGTTCCAAAACATACTTCGAATAGTTGTTCAATTGGATTAACGCATTTTGACATGTAGTAATATGGACATATCTTGATGATATCTGAATACTTCTCCACATACGATGGAGAATCTATTTTCTCCCATAGAGCTCCGTTATATTCTCCCCTATTCGTCATCACGAATTCCAGTCTTGAACCAGGAACTACCGGTCTTCCTCGTCTTCCCATCTTCAAAGCTAAATATACATGAGCTGGTAGACTTCTGTCCATGAAAACTCGTTCTGTATCGCATTTCTTAGCGACTAGTTTCCTCGTTCTTTCAGCCTGGTCATTCTCTGGGAGTCTATCTCTCTTGTATGTTTCGGTATCGTTGACAGTCTTTGTGATGATGAATTGGGATATATCAAAGTCCTTTCGTCTGAATAGCTCAAGAACTCTTTCATGGAAGTGGTCGAAGACCTCTTCCTTCGTTTTAGAGTCGAAGACCATGTCGATGCACTCCTTGTATACAGAGCTGACAAATTTGGAGTTATCTCGTCTAGCCAAGATGACCCCTTTCATTTGAACATTCTTCAATGTATCATAATCTTCCTCTACTATGTGTGCAATGTATCTTTTCTTGCTAAATATGAGGAACTTCTTGTAAATCTTGTCTTCGAACTCTAGTTTCATAGGAGGGGGGAATTCAGTCTCTAATAATTTATCTATCTTAACGCAGTGATCCCATAGATCCTTAGATGCTACATTCTTGAAATTGATCATGACTGAATCGGTATCTCCATATACTATATCTCCCCCGTATTTATTACACATAATGTCCTTAGCCTTCATTAGTGATTTCCTACCCCATGCAGTAGTACACATAGCACATGGTAAACAGGGTAGAAAGCCTTTCTGTGCGCCCATAGCACCGTATACCGAGTTGCATACGACCTTCAAAGCTGCTTGTCTCTTATCTGATACGATCATCATTACTTCCATTGTACTAGCATCGTATCCGTCGATTCTCAAGTCCTTGTCTAGTTTTAACTTCTTTAGTGCCTCTTTTCGTTTTTTCAGTACCTTCTTTTCTAGAGTTCGTTCATGAAGGAGGGATTCGAGAATACATGCCACCATTCCTTTCATTCTCTCCTTTTTGATGAATCTATATTTATGATGGGCGCAGATCACGCTTTTTACAGGTCCTTTTCTTTCTTCTGTATCATGCGAGCAGCCGATATGATCATCCCATTCACAAATATTACAGTCTTCGTCCTTGATATTATTGGGTTCTGAATCATTTACCAGTGTTTCAGTAGATATATTATTCGAGATCATAACTGTGGGGTATAAACTGGCGAAATCGAATGGGGCGATATCATTATAGATACCAGGACTTGGATTGATTACAGTTGCTCCGCTGTAGTTCTCGTGATCTTTCCTAACGTATGCATCCTTTTCTACTACATAGTTCTCGTGGATAGCCTTCTTAACTACTAATGCAAAGAATCGAATCTGTTGCCCCTTGGTATACAAATATGAGATTGGAATATTGCATGTTCTCGCGGTCTCTGTTGCATCGATCCATACCTGGAAGACATTCGATAGTCTAGCTACGAGCATAGAGTCTTCAACGCAATACTTACCGCAGATACCTAGTGCCTGTCTCCCTTTAGCATCATCCCTCATTCCCATTCTATAACATTTGAATATACCTTGTGGAGTGAGAGGGTCCTTGGATACTCCTAGGAACTTCTGAGATACGCTCTTGAGGTTGTATACTGACAATTTGTAGTTCCTCTTAACAATGGGATATAAGTCTAGAAACACTCGCCCATGTGCATCAATGAACTCCATCTTTTGTTCTCCGTACGCTGCGCTTTTCCAGTTGATCATTGTCTTGGATGACATTTTTCCCTTCCTGTTACCTAGCTCTCGAAAATCTTTGATACAGTTATTTGAACTGAGTTGTGCTCGTTTGATGATATAAGGGATATCGAAACTCATTATGTTGTATCCCATTATAACCATAGGATCCTTATCGACGATAAGTTTTTTGAATCCTAGGATCAATTCGCGTTCAGATTTATATTCCATACATCTAATGTTTTCATTCTTGTCAATTCTAGGTTTACCGAGAGATAAAAGTACTCTCTCCCAGTTATTCTCATTTTTGTCTGACATCCTAAAGAACACGGCTGAGATTTGGAATATACAATCTGGTTCGTTTGTAGCGTCTGGGAAGGCGTTTATTCTCCAACTATTACATTCAATATCAAATGACATACAAGTTGGATAGACAACATCATCTCTATCCGATGGAGCTAGTTCTCGATATGGAACACTAAACTCGAGATCGCATCTACTACATTTTCGATCACCAGTAAATTCTATCACTCGCGAACTCTTATCTTGAAACGAATTCCACCCACCCTGGTTTAGTTTCATTGTTGAAAATAATTGAATAATAGGATCGACATTGGTCTCATGAAGCTTGATAAAAATTTCTCCTAAACCGTATACGTTCAACTTAACCCTCCCATCTAGCGATTTTTTCAGTATATGGCTGGCCGCACTCCATCTATCTCTATAGCTTCTATATGACAATTTGGCGAATGGGAAAAGCTTCTCTACCATTTTCCCTTTCTCTTTCTTGACATTTGCATAGAATGTCTTCTTCCTCCATTCAAGTTCTACTGACGCAGGACGAATTTGATAGAAATACTTATCATGTCTTATTTCTGTTAAACATTTCTTAATCAAATTGAAGTTAGTAGAACTTTTCCAGTCTATCCCCGTATCGATAGGTAGTTCTACATACATGTATGGATTAAAATCGTCTACCACTACCATGATTGATTTGTTATCGATCGTTTGTCCTGTGATATACACAACAGTTTTCTTTTTTTTCCCGTTTAAATTAACAAGGACTGCGTCGACATCCACTTTTACACTCTTGAAAAATACCATTGTTGTTGATACCAAATAATTATTGATGACTATATGGAATAAGTTCTTACTCAATATAATTATCATACCTCTATTTGTTATTATTTTTTTTTGATATGTATGACATTGACAAATTAGAATCTATTATACTGGGATAGACTGAGCCGAGTGCTGCTGTATCATTGACTATTATAAAGTCAAAGGCTACCCTCATCACTAATCGTGTAGTTTTCGAACTAAAATACAACCATTAGTAATGTCTGTACCATTATTCATACACTCATGTGTGAATCCCACAACTTTCACTTTCACTCCACCAATAATATGATAAAGTGAACTATGTTCATACAGGTCAAGATAGCTGTCGAATGGAAACTTACCATATGTCATTTTAACTACATCCCTGCCGTCAAATAATAGTTTATTATTTGTTATGTCACCAGCAACAGATATAGTCCCTAAGACCTGGAACGTTGGCATATTATCACGGCCTATTTCCTTTACCTTTAATTGATAGTCTTTATCCATTATAGTGTAGGTTGATTTTATTATTATATATGTATAATCATTAACCAATATTATTTGTTGTCGTCACTCCCCCCTAGGGAGTGAGAACTGATATTCTCTTTTTATCACCACGTCCCTTGAGGCGATTCTATTGAATTCTGAATCGCTTGGTAGAAGCTCGATCACATCTCCTCCAAGTAAGTAATCATCCCATTCACCCTTGTTCAAAAGACCTGGCCACATGCCACAATCTAAATAACAGAAAATTGTTTCTTCGCTTTTTAGGTCAACATCAGTCTTATAGAAGGTCCTACATTTCCAGCCGACATACATTGTGAGAACCTTTCCATTCTTTAGAAATTCAACAGCCTGCCCTAGACTCATTTCGTTTTATCTTAATTATTCAAATCTATAAACGGATATTAATATTTTATAAATGTTATACTACCCATACACTGACTTGTCCTTCTACTTGTCCTTCTACTTCTACTTGTTCGTCTATTTGTTCGTCTTCGTCTTCGTCTACTTGTTCGTCTTCGTCTACTCCATTCAAATGAATGGCTATGCATGATAATGTACCACAGCAACAACCGTACAAGAGAAGGAGAGATATAATAAGAGTTATTGGCGATACCCATAGAGGCGAATCCCACATATTCATTATATAATGTTTTGGATTTTCTCGATTTATATAATATTTAAAAACCAGATTATTTATTGATATCATCCCTCAATCAAACGTGTATATAACCTGATAAATAATATATTTAAACAATGACTGTATGTATATAAAAATGGATTTTGCCGAGCTTACCAAAATTGGAAAGTTAGGAGATACAATGTCAATGCAACAGCTATTGAAACTAGCTGAGGAGGCAACGGAGAATAAGGATTTCGCCCAGACATTATTAAAAACGTTGCAAACTACTGGTCTCCCTCCGAAGAGTGGTAATGAGGTAAGTTCTACTAACACAAATAAAGAAAAGATGAAGGAGGAGTTATCTGTGCTCAATATTCAATCATGGAAGAATTCCAAGAAATATCTGAAGAACCAGAAAAAGAAGGCAGCTAAAAGGGCCATGAGAAAACAGAAAAGGAATATTAACTATAAGAAACAATAATCATCAGCCATCACGAGAAATGGATTTTTTTTAATCTTGAAGTTGATAATATTTTTATATAATCAAACAGTATATAAAAAATCCCATCTAACAGATATGACAGACATGACACGAGTATTACTTGACGATTATGACGATTATACTATCGAGATTGGTCCACCTGAAGACTTCAATACCGAACCCGAAGGTCCACCTGTAAACATAAGACCGGATATATGTATAGAAATATTCGCATGTATGGGTTTGTTGACTGGTTTAGTAGGTATGGTTATTGGGACATGTAATCTGGCGGATCTATGTTAAATTGTTATGTGTTTTAACCGTCGTGACGCAAAAAAGGGGAACCCTATCGAAATGATAGGGTTCCCCTTTATGTATTTTTTTTATTGAATAAGTTTTATAAATTGTATGTGATGATATATATATATATATTAATTCTCCTCTTAATTACTAGCAGACGGGGGAAGTAGTCCTTCCTTCTTCATATACTCCTCTATCTCCTTTAATTTTGTCCTGCATTCTTCTTCATCATCCTCCTCCTCAACCGCATTGGCCTCAGAAACCCTAGTCTTAATCCTAAACTCATTTTCAACGCGGAACCAACACTTCATTTTCTTGGCTGCTTCTTCTTTACTGAGACTACGGACTTCATCTCCACTCAGTCCGTTGTAAAGGAATACTTCATCGCCTATTGCGAAGTGATAGTTGCCAGTTTGCGTGTATGCGCCAGCAATCCTCAGCTTGTCATTATAGTACATGACTTTGGCGCCATACTCATCGACAAGCGACTGTGATATGTCCGACGGGAAATTAGGAGTCATATAATCTTGATGAAACCCATACTTCCCGTCATTCTCCTCACATATGCAAGACATACCTTCAAAAAAGACTTTGTTCAACTTCAATTCATCCATTGCCGCGGATGAATATCGGAAGACACGGGATGGTTCTGCAGAGATCGAAACATGGTTTTCACAGGCCATTTTTTTTAGATTTAATTAATGTATTATTATTGTCGTTAAAACGAATTTCAAATTTCATTTTTTTTTAACTTCTTCACTTTGTATAAGCATCCGAATAATCCAAGTAGCATACGTCATCATTACACTTAGGGTCTCCGATGCAGTATGCTGGTCGTTTCTCAACTCGATTATCCTTTGAGAGGTTATTCTTCTGCACATTGAATTGCTTCTTCGATACAGACCTGATTACTTCTGATACAAATTTCTTGACACCTGCCATCGTCCTCTCTCCATCATATCTCATAAATGGTCTACCTCTCATATACATGACGACGTATGGGACATATTTCAACTCACAAACGGTACCTTTACTCATTCTCACGACAGAGTCATTATTAGTGATGTTTACAAGACCATACTGACATCCGGGAACCTCTGCTGGTAATTGATTGAAGATAGGAATGAATGTATGACAGTGCTTACAGTGTGTACTGTAGTATAGCACCAATGAAAGTCCCAAAACACCCTTGAGAATAAGTTCAGGTTTCTTTGTGTTTTGATTCTGTTGTCTGATAAAGTCGTCTGCGGTGAGATAAAGAAGAGATGACATTTGTATTTTATGTACTATCCTTTTTACTTAAATAAAATTTAGAATAACATAAACATAAGTACAAATATTAATCTGGTAAAAATACAATGCAAGACTATTCTAATGTTCGAGTTCATGATTTTAGTTCTAATTCGTATTCTATAGATTGCTGTAATCCATTGCATGGAGCTTATGTTTCAGGAGAGGAGGAGGAGTGTGTTGATTCGAAGGTTTTCTCGGAATTGTTCGGGTTTTATAATGAAAATTATGATATTGATACATATTTACAGAAATCTCCACGTTCTCTCAGATATGCGATGATGCCGAAAGGATACAAACACATACTGGATGATATCAATGAAGGAGTTGTTATTGGTTCTCGAATAATGCCTCTAAGTGAAATCATAGAGATGGAAAAGGATATATTATTCTTATCCTATATCAAGATTATGATGGAAACGACAGATATCGAACGGTATCTTAGGAACATAAAAAATGATTATGAGGATAAAAGAGATGCATTCATTGAATTATTTGAGGCAGACGGTATAGCATCAGGGGGTAATAAGGTTATAGATAATAATACTATGACTATATTAACCTCTAAACGATTTAAATTTCACGAGAAGATATATAAAGCTAGAAACAAGCCAGAGACTAAGGTGTCGTCTCTTGTATGGAAGGCTATTCTTGATGTATTAAGACACAAAGATGAATACGATGAAACATCGGTCGAGGATTACTGTGGTATTAATGCTACACTGAAGGAAGGAAACATAGGTATTCTGAATATTAAGCGTGTTCTCAAGTTATTAAGGAGTGTTGCTGCGCATATCATTTCAGTTAAGACTATAACAAAAAATAGTGTATGTGTTGTATTCGATTCTAGAAAAAATGCATTGGTGGCGGTAGATCGAGAGAATAACCTCCCTCTGAATCTGGAACTCCGTACTCCTATGTCAGGACATGAGAAGAAGATGATTCACAATTATACACCTTCCTACATATCTAGAAATGCACACTGGAATATCGACGACTTTATAGCTAGACAAACATGTGAGTTGTCACCTTCTGGTAGAACTGAAATACTTAAAGATTTAATTAAGTTATACAAGAATGAACTATTGGTTAAATTTTCAAAAGGGATGTATGAGGATTTATTACTTAATACATCTGATAAGATACTTCAATATAGATCTAGTATAAGTGAATTTGGTGTCGACGTAAAGAACGGAAGGGGGTTAAATATTTTAGGGATATTATTAATGGAGCTCAGAAGAACTATGAAGCAATCTAACGAGAAGAAAGAGACGGAATTGAAAATGGATGATGATATTCAGAAAATGTTCAGGGATTTTATATATGCATCTAATATCCTAGCACATGAGTCTTCTACACTAGATGTTAAACATATCAAGAAGGCATATAAACTACTCAGGGGTTATCATCAAGAGATAAGTCTCTCTCAGCCCCTCAAGTGTAATATTCCTAATAGTAAGTTCTCAGAACAGGCTATATCATGTCTATCATTATTCACTGAAAAGGATTATAATAAATCAGATGTTATATCTGCATTGTTCCATTATGCCTCGAGGTATACATCATCATCTGCTAAATTGGCTCATAACTACACGCGTGAGATAACCAGGAAAGACGTGATATCAGTCGTAGTATCTATCATGGACTTTGTGAATGGTAAAGTGTTTAATTGTCCCAAAACTAGTTCTATTAACATCGATAATATCATCATGTCGCTTAAATTATTCCTAGGTTATAAGAAGTATCCCTTGGTGTGTTCAATAGTGGAGAATAACTCAATAAGATCCAAAGAAGTAGGAAATGACATCCGTGTTATATTCTGTAAGTCCAGAAGGGACAGACGTCTAGCTACTAAGAATAAGAACCAGTTTGACAAATGCGTAAAGTATTTGTCTAAGTATATTTGTGTATTGGAGATTATAGATCCGGAATTTACATTTTTATCAGAGGAGATCTATAACTTTATGTAATTCAATGATTGTGACTCGAAAAAGGCCATTGATGAAGACTTTATACGAGTCGAAAGCAGTGGCCTTTAGTTTTTTTTTGAAAATATAACAATAATAATTTATGACGATGAAGTCCCACAACCAAGTCGATTTCGAGCTGTTTGAACATTCATGACACCACTTGTAGAATCAAACAATATATCTCTACACAGTGTAAAATCTGAATCAATACTATTATCCTTCCTATTGCACATATATTTAGTGCATATATTCTTCATGATTTTATGATCCTCAGTTATATAGAACAGTTTCATCTTGTATGCGATAATATAATCGTATATAACATCAAGATTAAACGGTGGGTTCTGTTTAAGTAGCATTGAAAATCTATCCACAAATTCCTGTCCATTTTTTTCGAGCGTTTCCTCAATAAACTGTTTGTGCTTGGGTGAATATTTGCTATATGTTTGTGCGAGTATCTTCTTACCCTTTTCGATATCAAATTTCGGATAGCGTCCGACAACATCATTAAACCTCGACACAAAATCTTTCTCGGTTTTGAACATTGTTAAGACGCTTTCGTACTTGCGTATTTGAGCGAGAATAGTCATTTTATCCTTAATATTCCTTTTAGAGCTGCTATCCAACGCTATATATCTCGAATTAATTGGGGGAATGAAACCTACAACCCTTCTTACTACGGTTACATTTAATAAATCCCCACCCTTTTTTAATAATGCCCGTAAGTTTTTATCTGTGAGTTCCATGGACCTACGATTCCAAGAGTTAATATAATACAATTTACCGTTTACATGTTTAAAAAAGCAAATAGCATGCCCAGTCATTCCACTTGCCTCCCGTCTGATACCGATTACACCAGCTTCGTACTTTTCAAGTCCCATATTTTCGATTTTTTCAGTTTTATTTCGCAACTGGATAGAATTCATAACTACTGTGGAAGATCGCCTATGTTCTTCATCAACAGACTTAGACTCATGTACAACATTATATCCCGCCCAACTGAATAGCTCCGGGAGAAATTCGGTTCCGCCAGCCTGATATTCAACGACAACCTTAAAAATGTCATATCCTTCCTTGAAGTAGTAAGTTAACTTAGTTTTCATTTTAGTTGTTTCCAATAAACCTTCGATAGCTAGATTAAACATTTCACTGTCTCGATCGAGATGCAGAAATCTGTTTTTACCATTGAAGTTTAATGATAGAAAATGCTTTCGAATGGGTTCTATAAATGGCGGTAAAACAAAATCTTTACGTGTTAACCCTTCCTTTTCGCGTCTACTATCAACAGATGATACTAAGATCGTACTCTTATTGTTTACGTGTCCCAAATTCAATTTGTTCAGACTCTTTATCATTGTAGGGCAGATGTTCGTTTCGTTAACATAATAATACAGCATAGATTTAATAATTTGTCTATTTTCCATAGCCATTGTATTATGTCGTATGTCCAATTTCTCACGAGAACCTATAGGGAACATAGATAATACAAGTATAGACGCTATCAGCCAGCAAGTAAGGGTATTCCCTTGGTTTACTATATAATTTGTAGTTATATCCCTTCCTTGTCTATCTATACTTTCGAAGATATGTGATATTTGTTCTGCATTTTTATTAAAATGTCTCTTCTCGAAGTCATTTAATGTTAGATCAGGATCCAATATATTATACGATCTATAAGAAGTATGATCTTTATTATATTTAGATACTCTATTCACATTTGTTTCTAACTTAGATAGTATATTTCTTCCTCTAGGTGCTGACCAGTCATTATCATCATCCAATAATGAATCAATATTGCTCATACTACCCTTTTAATATATACATATATTTTACACGAAATTCTCCGTGTAAAATATCATTTTTTTTTTACAAATTTATTTAACCCTTCTGATTCATTTCAAAACTTAAAGATAATTATACTTGATACAAAAAACTACCAGTCATGCAAAAATCTCAGATTGCACATATCGCGTTTGATACTATCGCAATGGGTGTACTATCGGCATATTTTCATAATAGAGTCAGAGGACTGGAGGATCGAATCGTGGAGATTGAGAAGTTAAATCATTCCATGATTGAACATATCAACTTGCTTACGAAAATGTATAGTGATCCCACCTCTAGTAGACCGATAAATGACGATACTCTTGAAACAAAGGGAGCCCAAACTCATGATGCACAGAACAATAAAGAAGGCGTGATGGATACGAATAAAGAGACAAGAAAAGATCACGTAAATTTTTCACAATTAAATGTTCCTACTGATGAAGAACTTGATAGAGAGTTGACTAGTCTATTGCACGAGGAGGAAGAGGTTAAGGAAGAGGTTAAGGAAGAGGTTAAGGAAGAGGTTAAGGAAGAGGTTATGGAAGAGGTTAAGGAAGAGGTTAAGGAAGAGGTTAAGGAAGAGGTCGGAGAAGTTTCAATGCCACTAAATAATATTGTATCATCCGTGAGACATGAACATGAACCTGAACCTGTATCTTATACTTATCCGCCGACGGAAATTGAAGTTATTGACGATATTCCTCATCTTGAAGACGATGTGAATAGTATTGCAAGCTGGGAATCGGAGGAAGAAGATAATACACGTACCGCATTACAATCGCCCACTCATGTCGCAACCCCTAGGGTATTTCATAAAGTAAACTCCCCTAAGACAAAGGCTGTGGAGCCGACGATTGGTAGAAGAACACGTAGTTCGAGACGTGGTAAGTAGGTTATTTCACGAACCGTTTATTCTTGGAGTACTTATCAGCCGCACAAACTTTCTTATTTAAAACTGCCGAATAATCATATCTATAATAATCATGTATCTTGATTGCTTCATTTATACTTACCGAGGGATGACCCACATCATTATTAACGTTGTTATGGAGGTTTACAGTATATTTGAATCCATTTAACCTAGGTTCTATACTTTCGAATGCTGCATCCATAGCGGCTTCTGAGAACTCAGACATTGAGAGTTTCTCTGTTAAATGTTTTGCACAGGTAGAACACGGTAGTGTAAACCTGAGAGATAGTATAAATGTTTTGAAGGCTTCGCGTTTGAGTTTATTATCTAAATGTACAGCTAAACCATGAATCGTTTTCCAGTAATTGGGCCCCCAATCTTTAGTCGAGTTAATATTCGAATGTAATGAGAATGCTGAGTCGTAATCAAGTGTTGAGTTCTGTTCCATCGTCGGATTATCATGTAGACGACCCCTAGAGTATTCCATTCTATTCTCTATGGTCCTGATATGATTTGCAAATGCGTGGAGATCGTATGTCCATTTAAATAAATGTCTATTATAACTATTTTTATCCTTTGTCAGAGGAAATGCTTTATTGATATCGTTCATCTCCATGTAAATTCTTAATGTCATCCTGGAACATCTATCGGGTAGTAGAACTTGGAATGCGTACATCATTTTAGTGAACTCACGTTTAGCTGATTCCGAGTTGTTGTTTGTGAGTGCAGACACATGTATGACGGACCATATTGCATTATAAAGACCTTTCAAGTTCGGTACTAGTTCTGTTACAGACATTATTTTATATACTCCTTTTTCTATAAGACTTGAAAAATAAAATAATGTTGTTAATATGGTTTGTAATGTTAATATAAAAACCCCGCTAAAAAATGCCACCGAGATTCTATTGGCAAGGTCCTGAAGGAGAATTTGATGTTGAAGTCCCGTTTACCAAATTAAATGTTTTTTTGTTGAAATGTCATGAGTTAGAGATTAGTCCGACTATTTTTGACAGCGATAATGAGTGTATATCATGCAAACTGACAGTTTCTAAGGATGGTGCGTTAGCATCAATGGGTAAATGTAATTCGCCTGTAATCTACAACGGTATTATCAGAATTTCTGATCCTTCGAATTATGAAGAGGACAAGACTGATATGTTAGAGATAACAAGATCATTTAAATTTATCAAAAACACGAGGTTCTATCATAAGCTAAGAACAATCTTTGATCTCTAAGTTTATTATTATATTGATAATACATCACAATATGTATTATCAAATTTTGTTTATTCGCGATAAAATATTCATTGTTAATTTAAGTTATATATACTAATACTGAAAAAAGTTATGCTGGAGAAAGTTTTTATATTATACAGTCGCCACTCTAGTGATTCCCTCCAGTTGGTTGATAGGGTCAGAGGCGATCCAAATCTTAGTTTCGTCAGTACAGTCCGTGTTGATTCACCTATGACTAGAAAAATCCTGAAGAACAATAATATAACCACTGTTCCAGCAGTTTACGTGAAGTATGTCGGAGACTTTAAAGTATTTGAAGGCGAAATGGCATTACGTTGGATCGACGAAACATCTGTAATGATTGCTACAGAGAAAGCGAATGGGTCAAATACTATAGAGACTGTTAAGCCGGTTCATCCTCCGCGTTCCGCGCCGCAAAAGGAAGAATCCATGAGTATATCAGAAAATACTGATTATAACATCGACGTGAATAATAGTTCTATGTCATCTAATACGATAGAATTAACAGATCAATATTCTTCTGAAAATAACTCTGCTATTAAACCCGGTAAAAAGGAAACAGCATCTATTATGCAACTCGCTAAACAAATGGAACATGGAAGAGATAGCGGATCCACAAGTAAACGTCATACGGGTGGAGAACTTCAGGATAAGATCAACGGTAGTGGTTTTAATGAGTCAGAACCAGTTGAATTAATTGGTTCTAGTTCTCTTACAGGAGACAAAAATGTGGGAGGTGAAACCACAAATGTAATAGAATTAATATGATTTTTTTTTAAAAAACATATAGTATAAGAAAACACGATGTCTTGGGACAACATACAGAATTTTGACACATATGATGAAGATGGGGATGCAGACATGACAAGACCAGTTGAGTCTCCTAGAACACCATACGAGCGGGCTAAGGTAAGAGAAGCTGGTAGATCTACTGCAAGGAACCGTGCACAATACTTTCCCTTCGCTGCCCCTGAGCCCGAGGATCCATACAATCGTCAACCGTCTCCTCCTCCCGTGTACGCTCGAGAAAGACCAAGCCGTGTTTATAATCAGTCTTTTCAGTCTTCCAATAGGGACCGAACTAGACATAGAGCTCGGGTAGCAGAGGCCAAGAGAGTCAGAGAAGAGAGAGAGCGGAAGATAAGAGCTCAGGAGGCCCGTGAGACCAGGGAATGGACTCAGCGACAAGCTGCTGAAAGAGCGAGAAGAGAGAGAGCTGAGGGCAAGAGCGAAGAGGATGAAGTTGAAGTCGCTGGCGAGAATAAACAAAAATCGTGTAGAGGGAGGATCAGGAGATATGGTTTTGGGAAGTCGCAGACTAAAGCTTTAGCTTTTTTACATCCACAAAATCGTGATGGTTTACCAGATGAGGATAAACGTGCGATCAAAGGGGTGTGGGATCAAGTTAACGAATGTACCGGTGCTAGTTTTGTTGTAGATAACAAAAATGCATTCCAACGATTTGGTCTAACACGAGAGGAACAAGAGGAAATAGGAAGACCAGCTGATAACATGGGTTCCGTAAGAAACATTCTTAAATGGTGGAGAAGTGATGATTACAAAGAACGCGCAGCGGAAGGCAGAAGTAGGGGAGATTGGTCATAATATGCTAAAGTAATAAAATCTTGTATACAGTTGAAGTATATAAGATCTAAGTGTAATCTATTTATTCTGATACTCTTTCTATGAACCTATTCATGTTTTTACGTGTCATATCTATGAATATCTTTCGTACCTTCTCCATTTCCTGGTATGATGGACCACTCTGGATAACTCGTCCACTATAAAATACGAGGAATGTATGATACTTATCTCGTGGTTTTAATTCCTTTACTCTGTCCTTATCTGAGAGTAGAGAGAGGTATTCTTCGTAAGGACATCTACGTTGTGTCATATTACCATCTCTACTCCACGTTATAGCCGTCATACGATTATCGATAGGATCAACAGATTTCCGTTTCACATTTACGCCAGAGTATGCTGACGATGGATGGAATATCGAGAGAAATCCAGTATCATTCATCTTGATATGTGAGTCAAATTTCAGTCTATCGATATTGTACCCAATATCATAATCGATATTAGTCATTACGATCTTAATGACGGCCTTTGGAACAGTGTCTTTCCCTTTCAATGTACATTTCATCTTACCTTCTTCGGATAATAATTGAATTAGTTTCCAGATATTATTTACAAACTCGATGGTATGTTGAAGCTTTTTGGAACCTGTAATCTGGATCTTTCCATTATTTGATAGCTTCCCATTGACATACTTATCACCTACCTTCATTACAATCGAAACAGAATTCCTGAAAGGTTTCGTTTTTCCCTCCTTTCCATTCTTTTTCGTCTTATCTGGTTTAAGTTCAGGTCCTCTGCGCTTTCCTGAGTACTCAAGACAGATAATAGAGCCAGATTCGATATCCTTATTCGGGTCAACGATGATTCCTTTCTTTTTTCTGCCTCGTTTCTTAGGTACAACAACAAAATCGACAATAGGGAAGAGATTGAATGCCTCTCCAATATCGAGTTTCCAGTTAGTAGCAATAACCATCGTCATAGTAGAGATCTTTAAATTTTTGAATTCCGCTGAACTAGGATCCGATCGTAACACATCCTGATTATTGAATGTATTCAGAGTATTAAGAATGGGAAGCTCTTGTTGAACTAAAACAGACATTTTTCGTTTGAGGTGTTGATATTTCTTCCATTATATATCATCACGTTGTCGATATTATTTTTTTTTACTTATTGGCCCGACTATTGAATACCAAATTCTTTAATGCGTGAATCTTTTCAATTGTATTCTCGTCGAGAGTATGACATCTTATCAAATGATCGTCGTTGACCATACAATCATATGTACAGTATTTCCCTTGATAGCAAGACTTGCATACAATAGTTATCTTTTTGAAACAGGTGGGTGTCATACATAGCGTTTGTTCCATCAATACGAGAGGTACTAGCATAACGTTTCCAAATACATCATATCCGACGATATCAGTTATACGAGTGTTAATTACCTTAGAGTCAGTATACTTTGAATTGGCATCGACATTAGTGGAGTAATCTAGATATAACATCTCAAAAGACCCTATGCACGATAGCTTATATACTGTCCCACCCGTTGTCCCACAAAATCCGTTCATAACCTCCCCGATATAATTCAACGTATAGAATGGATTATTTTCAGGCAGTGGAATATTTATCACGTCTCTCTTGTTCACATTTGCGGGAATAATGAATGCCATTTGACCCTTTTGTTTATATGTTTGTATGTTTATATGATTTATTAACACCATTCTATTTTGAAACAAATGAGTAAAATGCCATAACAAGTTTATATACCAGGTATAATGCTAACAGTGTAGGTATCCACGTTCCAATTATATGGAGAGTCTCTAGAGTGATATCCCTTGCGTCTTTACTGCTGATAGCTTTGACATCGTTATAATCAAATGAAACGTTGAACTCCCCGAATATAGGATCATGATCAGATAAATCGTAAATATATCTATCATTCGTTTCACAATCAGAATAAACATATCCCTTCCCTAATTCGCCTGGGCAATATGGTATATTGTTTAGGGGGGTTATAAGTCTGAATTCCTTATATAAATTCTTACACGTACCCTGTACATTTGTACCATTATCCCATATAATATAATCAAGTAAGCCGGTAGTTTTATTCTCTAATGAAGTGGCTGGTTTACGTCTGGCTGTATTAGTACTCTGTGTAGAGAATTTAATATCTGTGGTATCTTTGAATCCCAAGATACTTAGCATTTTTTCATAATGTGCTGTATTTGTAAACTTATTGACATTAAGATCACCAAGTATCACAAATGGTTCTTTAGCGGATTGTCTCGCCGACCATTTACTTATTAATTGTTTTAGTTCAGTTATCTGCGATAGCTGTTGTGTCTTTCCTGTACTCCCGACATTGAGATGAGTTCCTATCACATTGAATGCATACTCTCCTCCATTATATGTCTTGATAATTCTGGTGTAGAGTCCCCCTTTAGATGCTAGACAATCTTCGTTTGTACATTTCGTATATGTGATCCAATCCACTGTAGAAATGGGCCACTTAGAGAATATTTGGACACCGCCATTTAGGAGTTTTAACGGATGTCTAGGGAGTATACCAGATTCATATTTGAAACCTATATCTCTCATTCCCTTTATCACAAAATCTCTTTCCGAATCGTCCCATAGTTCGTTAAATGAGACCACGTCTATAGATGTTTTTGAATCATACTCGTATATCTTTTTAATGATGAGAGATAAGCGTTTATTCTGAGCTACATTCTCTATGATTTTAGGGAATGCGAACACATTATAAGTCAGAACGTTGAACGGAACTGTGAATGTCATGTTCCTCTTTATCCAATAAACGTTAAAAAAAAAATATAGATATTTATCGACAGTATTCAAAAAATATTATATACATTACATACAAAACAAATATGTCTGCAAAACAACATAAGGTTACGTATATGTTTCTAGGCGGTTTACCTAATATCGGTTCTAATACTACATACAAAACGTGGGTTGAATATTTCAAAGGAGATGTAGCTGATAAGAATCAGATTATATATCACCCTATGAAAATGTTTGATAAAACAGATGAATTTCCATTTATGGATAAGTATGTTAAGAGTTTCAAGAAGGTAGGGGATTTACAAAGAAAATTCCGTGAAGAAACCAAAAATAATAATGTACATTGTGTACCATTTGATAGATGGGTTAATACTAAGTGGGGTCATTTCTCGTTAGTTCAAGCAACATTATCTATGTTATTTCATGCATCTATAATGGACGAAAAGAGTAATCGACCTTCCAGTAAATTCATTTTAGTTGATCATAGAAGTATCCCATTGTATACCGCTAAAAAAACTAGACAGGATTTAGGAGCTTTAAAAGGATGTCTTATACGACAGGGTTCACAGTGGATGACTTTCGATCCGGTATTCATGAAAAGGATGAAGCTAGTGCTCAGACCAACTTTTATGCGTGTCGATCACAATGGTAGGAATATGCATGTATCCAAACCTTTTGATAATATAAATGATTATAAGGTTACGTGTAATAGTATCGATAATAAAGCAATTGACAATACATATGGGTATGTTTATGAAATTAATGGATCATTTGTCCCGTCTAATGACCCCGTTCATGAATTTTTATCCCGCACTTTAATTCGATTTGATTATTCAAATAATAATAGTGTACCTGATGAGTATTATTTCCAAGAACTAGCAGAACATCTACGTGTAGATAAAGTAGCATTAAATTCAATAAAATTAGATAAAAAGGCATTAGGCCCTCGCGTTCACATACACAGAGAATATATAGATTCTGGATCCTTCCCCGTCATATATAAAAACAGCGAAAACCCAAAAACGACAATGAGGAATAATTATCAGGATGATTCTTTCGAGAAATTATATAAAAGACTAAAACTCAACGAAGTAAGAGGGTGGAGCGACTATATCGATGGTGCTACTTCCAGATATGACGAAGAAAGTGCTAAAAAGGGCTTGAGTACCACCTTTACTGACTGGAACCATTTTCAACTTAATTACAATAATTTATTTCGTTTCAGCCCACCCAAAAACGACAATGATCAGAAAGAAATTAATATGATGAAAAATTTGACAGACGAGATAATACATGCTGTAAAATCAAATCAAGCGGTTTCAAGGAGCTGGGTAAGGGACAAAGTAGTCAAGAGTTGGTTGATGAAACTACCCACGTTCATGATGTCTCCTTATCATCACCCTTTGGAATACATTGATAATTCCGCGGCCAGTGGATGTAAAAATAGACTAAATGAAGAAGGTTATACCGAAAAAGAGTGCAGCGAAACAATATGTAAGATCGTAAAGATGCTAAAAGATAATAATATACAAATTCCTGCATTATATGGACGGATGGTAGAGGTGACCAGATCAGAGGCCGACCAGTGGTTTCAGCAAACGCATCCAGCGATGATGACACAGGTGTCAGCAGAAGAATATGATGAATTGATAACCAGAAAAGCAGGCCACCAATTAGCGAAAATCGCGACAATCTGTAGTATACTGTATAATTGTCAAGAGAATATTCCATTTAAAGCATTTGATTTAAATCCTATTTCTATGAATATTGCTAAGGAGTGTAAAACTTTCTTTATAAGGAAGGTAGACTCAGATAGTGATAAAATTCTAGAATTATGGAAGTTATCTTCAGGGCATGATTTAAGATATGTTAAGGAAAGTATTCTAAAAATCAAAGCGAAAGCGAAAGCGAATATGGAGTCTATTGCGTTATACGGACGGTCTAATCCTAGTTTTATAACATGGTTCAGGGCATTAAATTTATAAAATAATCTTCGGTACTTAAGTATAAAAATACTATTGACAATTAGTAAAGCTATGACTAATCCTCTGTACGAATTCTTGAATGATCCTTTACAAAAGAAGGGTCTACTCTATTGGGACGAGCATCGTTTTTCTCCTCGTAAAGAATTCCTCAGTATACTTTCTTTGGTATTTGAATTAGCTAAAAATGACCCCGAGAACAGGAGTATAATACTCTTGTCAGAAGATACCATCTCAATGGAAATTATAGAAGCATACAAGGATACACATGATATTTACAATGATATTAGAATCCGCTCTATATCTTACAAGAAGGAGCACCCGAGAGTATCTTTTGATAACAAACTCGTTTTACTCTTTGAGGTTAACACGTTTATTCGTAAATTAAACAACAAGATAATGTACAGGGATGATCCAACCAAGGATGAATTCAAGATGAGGAAATCTCCTGTAGTAGACATATATAATTCAATGTGTAGTAGCTCATGTAGAGTCGTCATTGCTACTGATCGACCGGTAAGATCAAGTTATCTCGATCTCTACCTAATAGGTAATCTTATGAATGGGAATATGTTCCCAAATATAACATCTCATTTTTTTAAAGTGATCAAGAATGAGGATCTAGTCGTAGATGCACTTAAGGGTTATGTATGGTATGTCTCTAATAAAAGGAAGCGACCATTTGCTGTATCTCGTAATGTCGTTAAAGCTAAAATGAGTCTATCACAGCTGAAGGTATACAGTGAGGTCATTGCTAATGAGATTTCTGATCGTATCGAGGTACAAGATACAAAAAGGAAAATTCCATATGAATCTATCTCTATGTTATCTTCCCAGGCCGTGTGTAATTTCGTATATATGAATCGGAGAGATAAATATTCAATAGAATCATCTCCATGGGGTAAGGACAGTCTCAAACGTACAAAGACAGACTTTGAGAAACTTCATATGACATCTCCTAAATTCAAGTCAATTATACTCAAGATATTATCCGAGAAGGGAGATCATATAATATACAGTAAGTTTACGGATCTCAAAGGTATTCGCTTACTTCACTCATTTTTACTGTATGTTAATATTAATTCTATCCTCTATACGGGTCCTGGGAGTATTTCATCCTTCAACGATAGCGTTTGGAATCCTTCTAGTGATACAAATGTTATTCTCCTGTCGGATGATGCATTTGAACGTGGAACAAGTAATAACTTTGAGAGAGATGATCAGTTGGATAGTGCAACACATGTACATATAGTCGAATCAACTCATGAACACTGGAAAGAGAATGATATTCTCGATAATTTAATCAATCATGTTAAATACAAAGAGAAGAATATAACTAAAAGACATAAAGTAATCAAAGTTATAAGATATATCACCGAATTTCATCATCCTATCGAGAAGGTAGTTAGAGATAAGAGAGATAGGGATGTTTATATCTCACAGGGAAAGACATCGGATGAGATAATACATGAGAAGTCTAATAAGACTTTTAATGTATCTAAATTGATGATGAATATTATCAAGAGAGCTTCACTATAGTGGATCTGCAGGGGAGGGAGTAGTGTCGTTCGTCCTCATGATAGATGAAACCTGGTCAACACTAAGATCCGTCGATGCATTAATCAAGATATTTTTACCGCCCTTAACGAGACTACAATTAGTACACTTACCGGTGTATATATCATCTCTTTTCTTTTGTTCTATCATCCAGTTATGAACTGTTTTGGAAACTATTGCAAAATTTTCACAACTCTTGCATACTTCTAGATCCTGCTTGGAACGAATACAATATCCAAGGCGTGTAAGCTTGTCGAGTGCAGTAAGCAAGATAGAAAAATCACCTTGTGTACCATCTTTCTTATAATATACAACTTCATCCACAATAATAATAGCCTTAGGTTTAGTTCTTGCCTTTTTACATACCTGTGCCCAGTTATCTTCGAGTCCCTTCATCCAATGATCGAAAGACTTGGTAGTATCAATAATCCACGATGGAAATACATGGTCGATGGTTCTCAATATCTCTGCGCCTGAATTCGATCTTCTGATAGTGAGTAATATAGAACTTCTCTTTGAACTCAATTCCGGGTCAATATATTTGCGTGTAGTCATGATTACGATGATGACTATTTTTTATTATTGTGGCTGTGATCTTATATCTCCAATTTTATTTTTTTTTTTATTTCGAATACATAAAAATGAACGGACAAGAGACAGGATTCGTATTTTGTTTTTTTGTCGTACTCGTAGTTGCAATTGTTCTCTCCGTCAAGACCGGAAACAATACTAGTTCTAGTAGTGAACCTTGGATTCAGGTCCCCCAAACGGCATACTTGGATGCCATACAGGAAAAACCGGGGTATAAGAATTCTCAGTTCATATCCCGTCCCAGTTTCAAGCCTAGACAGACTCCGCGATTCTTCGAGGGGGATATGGTGGGTCAACTAAAGGGCGCTATGCCTAGTTCGGAGGTTTCAGCTTTCGGAAATAACCCCGATGAATTCGTAAAGATGGTTGATGAAACATACGGAGCTAACGGCGATAAGGAACTCAACAAGGATATTGAGAACGCAATTGGTTATCCTGGTGATTTCCAGGATATTGCTCTACCTGGCATCGAATCAATGAGTGAAGGGTTCTCCAACTTTGGCGAAGACGCTAGCGATCCTAATGTATTCACTTATAATCGTCTAGTATATGCGAATCAGAGACAACGCGGACAGCAGGGAGCAGACTTCATTCGTGGTGATCTTAAGATCGAGCCCGATAACAGAGGTTGGTTCCAAGTCAGCGCGAGACCTTCTCTGCAGCTTCGCGTTGGTGCTGTGGAGGCTGGATTGATCTCCGGAGAATACGACCAACAGGAACTTGCTAAATTCAGATCCAAGGTTAATTATGGTACCGATCAAGTCGGAGTTCAATTGAATTCAAGTCTTGGACAAGGTAATAGCGGTACTGATGTATCAGTTAATAATCCTGCTGCTGACAACAGGGTTGTTATTTCTAGATATGCTTAATATTCCATAATAAATATTTTATTTATATCTCTTCTAACAGATATAAATAAAACACAATCATTATACAAAGAACATGATGTCTCGTTTGGAAATCACTTCGGAAAATACAGATTCAGTTCTGTATGCTGTCATTTCTAAAATGAAATCAAGAGGTGATGTTGGTAAAGTAAAATATGGAAAGACATTGGATAGAGATGATCTATCGTATTTGGATTGGCTGACTCACGCACAGGAAGAGGCAATGGATATGATCCTATACCTTGAAAAGTTGAAACAATTTAATACAGAAGAATCGAAATATATTAATCGTTCTGCAAGTACACATCCTCCTCCCCCTCGTCCCAGTGTCCCGTGTCCTCCTCCTACCCCTCGTCCCAGTGTCCCGTGTCCTCCTCCTACCCCTCGTCCCAGTGTCCCGCATCCTCCTACCCCTCGTCCCAGTGTCCCGTATCCGATGCCTCCCCTAGGTGGACCTCTCTCGACACCTATTCCTTCAAGGCCAAGAACACCGATCAGAGACAACACCTTGATCTTTAATCTAGAATCGATTCCGGAAGAATGTATCTTTTTGACACCAAGCGACGAGATGGTTTAATTAATTTCATTATCTTACTCGCGGTAGACACCAGACAATGGTATCTTGTATCCAATATGTTTCATAAATGATCTTAGTTCTTCATCGCCGTATAGACCCCTCTGTAGGTGTTTAGGTTCAACTGTTACCTTCTTTTCACCGTTTGCTATGGTAGATGCAGCATCCACCATCTCACAGAGTATATATTCCAAAATTACAGTGAGATATATCTTTGCGGGTACGCTCGTTCTGATAGAATATGGTTTAGAAATGAAACGACCACAGCGTGTTGAGGGCATGATCAATCTTTTCTTGGAAAGGTCATGACTCATGTTGCGGTATCTTGCAATTTCTTGATTACATGTTTTTTTAAGCTTACCTGTCATAAACATATTACTTGCTTGCATGACATGGAAGCTCTGGACTGTCGACTTCTTATTTAATCGACACAATTTGACAGCCGTGGAAGCATACTTGTTCGCAACTAGATTCAATATTATATCCAATTGGTATGACGCTTCAGCAGTCATCTTACATTCAACATTCGCACCACTGTATACCCTCTTAAAATAACTCTTCAGTCTTTCTCTGTGATGATCGTCCGTCGACCCACATTGATTCTTTACGAGGTGAATAGCAGACCTGACAGTTCTATCTTTCATGATCTTCTTTTCGCTCATTCTACTGGCATAATCAAAGATAGTGATAATATGCGTTTCAACTGATTCCTGAATAAGTATCATAGCAGTTTTTGTCTTTTTTCGGTTTGCAGTACTTGAGGAGAACAGTTTCGCAATAGCGGCTTTGGGCAAATTAAAACAGTTAGACGATTCCGAGGATTTCTTAATTCGTTTTTTGGCGATCTTAGCTCTGTCTTTCATACCGTAAGTATTAGTGGCAATACTTCGACAAGATTTGACATTTCGTTGTGTCCCTGTTCGTTTATTCAGTTTCATATACTGAAGATAAGGTATCACGCTGATTGCCATCTGAACATCCTCGTGATTAATTGTTTTAGAACCTCTCATTTTGCATAATCCGATCACCTTTTCGGCAATTTCCCTGATAGTACCAACGATTTCTGCGCGAATTGTTGTATAAACAGGAGAAGACAAGGACCCCACTGAGCCTTTTAGAGCAAGTTGTTTTATAGCGTTATTCGAGATACCGTCTGTCATTTTATATATATGTATATATATGTTTTTTTTTAACATCACGAGTAAAAATTCATTGTTATATTAACTAAGGTACCATAATATTCTACTACTATTAATATGATTATAAATTCTGATATAATGTTATATTGACCGTGGACGATACGATGGCTGGAGACGCCACACCAAGGGGATCTTATATCCAGTTATTTTCAAGAGTTGATATAGTTCATCGTCAAGATCGGATCGTAAACATCATATATATGTGCCACCTTTTATTCGCAATTGATAAAACTTAAATGCATAAAACAATAAAAATATAGTACAAATGCAAACTACTCCTCAAGAAAAGTTGACAATCTCGAATTTGAAATTTATCGCCAAGATAGAAACGGGGAAGCGTGTAAATTTATGTAATTACACGTTAATAGATGATGGAATGGTTGTTAATCTTCTCCGTAGATTCGTGTACCGCGATAGTAGGTGGCATACATTAAATTTCATCGATAATACAATAAATAATGCATTCGAAATCGCACGTAAGTATAGTAGGAGAGAAGATATTCAGGACAAAACATTAGTGACAAGAATAATGGAGGATATCGCTGCAAGTCTAAAAGGTATCAACAGTCTTTGTGAAACGTACATGGATGACCGTAAGTTTGTTTCGGATATTCATATAATCAGAGATTCTATACCGGCTATGATTAGTGATTTTAAACTTTCATTAAGGTCTAATATACAACCAGATGATCTACTAACGACTCTTCTTGAGATAGAAAAGATCTGCGCTTCAAAAGAAGTATCAGGAATGATATTTGACACTAATATCGAACGACCATCCACTCCTTTACTTGTCGAACATGATCCGGAGACAGAAACTAGATCTGAGAATAAGTCTACAGGGAAAAAGAAGAAGGGGAAAAAACTTACTTAGAGTTATATTCAATGACTGTAGAGCATATAATCAAGAATATAGATAGATTCAACGCGCCTTCCTTATAACTTCTGATAGTTTTGATATCATCTCCATCTTCTGCTACTGCCACATTCAGATTGTTAAGGAGGAGGATAGCTAAGGCAAGTAGTAGCAACTTACGATGACCAACGGCATCCTTTCCGAAATATAATATTACTACTAGTGAACCTAGGAGCAAGGAGTTCATCTGTTCCAATGCGTAAAGAGCTTCTTGTTCGTATACAAATCCTCCAAACTTATCCGATTCCATCATAAGGCGAGCTATCAGAAACATCACAGATACAATATATACTCCTATTACGTCTGGATTATCCAAACCGTTACGGAAGAAATCAAAATACATGAATATTGCATTCAATGTAATGAATGACACAAAGGATACAATCACAGAATTCTTATCGAACTTGCGGCCAAACATGAGGTACGTATCATCTGTCATCAATTTGATATCATCCACTACTACAGGTGCTTCGTCGATTAAGTCATCTGTATCATACAATGTAGGACGTACTACTATAGACATTTTATAATTAAGATTAATTAGTTTTTTTATATATAATTATACATAAATGCCAGAACAGTCCTTCCGTATTTTAACACTCGATTGATTCCTTATCTAGAACAATTACCTCCACTTGTCGAGCAGGTAGGAGATAATATACTCGGGAGTGAAAGCACAGACGAGTTCGGGAATAGTGTAGATTCTAGTGCAGATGGGAAGCGTATAATTATCGGTGCTCCTGGAGATCAATTAAGTATCGGAGAAGCTAAAGTCTTTGAATTCGATGGAACTAATTGGAATCAAATAGGGCTTTTTAATGGTTCAGCCGGGGGAGATAGGTTAGGGTTTGATGTAGCAATGAGTAAGAATGGCTTGGTAATAGCCTGTGGTATTCCTGAGTCGGGGGATGGTCAAGTTACAATTCAAGATTATAATGGCGGGTCTTCGTGGATTCCTAGGACAAATATTTCAGCAAGTTCAGGAGATCCGGAGTTTGGTTATTCTGTGGAGTTGAATGGTGATGGGTCTAGAGTTATTATTGGGTATAGACAGGGTAGCTCAGGAGCAGGACATGCTGAGGTTTATGAGTGGGGTGGGTCGTCGTGGACTCAACTAGGAGAAGTAATTGGTGTCGGGGATAGTATATCCGAAGGCGCTGGACGAGGTGTAGGCCTTTCTGACGACGGAAATGTAGCCGTAGTCGGAGGACGTGGACACATACGAGCATATGAATGGAACGACAGTGCGTGGATCGAAACAGGAGTTATTGACATTAATAGTAGTCAGAGTGGATGGACTGTCGGTCTTAGTGGAGATGGTAAACGTATTGCAACATCAGAATATGCTAGTGTTACTGTACCTAGTGTATGGGTATTCGAATATGATGGAGCAGCGTGGAACCAAATTGGTCAGACACTCGTTGCTAGTACTGGTACACAGTTTGGTAGTAGTGTTTCGCTGAATTCCAATGGTAATTTATTGGCTGTAGGCGCGGACCAAACAGATCTACTTGGTGCCCCTGCTGTCGTGAATGGAGGAAAGATATACGTATATAAATACTATAGAGGTACTTGGTTGGAATTCGCAAGTATTGAAGGATCTTCCATCGATTCCAATCTAGGTAGTTCTATATCTATATCAGACGATGGTACATTATTAGCCTCGGGGGCTCCGTTCAAAACCGACGAGGGTCCGACCTATGTAACTAATTATCTTATACAACCTCAATCGAAGGTATCATTTAAGTAGAAAGTAATAGTTTATTTTCGATGTATATTAATAATTTAATTTTATTAATATGGATACAAAAGAGAATGACGGTTCTAATCAATAAGAATTATAGGGCTGCTGCGTTTATCATAGGATGTCTATTTTCGAGGGCTTTGATAGCTCTCATTGCTAAGGTGGCGTCTAATGGTACTCTTAGAGTCATGGGTTTATTGGGACTAATCCCCGCGATTAGTTTCATGGTTATTTATACATTTGGGTTGAGGAAAAGTGGTACTGAAACTGGAGGAGAGCTAATATGGTGGAATGAATTGAGACCGGTACATTCGCTGTTGTACTTTACATTTGCATATCTAGCTATAACATCGAATAGGAATGCATGGGTTCCTTTATTCCTGGATGTATGTATAGGTTTGATTGCATGGGTAATACATAGGATAAAGAATTAATATCTTGTTGAGTTCTTAATTATACTCTCTCTACCTTGCTTAGAATCTCTTTCAAGACAGGATGTCGTGGAGCCCAATATGTTATTTTTTTAGTCGCAGGTGTTGGTTTCAGTTCAACGCACAGAAGTTCCCATAGATGAACATTCTTAATCTTACGACCATTTATATCAGTAGGTTTATATCTACCCAGCATAGGTCTCTGATCGATTGGTCTTAGGACTACTGACTTTAACTCCATCAGGAGTGCATCTGGGAGTCTTTGATATGCATTACAGTGATTAACATCCGGAATTTTTGGAGCGACAGGAATATACGATTTCCCAGATAGGAAACCAAAAAGAGTAGCTAACATGCTAATTTATAATTTATATTATTATTTTAAACGCTAATAATTTTTCTTTTTTTTACTAGTGTATAGTAAAGAATTGTGATGTCGACCAAGAGAATTCCTACTCATTATGAAGGGACAGGTATATATAACAGTAAGAAAATAGACGCATTAGATCCAGCTGTTTGTTGCGTTGGGAGCAAACAAAGTAAATGGTTATGCGGAGATTATAATAATCCTGAATCACAGAACTGTCAAGTATTTATGGCTGATAGGTGCAGCAAGGGAGAATGGGATTCATTTTGTGATGTATATTCTAAAGACCGCGCTGGAAGTAAATCAACATCAAAGGTATCAATAGAAGATCTCGGCGGGGAGATCTCTGTGAGATCTAAGTTTCTTCGCAATACACTTGCTAACAAATATTGTGTACTCACAGATAACAATCCAAACTGCAGAGCCATTTCAGAACCATTTGACTTGAGTATGATTAATGGTCCCATTATAACTTCATACGAAGGAGATTGTGGCGCTACATGCTCTAATTTCACCCCGGAAGATCTTGATAAAGATGTAGTCCTCGAGGAATGTCTCCGAAACGGTATGTGTAAGGATGTTATTGCAAGTATCGTGAATTATGCTGGAGAGAATGATATATCTCTAGCAGGCACCAAACTAGCTCACCTAACTGAGGAAAGATTAGAGAGGATGGATAAAAGATCAGGAAATGATTCAGCTACGAAAGAAAACTATGGAAAACTCCCTTATACCGACGATACGAGCGTCGTGGATACTGTGATTCAAATGTACAATGCGGAATATTTTGGAAATCTAGGTTCATCGGCGATATCGATGAAAGGTATATTGCTTTTGATTTTATGTGTAGTAATACTTATCAAAGGTATCGCCATGTATAATAAAAAATGAAAATATATATATATATATTATAAATAAATTGTCATGGATAGAAAGAAACGGAAAAGGAGACAGAATGACGACAATAAATCAGACGTAAAAATTGCGACTATGATTACTCCTCCTAGGACCAGTACAACAGTATCACGACTTCGACAAAATACAACTGATTTGATGATTGGGGTCCGGCTAAGATTGTTTTGGAGTATAGCAAATCTTCTTGGAGATGCGTTCGTAAGAGAATATTTTAGCTTTTTACCATATTCTATACAAGGTGTTATTCGCTTCAGTATTGGAACTTATATCTGGCAGGCTATTATTAACGCTGCGTCGATGGGGTACATTCTATATTCATCTCGTGTCGGATTCAGGTTTAGTGATCTTGCTGTGTTTATTAGATCTACAAGTCAGTTTGTTACGAATATGAATAATGTTGCAGGGCAAACTCTTGCACAACGTTTTATGTCAGAAAGGAAAAATATGGTTAGACTTGCAAGACTCGTTAATAATAATCGTGATCGTATATCCGTTCAGACAGTGATCACTCCTTTTTTGGACTGGTTTAGGACCGGTGAAGAGGACGGGAGTGGTAGAGTTGTTGATGATGATTTATTCGTTGATGATGATGATTTATTCGTTGATGATGATGATTTATTCGACGAAGTGGATTCGACAGAATATTTAGAAGAATTAGATGGTGATCCAGAAATTTTCAGGGACCAAGACTTAATCGATAGTGAGGATGTAATAGACAATGAATCTTCAGGACTTGTTCCATTTACAGGTAGAAGAACAACATCAACGAATGATAATATGCTAGAAGTACTAGCGACATTTCTAGAAGATCCACTAACAATCGAAGAGGTAGGAGAACAGGTTAATACATTAATAAGCAGAGGGGCCATCGCATATCAATACGAAACTACTTCCGATTATAACCCAGCTGTATCTGCTAGGAGGAATGCACTTGCTATACAGTCGAGACTAAATAATCAGTTGGAACTCATCAGACAAGAAATGGATAATGGTGTGCTCGAACAAATAGAATCCGCTGGTATTATTGTTGATCCAAGGGTATCTTTACAATTTGCATCTGAATATTCGATGAATACTTGTTTTAGATTACTTGATCATACAAGGCAATTTATGGATGGTCTCAAAGATGAGGCAGGTATAGAAATGTTTAGTAATTCAGATTACACACGTATGGCGGAGAAATGTCAACTAAATGCTTGGGATGAAGCATCTGATGCGAAAGCTAAATTCTCTAAATACGACGAACGATTATACAAAGCTGCTCATAATTATGGTACGGGAGGTTTTACGAACTTCGATTCTCGTTTTCTCACGAGTAGAGGAAGTTTCGAACCGATGAAATGTGCACCTGAGTATTTCATCTGGAATCTAAATAGTAGAGTTAATGACGAAGATCATGAAGAATACAAAACAGAAGTAAGTTTAGTATGCAACGAGTTTGCAGCAATTACTGCTATTACTATGCTACTCCTTTTCAAGTATACGTATAAAGGTGTACGATGGTTAAAAAGAAAAGCGATGGATAATACTCCATCTCCACTAGATTTTGACGTTTTGGAGGATGACGACGATGACGACGATGATACTGATTCAATACCCGTATGGGATACTGGAAGGAGAGTTAGTCTTTAAAATTTCATAGCACGATGGATGAATTTATAACAATTTTGTTTGTTATAAATTATTACAGAGTTATTATTTAGTACAACCGTTAGCATTGGCTACTTCATCGCTAATCTCTTCTTTGTTAGCTTCCTCCTCATTGCCTTCCTCATAGTCATCTTCGACCACCTCCTTGTCATTGTCATCATTATCGCATGAAGCTTGCGCGGCCATAGCTTCTTCAACGATAGTGGCCAAACCCACGACTTTATATTTATTTGATTGATTCTTGACTTTAATCAATTCAACAATATCCTTATCCTCATTATTAGTTTTCTCAATTGTAGATTTCTTCGCTTTCTTCTCCGCGGCTTTCTTTTCCGCGGCTTTCTTTTCCGCGGCTTTCTTTTCCGCGGCTTTCTTTTCCGCGGCTTTCTTTTCCGCGGCTTTCTTTTCCGCTGCTTCCTTCTTTGCTGCCTCCTTCTCAGCTGCCTTCTTCTTTGCTGCCTCCTTCTTTGCTGCTTTCTTTGCTTTCTTTTCCGCAGCCTTCCTAGATGCGTGTTTTTTCTTTGATCTGTTCGGGAAACATAGACATGAGAATAATACTGGAATACAACTTACGCAATACTTACCCGTTGTATTGATATCAAGCTTATTTTGATTAGCGGCAACGATTACATCAACGCTATCACCTATTAACCCTGTATCAAGGACGATATGACATTCATTCAATATACATTCAGTGATATAAGAAACGATAGATTTCTTGAATTGTCCACCCAGTGATTCTCTTCGACCGATAATTTCTACCATCTCCATCGCTTCAGAGATTATTTTGGGTATATTAATGTGTGTATTGTCGCTGAATACATCACAAGCAGCCTTAATAAAATCTTTGACTTCCTTTTGCTCCAACCTAGTGAGATCATCAATAGGTGTAGTTTTTGTATCTGTTGTATCTGACATTATTCAAATCCAGATGTTTGTGTTTTATATTACACCCATAAAATATTTTTATTGTGTTAAGAAATTGTCACAGTTAAGAAAAAGTTGGATGTCACTCAGCGATATAGATGATGGTTTCGGAGATGATGTTGGTTATGGAGACACGGATTACAGAGATGATGATGATATCATAGATGATTTAGATGTCATAGATGATTTAGACGGCATAGACGATAACGATGTCGGAGATGATAGCGATTCGATAAGACATTCGAGACCTATGCTCGTTCAAGGCCTAAATGAGGCAAAACAATCTAGTTTTGCAGATCAACCTCATAAAGACATATTATCTGTATATGTTTCGGATAGATCGAAAGTAGGTGGAAAACAAAGAGGGCCTGGCGGAGTGTTGAAACATATTAGCAAAGCGCCTAAGAACCATCAGACATACTTCTATATTGTAGCAAAGTTTCTATCTATATACGCAGATTATGATAATTTCGTAAATTTTACCGATCTTGAACATATGGAACATGAATTATGGGACAATGACAGGACCAAAATCAGGTTCGAGGAAATGAACCCTACGCTACTTATTTTAGGACATGCTATACTTAGAAATAGTTATTATGCACGTACAGACAAGCTTATAAAGAGGGAGCTAAAACTAGCATATACTATATATAATAATATCATCATAAAACACAACGAAGAAAATCAGAGGAATAAGTTATCAATTACTGTAAACCAACAGAAAGCGGCTGTATATAGGTACTTCAGTTTCTGGAAAAAATACTACGAGGTGAAAAAAATACAAATAGCATAAAAAATATTGAAAGTTAATCATTTATTTCATGATAATGAAATCATCATGAAATGTTATTAAGTACAGTTTACATACTTACCATATCCGGTAGAAACTCAACAAGGTCGAGTAGGATTCTCCTTCTCTTTTTTACCCACGTATAATTCGCGAAACGTTGGTTCTTATTGGTTTCAGTTGGATGGAAAAAAACATTTTTCCTGGCTTGTAAAATAAGTTCATCATATGGGATCTCTCTTGACGCACAATGTGGATATCTTGCATTATACTTGATCGTACATGCAATATTATAGTCCCTATCTCCAAGGAAATAATACGAATCAAAACATGACCTGGAACATTTATAGATATGATCAATGAACGTCTCAACGGGCATTGTATGATCGCATAATTGGCAGTATACAATGCGCTCCTTACATCTTTTGGTATGTTCATCGATACCACACTGGGGAATATCTAGATCGCAGAAAGTACACCTGATAGGTTTCCCGCCATCAACTTTTCGCGAAAGGAAACTAAAGAACCGATTCCTAATTGATCTATCATTATCAATGTTTTCCTTCACTGGCTGGTGCACAGACACCAATTTATTGTAATCGCAAGTATGTTCGTGGGACATGTTAATCTTTAAAGGGGATATCGTTGTTATATCCTTATCGACTGTTAAAATAGATATTATTTTTTAGTTCACTGGTCTGCATATCCAAACTTCCTTGAACCACCTTGATATACCTCACGGTCAGACGAACCGTACAAATTAGAAAGGAGATGTTTCTCGAATACGTATTTACCTGCTCGAGTCAAAAGAGCAATAGTATAAACGGGTTTCGCTTCATACCATTTATTAGCAATTAACTTTCCACTAGCGAGTACCTGAATATAATACCGTCCAGAGTGATCCTTCGCACTCTTGGTGACAAACGATTCTTGATTCAATAAGCGTAATTTACCTTCAACAACAATTAAAAAGGAAGCCCTCACAACAACACCTTTATGAGGATAATTAAATGTCTCTACGGGTGAAAGAAATCTAAGTTCGTTGTCTTCATCGTAAAATTTAGTATTGTCTTGGTCTCCATTTTCATCATCATTTAATTCAGCTAAGTATTCTAACCTGGTCTCTATCTCTGGTTTGAGTTCTTCCAATACTACATTGGATAATTTCTTTTCTCGTCGGCCTCCATAGTACTCCTCTGTCATTCTTAATACTATATTGTTCAAGGAATCATCATCGTCCGATACATCCGAGAAATCTCGTTTTATTTTATTGAGTTCTTCTGATAGTTCATTGGATATTTTCTTTTCTGGTAGGTCGCTATAGTACTCCTTCATCATTGCTAATCTATTGTTCGAGGAATCATCATCGTCCGATACATCCGAGAAATCTTGTCTTATTTCATTGAGTTCTAATCGCGGTGTCATTTTATCCGTTGACATAGCGGGTTTAGCAACATTTTTAGTTTCTGTGAAAAATTCATCCATTGATTCGGATGCATCGATCGCACTTCCTGTTTCTATAGCAAAATTTCGTGTGGCTGTCGCTAATGCGGGATATTTAACCCCATTGAGTCTTTTGATGTCACTTTCTTGAATAATGATATCTCTGCGCATAAGCAATGAAAAAGGAACTCTTGTATCTTTATTCATGATGGCAAGATCGATGGGTGTTTTATTAGAATTATTTCTTACACTCAGTATATCTTTAGACGCATAACCCGTGTGTTTCCGACGAGCAGTATTAACACGAGCAAATAACGTTTCTGAAAGTTCTCCGAAGATTGGACTGAATTCTATACTTAAGAGTTTATGATACGCAGTATCGCCATCCATGTTTTTATGATCCAAATCTGTACCTCCTTTTGTCAACATTTCAACTAGGTAAGGGAAATCAAAATCGTTAGTAAACTTATCACTTCCAAGTAGAACTGTCATAAGGTTGTCTCCTCTCGTACCTATGATAGTGTCTGCATATAAATGGGGCGAATTAACGTATATTCTCGCCTTTTCTTCAATATCGTCGTACGTCTTTTGATATAAATGGATATCCGCAACAATCGTTGAAATAAGGGCGGACATTAAATCATCTACATTCATTTTATTTTTGCCCGCATAAGAAGTCTTGTTTATATCCATAGGTACAAATTTAACATCATCTCCAGGAAGTTTAAACCTACGAAGATTAATAAGTTTTGATAACATAAATTTCAACCTCTTGCCACGTTCTACAACCTCATCGAAAGTTAGTTCATGGTTATTAATAATACCTCCCTTCTTAATACATGCGTAAGGATATTTTTTAACATACTCATCCTTATTCTTTAATATTTCTCCCATCTTTAGTTTTAATTCGAAGACATCACGCTGAGGTTTAGTATTTTCTGGGAATCTACTTGACATGATAATTAGTTCGTCAATCACACTCTTAATTACTCCCTTATCAATTTCTTCACTGATAACAAAATTTTCGAAGGTATCATAAAATTCTTTAGGTTTATTGTTTGCGAACGGATCTACGCCTGCTTTGAGAAGGTACACAACGAAGTCTCCAAAGCTTTCATTTCCATTACTACCAAGTTGATTATTCAGATACCTATACAGATTCATCCCGTCCAATTTTACATCTGAGGGTGCCGCGCTAATCACAAAATCTAAAACTTTTGGATTTTTATCAGCTATTGCCTTATTCATAGCTAGCTCAACCTCATCTCCAACCTTTTCCTTGTCAAATTCTAGTGGCTTCATCCAAGCACTGCGTCGTTTGTTTTCTTCCACTGTTAGTTTAGGTCCTGGATGATCGAGTTCCGCTGTTGTTTTGTATTCTTTGTGTTTTTGAATGCTAGACGGATCAACATCTTCCTTGTCAAATTCTAGGGGCTTCATCCAAGCACCAAGTCGTTTATTTTCTCCCACTACTGGTTTAGGTCCAAGATCGAATGCCGCTGGTTTTTGAAATACCGCTGGTTTTTGAATGTATACTTCTGATGGGTCGATAAACGGATTAAGTTCTTGTATCATATGTGTTTGTGGAACCAATTGGGGATCAAGATCGAATGCCGCTGGTTTTTGAAATACCGCTGGTTTTTGAATGTATACTTCCGATGGGTCGCTAAACGGATTAAGTTCTTGTATCATACGTGTTTGTGGAACCAATTGGGGATCAAGATCGAATGCCGCTGGTTTTTGAAATACCGCTGGTTTTTGAATGTATACTTCCGATGGGTCGCTCAACGGATTAAGTTCTTGTATCATACGTGTTTGTGGAACCAATTGGGGATGAAATGACCTTTCAGGAGTAGTATTCAGCATGATATCTATATTATTTAATGATGGTATATTGATAGGAAGCAAACCGGCTAATGGTACTGAGGTAGACAGTAATTTCCTTGGATCAATTGGAAATACAGACGTAGCATCGTCCTTAAATTCAGGCTCATTCTTCAATAAAAGTTGACCTCGTCGTTTATTTCCTTTTTTTCTACCTCTCAAGGCATTAATAAGCATGTTCATATATGAATCATCGATTGGCTTATATTCGGCCTTCTGTTCCACCGAAATCACAATCGAGGGTCCCTGTCTGTTCAACCTATTTCGGGTTGTATCGTTTATTCTATAGCTAGACCCTGTAAGAGTAGATGATCTACCTAATTCGTTTATCCAGTCCATAGCGTTCTCCTTAAAATCAGAACCGAATTGTTGGTCATACGAATCACCATCCTCAACAAATAATTGGAAATCCTCGACCTCCTCTGGAATGGCACGTGGTAATATTTCAGGGACATCTTCCTCAACAAATAATGGGAAATTCTCGACTTCTTCTAATGCTTCTGGGACTCTGCTTTCTTCGAGATTTGGATTTCTCGGGACATCTACTGACGATGATCTATCTAATTCGTTTATCCAGTCCATAGCATGCTCCTCAAACTCAGAACCGAATAATGGTTTGGGATGTTGGTCATCCTTAATAACTGGGGATTTTCCGAGATCGAATGCTTCTGGGACTCTGTTTTCTTTGTATTCGGGAATCCGTACGGATTCGGGACTCCGTATGGAAGGAAGAGGTAGTTCTCTCAGGTCACCTTCCTCGTAAACTACTGGCTCTTCATCAAATACATCTGGTTCATCTTGTTTATATACCCAGCCCTCAATCTTATGTATATCAAATTTAGGATCGAATACGCCCATGTCTTTAATTTTTGGTCCGAAAAAATCTTCTTTGGCGTCTTGAGGCCGAGAACCCCATCCCCTATATAATTGAGACTGCAAATCTTCATCAAATACACCTGGTTCATATTGTTTGTCTATCCAGCCCTTAATCTTACCCGTATTAAATTTAGGATCGAATACGCCCATGTCTTTAAGTTTTGGTCCGAAAAATCCATCGTTGTCGTCTCGGCCCTGAGGACCCCATCCCCTCGCCAATTGAGACTGAAAATCTTCATCAAATAAATCTGGTACATCTGGTGCGTGGTCCAATTCCAGGTCCAATTCCTTGGAATCTTTAAAATGATGTATCGAGCGTCTCTCTCTATTCTGATTATGCTTCATGTCAAGGGATGGTGGCAATTCTCCATTTACGGGAGTCGATCCACGAGCCTCCATATCTTCCCACATATCCGCTTCCCTCTTGACCTCTTCTTCTGTTGCTGCTTCTCTCCTCCTCTTATCTTTGGCGAAGGAACTGAATCTCGTGGGTTTACGAGTCGATCCACGAACCTCTATATCTTCCCACATATCCGCTTCCCTCCTGCTATCTTCTTCTGCTGCTT
>Ga0209533_1000442_pt1 | contig 40103 bp, 40 predicted proteins | sample COG_04_FD_184748 | JGI IMG/M metagenome (GOLD analysis project Ga0209533, IMG submission 184748) | Pelagic Microbial community sample from North Sea - COGITO 998_met_04 (SPAdes) (version 2) | ecosystem: Environmental > Aquatic > Marine > Neritic zone/Coastal water | place: Helgoland, sampling...
CGTACGACCCGTCCGTGACGGTGTACCGCGTGTTGGGGGTGGTCCAACTGGGTTCGGCGTCCAAGCCGCACGCCGTGACGCTGGACACGTCTGCCGGTGAAATCCAAGTGTTGATCAAGACCGCCGACCTGCGGAAGGACAAGTGCACCATGGTCCTGTGTCGGATGTTGCGGGGGATGGGCATCCGATGCCTGGTGTACCCGGTCTTTGTCACGCCGAGGGGGGGTTGGGTGCAAATGTTGGCGTCGAAAACCCTGTACGAATTGGGCAACAGCCTGAGTACCTACGTCTACAACCAGTTCCCCGACACGGCGCCAAAGATCACGAAAGCCAAGTTTCGTAGGTCTGTCGTGGGTTCGTGCATTTTGTCGTACATCGTTGGTCTGGGCGACCGGCACCTGCAGAACATTGTGGTCTGCAACGGTGAGTTGACCCACATCGACTTCTCCTACATGTTTGGGCACGACCCTAAAATCACGCAACCGTTGCGGGTCACCGCCCCCACGATTCAAATGATGGGGGGCAAGGATTCACCGGAGTACGCCCTGTTTCTGCGCGAGGTCCAGGAGGCGTTTGAGATTGTGCGGGCGCGGCGTTCGTTGTGGTGCACTCTGTTGGAAAACATTGCCCACGCCGATTTGTACACCCTGTCTGAAATCCGCCGGCACGCCAAGTTGATTGGATCGCCCGGGGTCGAGGTGGTGGACATTGTGAAGAACCACTCGGACACCTGGGTGCACGCTCTGGGCGACGTGGTGCACGGCATGTTTCAATTCAAATTTTGATTGTTTTTTTGACACTATAAAAGGAATGTTTACTAAATAAAACTAAGTAAATGCGACTGTTTCAGGTTCTTCTGTCAATTGTTCCAATTGTGGTCACACCATTAACACCACTCACTGACAACAATATTAAAAATGCTGTGAGCACATACCTAGAGATCACTACCATTGCCAAGTACGGTGTGATTGCCGAGTGGGACACCGTGGGGGTGACCGACATGGGAGGCAGGTTTTTTGGTTCATCATTCAACGGTGACCTATCCAAGTGGAACACCGGGGCGGTGACTAACATGGCAGGCATGTTTGCACATTCTGATTTCAACGGTGACATATCCGAGTGGAACACCGGGGCGGTGACTAACATGTATGATATGTTTTCTGGCTCACCATTCAACGGTGACATATCCAAGTGGAATACCGGGGCGGTGACTGACATGAGGTGGATGTTTTTTGGATCACCATTCAACGGTGACCTATCCAAGTGGAACACCGGGGAGGTGGTTGACATGTTCCACATGTTTGACAGTTCTGAGTTCAAACGAACCCTGTGTGGTGGTAAATGGGACTCGTTGTCTTCCACCAGTTATTTAACCTCAACCGGACGACTTGAGTGTTGCCCAGCCGGTAGTTTCATGTCAGATCCATTGTTAGATCCATTCTCGGCAGCAAATTCGTGTTCGTCGCCGTGCGGCAGTCTTGACGTACCCAACGATGAAACATCATGTCCGCCCCCAGTGGTGAAAAAAGGGGTGTGTACGGCGTTTGTCATTGCCACGGGTGAGTGTACAGGGGTCACATGTAACAAAAATCATGCCAATCTTGACAACGACGCCAGTAATGGGTGTGAAGAATTGAGTAGAGTAGAGTTAAAAAAAATGTACTCAAGCACTGCTTGTTAAGTTTTTGTTTATCAAGTTTTATGGCGAGCCATTGTACCCTGTATTGTACCCAAAAATGGACATTGCCAGCATTGGGTTTTCCATCTGGAGTGCCGAGGACATCCTGAAGGCTTCTGTGGTGGAGGTGACCGAAGCCAAGTGTTTGCAGAACGGCGTACCTGTCGAGGGTGGGCTCCGCGACCCTCGATTCGGATGCATTCACGCAGGTACGTGTGCGTTTTGTGGTCAAACGCGCCACGGGTGCCCCGGGCACTGGGGTCACATCTCGTTCCCGATCCCGCTCATCCACATTGCCATGGTTGCGCCTCTGGTCCAGACTTTGCGGCAGCACTGTCCTTGCGGTGTTGTGTCAAAGAAAAGGGTGTGTCCTTGTGGCAAGATCAAGGGCAAGTATACGTGGGTGAAGAGTGGATTGGCTGTCCACAAAAACGGGGAAGTGTGTCCGACGACGGATTTTCCGCCGGAGGCTGATCGTTTTCTCGTCCGGGTGCTGCCGGTGCCTCCCATCCACATCCGACCACCGCTGACCGTTGGCAACACGACGAGGGGCGAGAACGACCTGACCTACCGCCTCGTCAACATTGTCCGCAAGACCCACAGCCTCTGCAAGGCGCTAGCCGACACGCTGCCCGCCCACGTCGCCTACGAAAGGTACGAAGCGTTGCAGCACGCCGTCGCCTGCTACATGGACAACGACAAGGTGGGCACCAACCGCAGAAACAGCAACCGCAGGGAGTACACGTCGTTGGCGGGCAGGATCAAGGGCAAGGAGGGTACTATGCGGGGTCACTGCATGGGCAAGCGTGTGGACCAGAGTGGCAGGTGTGTCATCACCGGCGACAACCGTTTGAAACTTTCTGAGATAGGTATTCCTCAAAGCATTGCCCGCACGCTGACCAAGCCCGTCAAGGTCACCGACCACAACCTTGCGCTGTTGAAGGAGGCGTTGGTGCAGGGAAAGATTCGTTACGCCGTGCTGCCGAGCGGCGCTCGCATCGACACCAGTGTCACCCAGCCCAAGATCCGCGTGGGTTGGACGTTGGAGCAGTCCCTGCAGGACGGTGATTTGGTGCTGTTCAACCGTCAGCCCAGCCTGCACAAGATGTCGATCATGGCGCACCAGGTGCGGGTGTTGCCGCACAACACGCTTCGTTTCAACGCCGCGTGCACCACTCCGTACAACGCGGACTTCGTAAGTATACTGTGGTATACTGTGGTATGGTATACTCTGTGCCACTTCTAACCCTTTTTTTTTCAGGATGGTAAACTCATTGCTGTCAACAGGGGGCTTTAAAAGAGTGCTTCCCCCTAGTTGTTCCACGGATTGTTCCACGGAACAGCGACATACCTTGTTGCGGGAAACTCCTTAGAGCTCTTATGACCATCGTTCCGGCGAAAGTTGGATACGAGACCACGGTTAATAGCCGTACCCAATGGTAATTACTATAAGAGATTGGACAATCCGCAGTGTGACTGACTACGAGACAGGTCAGGCATTCAGAGACTGAACGGGTATGGGTTTTTGGTTACCAAAGGCTTAAGATACAGTCCACCCCCGCATGAAAGTGTGGGGATATCTCGGATGAGATGAACATTCACGTGCCTCAAACCCTGGAGGCGCAGGCGGAGGCTGCCGCCATCATGGCTGTCAAGTACCAAGTGGTGTCGCCCCAGGCGTCGCGCCCGGTGATCGGTGTGATTCAGGACACCATGCTTGGCGCGTACCTCCTGTCCGGGGAAACGCTGAGCCGTGCCGACGCCTTTCAGGTCACGCAGCAGCCGATTGACCCGCCGTACACCGGGCTCCGAATCCTCAGCCTGGTCGTGCCCGACGTGTGGTACTCTGGTTGTGTGGAGATCCGGCGGGGTGCGATCCTGAGCGGCAGGTTTATGAAGCGTGACTTGGGGTGTTCGTCCGGGTCCTTGATCCACGTCATTTTCAACGACTGTGGACCGCAAGCCGCCATCGACTTCATTTGGGCAATCGAGCAGTTTACGAGTCGGTACCTGCACCTGCGTGGGTTCACGGTGGGTCTCAACGACCTCCGTCGGTCCAGTGCGCTGGAAGACCTGTGTCGAGAGGAGATGGACCAGGCGTTCCGGGACGTCGAGGGGATGCCCGAGTTGGAGACCAACCAGCGATTGAACCAGAGTCGAGACATCCTGGGTTCTGCTGCCATGGCGGAGATCACGACCGACAACCAGTTTTACACCATGATTTACGCCGGTTCCAAGGGTTCGAAAGTCAACATTACTCAAATCCAGGGTTGCATCGGGCAGCAAAACGTGCAGGGGACCCGGATCAAGAAAGATTGGACGGACCGCACCATGACCTGCTACCCGAAGGGGTGCAACTCTCCGGAATCCAGGGGTTTCGTGCAGCACACGTACTTGGACGGGCTTACTCCGCAGGAGATGTACATGTGTGCCATGGCGGGCAGGGAGGGTCTGATCGACACCGCCATCAAAACGGCACAGACCGGGTACGTGGAGCGTCGGCTCATGAAGTGCCTGGAGAACATTGTCGCGCACCAGGACGGGTCTGCCCGCGACGGCGACACGTTGATTCAGTTCAAGTACGGCGACGACGGGTTGGACGCCATGCACATTGAAAAAACAAGGTGGGGCGACCAAGTGGTGGACCTGCCGGTTCCCCTGCATCGGATGGCAAAGCGTCGGGGGTTGGAGCTGCTGCCCGGAGAGCCCGGTCCCAACCTGGTGGGGTCCTGGCTTGCTCGTGCCCCGCCGGAACTCATGCCGGAGGCGTTGTTGCGATTGGAGAAGGCAAGGGTCACCCCCGGGGAGTGTGTGGGTGCGGTCGCTGCCCAGAGCATCGGTGAACGAGCTACCCAGTGCACGCTCAACTCGGTGGACTACAACGAGTGGTTGATCATTCAAGGGGTGGATACCTGTGCGGGAGAGTTCATCGATACCCTCTGCGACCCGAACGGTCCCGAAACGCAGTACATCGAGACCACTGGCAAGGCACTGACCATCGACGAGGACGGCGGGGTCTCGTGGAACCGTCTCATTGCGGTTACCCGGCACCCTCCGGGTCCGATGCTCAAGGTCACTACGCAGTCGGGCAGGACGATGACGTGCACCGTCTCCAAATCGTTTCTCACGCTGCGGGACCACAAGTGGGTCCCTACCTCCGGGGACGAGCTCGAGGTGGGCATGGACGTCCCTCTCATTGCGAGGATACCCACTCTCTACAAGCGAGACCTGTACTGTGGTAAAATGGTCGCCAACTTCATGGCGTGCGGCAGTGTGTCCGAAACGGGGTTGGTGCTGCGAAAGGCGCATTCTGGCATCGCGCACTGGTACACGCACATTTTGTACAACGACGACATGGTTATCCTGGACCGACCCATCGTGCTGGCTTTTCTGCACTTTGGGCAGGTGCCGCACTGCCTCATTGGTTGTTCCAACAAGTTTGCGGAGGATTTTGTGTCCACGTACGTGGCGCTGCGGGGGCACGCCGGCGAAATCAAGTGCGGTCGGGTGCACCGCGACTTGTTGGGTCTGATGTTGGGCAAGCTGGGCAGGCACTCTGTCCTGACGTCCGACGGCATTATCATTACCGGGGACATTGTGGCACACACCCGAGCGGACAAGATCGTCAAGATAGAGGAGCACACGTCGTCTCACAAATACGTCTACGACCTCACCGTGGACAAGACCAAAAACATGGTGCTGCTCAACGGGATAGCGGTGCGGGACACGTTTCACTTTGCCGGGGTCAGTTCCAAGAACGTCACGCTGGGTTTGCCCCGGTTGGAGGAAGTGCTCAACCTCACTAAGAAAATTAAAACGCCGCTGAACACATTCAAGGAAGACCATCGAGCCAAGGACATGGTCCGTGCACTGCGCTACGTTCCCCTGCACCCGGAACACGTCCGCATGGACGACGACCTGAGCGACTTTTGGGAGTTTCCGGACCCGGGGGAGTACAAGGGGGAGACGGTGCGCATCGAGGCGGAGGGCGACCCTGTCCCCATCGTGGACGCGCTTCGGGCACGAGGGTTCGAAGTGGCGTACGTGCCCGGGCTCTACCACGTCTACCTGTCCGGGCGCGACGTGGAGGACATTCCTTCGTCCATCGGGGTGGAGGGTGCGGAGTGGTGCAAGTGCACCGGGGTGGTGGAAACGACGTTGGGGGTGTCTCAGCTGTTGGACACGTTGCCGGAGGACTTGGCACGGACGGTCTACAGCAACGACATCCACGTCATGTGCAGGACGTTTGGGATAGAGGCGGCGAGGGTTACAATACTCAAAGAAATCAAGAAAATATTATCTCACTACGGGATCGACCTCAACGTCCGGCACCTGTTGCTGCTGGTGGACTGGATGACGCAAACCGGCACTCTGACGCCCATGACCCGGCACGGTCTTAAAAAGGTAGAGTCAGACATTGTCAAGCGAGCCACATTTGAAGAGGTCGTCGGTGTGTTTATACAAGCCGCCATTCACGAAAGGCATGACCCCGTCACCAGTGTCTCCGCGTGCATACTGACCGGTAAGACCGCCAAGATCGGGACCAACGCCGTCCACGTGGTCGAACAGAAAGAACAGAAAGAAGAACCTCTGTTTGACGACTGGAACGCCGACTGGGTGGCGCAAAAAAAACCGGACTGGTTGCCAACGTACGCCCCAATGAGCCCGGACTACGCGCCGGTGTCACCAACGTACGCCCCGGACTAAAACCGCAGAGGCAAAGGAAGCTGCGGTGCCTCAACGGTGTCTCCATTCTCCAAGTAGTCCTCAAAGTAGTCCACCACAGTACTTTCAATGGTGCTGTCCAGTTCCTCGGATATGATGACAACAACAGGATCCTCCTCACTCTCTGAATCATCCTCACTCTCACAATCAATACCTGATAGGTTACCAATGGAATCAGTTCCAATGTCCATTTGAGATAGAACAGTCACACATTTATAGTACCTCAAATCATAAAATCATGAGATTTTATACAAAAATATGACGAACCAAGATTGTCTCTACTAAGAGCTATTGTAGATTCAAACAACCAGTAGATTACGAAGAAATGTGAATCTAAAACCGCAGAGGTTGTGTTGTAAAGTGTGTTGTAAATTGTGTTGGAGATCTAGATATTTGTGGTTGAAATTGTGTTGTTGACTCTGAGCTTTGTGGTTGAAATGTAGTACCAATAAGCCCTAACATATCTACCATGAACTTCATAACTACAATTTCTTTGCCTTCGCTGAGGTGAATGTCTTGTCGATATTTTGTATACAACTGTTTAAAAAGATTCCATTTGGTACCATAAAACATATTTACCTGAAAAGCTTCCATTCCCATGTCTACAGTTACTTCTGTTAGTATTGTTTCAAGATTGTTCAAGTTATCCTCTGTTTCTGTTTTTGTTCCCCAATTATTTGTAAATACAGAATTAATTAAATACTGTTTGTGGGTTGTTTGATAGTGGGTTGATTGATGTTGATGCTCAAAGAAATCTTGGAGTATATCTGACTCGTCTGATATATTGTGAGCATGATTTGCCTGCCTAACTGTATCGGCACTGGTATTTTCATTGTCACTCATATTATCACTGGTACTTGATCCATCGTATGTGTCCAGTGCCTGATCAAGATTATCCAGAAAAGCATCGTCGCCAGTATCTGATGAATGTGATAAAATATCTGAGATGTCAGACTGATTCTCAGATTTATTCTCAGAATCGGACATATTTGAGACAAAACAGTTACACATTTATAGTATGCGATTCCTCATATCCAAAAAAAATGTTCGTTGGTCCATTTATAGTCGATGATCCTTCATGTCCAACTTCAGCATGGCGGGCAGTTTGCCGTTCCAGAAGCGTGCTTTGGAACAGTCGTCCGGTGGCACTGCAAACGACACGCACTTCAGTACCAGCATGAACACCAGCAGTACCAGGCGGTGAGGCAGACTGCGGTACGCAAACACCAACGACAACACTTGTATGCAGGTCGTTAAAATGCGATGGTGTACGGCACCGTGCCAGTTCTTGGGCGGTTGGCTGTACTCGCTCAACACCATCCCCATGATCAACGCTATCTGTACCACGTCGTAGTCGAACAACGCAAAGCACAGGACACTGTACAGCAATGGTGGACGTTCTGGACGCTTCAGCGTCAACCACGCCAGAGGTGCCAACCAGGGCGACAGGCGTGACAGTGCCAAAGACAGTGCCATGCAGGTCTCCGCCGCGCGATGCAGCGCCACCCACGTCCCCAACGATCGATTGTTCCACTCTCTGCGTTCCAACACCAAGTAGGTAAAAAACAAGTAGAATACCCAGCACAGTTTCAACCCCCAGTGGTCCACCAGCATGCACGAGAGGATTGGCACGAAAGTGGTGTAGTGTAGCAAACTGAAACGCATTTTCACACCCGTTCCAAGTATTAATACCCCAACGCATCACAGACGTAGTTTTGCATTCGTCTTCGTCTTCGTATTCGTCTTCATATTCATATTCGTCCTTGTAATTGTCACAAATTTAAAAAAACCCATCTCGGTTCCTTCTTTAATTTTATTCAGAATAAATTTGAATGGATCGCTTTCTGAATCAACTGATGGAAACAAGAAATTGGCGCAGAACACATGCCGCACGAAATTCAGAGTATCATACCCTAGAACAGAGTACCCATATGGAAATCCATAGGGAGGAACTCTACCATTGGTAGAAATAACGTATAGATTTTGTACATTTTGAAACAGCTCAACTAAGCTGTTTGAGTTTGGTTCGACTCTAAATACAAAGTTGCCCACAAATATTTTCATACGGTGGTCATTTTCGTCAATGTCTTCTTTTTCACTGTAATATGTTCTGCCATCAGTATGTAGGGGTACATAAAGAAAATCATACAATTGTAGTCTTCCCGGTTTGATTCTGTTTGCAAATATTTTTTCTTTGTTATCCATATCCCGTAGCTGTGATAAATAAAATGAACTTACGTCTTGTAGTTCTTCTTTACGTAGTTCTGTATAAAGTTCATTGATGAAAGTACGCAATGCTTTCATTTTATCATTGGTATTGATAGTATATTCACGTTTGTATGTGTTGTATTCGTGTATGATTTTCATTGGTTCTTGTCCGAGTTCTTGTTTTGTTGCCATGATTAAAATGTTTGTTCCGCTGGTATATATACATGTTTTTTTTTGTGCTTTGTAATCGTATAAATTATAACCTGTGTGGAGCTACAAACTGTTTACCATGCATAAGTAAATTGCAATGTGCAAGCATTGAGTTTACACTTCCCCCTTTTTGTCTTTTGCCACCACGTTCACCGCCATCACCACGACGTTTATTACTGCCCCTTGCCTGATCATATTTTCGTTTCATTTGATTTAATAAAGCGTTAACTTTTGTTTTCACAAGTATTTCGTCCTGGTATAACATTTGGTATTTAGCTTTATCACATCTCTTAAAAAAATACAACTCAATCCTTGCTGCCAATGGATAAATTTTATCGTCTGGTGCACGAACATGTACGAACCACTCGTGGTCTAATGTTTTCATGGCTATAATGATTTTTATGGACATCGCTATGCGCATATCCTGAATTTCTTTGGTTTCTCGCCAGGAACCATTTACCACTGTAGGTAGTTGATATAGTTGAATCGGACGACCATTCCACAAGCCCAGCACTGCACCGAGGCTCAAGCCACCACCACTGCTGCTACTGCTGCCACCGCTGCCACTGCTTGCACTGCTGCCACTGCTGCTTGCACTGCTGCCACCCCCACCACCACCACCCCCCGCTAGTGTAGCACTTGCAAGAAAATATGCATCGCGCAAACGTTGAGTTCTTTGGCTGCCTAACATTTTTAAAAAAATGTTTATTTCGCTGTGCAACAAATTTTCGTACATGAATATTTCTTGGTAGTGTTTAGCGCCGTCTGAAGGTTGTTTCTGACATTTTAAGTAAAACCAGAACTCAATGCTTTTTGCCATTTTATAAATTATATAGTCTGGTTGACTAGAAGTTGCTTTAAATGACATTATTGTTTGTAGTTTTTTCAAGAATATAATGATTTGTTCGGACATCGCCATGCGCATAGTCTTAATTTCTCCGATGTCGTTGTGCCAGGTAGCATTTATCGATGTAGGTAGTGGAAATAGTTCAATTTTCTCCACTTCCACTGAACTAAAATTTCCATGAATGTTGTTCATTTCTCTTAACCTTTCATCCATAGCATCTGTCAAATCATGATTGTTGCTGGGGATTGGAGGGAATGGAGCCACTTTATAAATCTCCATAGCATGTATCAAATACATAAGATTTTCAATCTCCATAGTATGTATCAAATACATAAGATTTTCATCATTTATAGCCACTGTCAAATCACTGTCGCTGGGGATTGGAGGGAATTCTAACTCCATTTGTTCAGGCACCCGTACAACTTTTTTCTTTTTCTTCTTTTTACTGCGTGTGCTCATGTTTGATAAGGTTTGTCCCACTTATATAATGTGATTATTTTCATCCAGTATATTTTGTTGTCTTATTTATACAACTGTGTGTTTCACAAAATGGGTTCTACTCCGAGCATACAGGGCAGAGACAAAGCCACAGAAAAGTACAGCACCATTTACAACCAACTGCAGGGCAACCACATGGCAAGGTTTAAACACGAAGCCTACGCGTACGCCACTGAGAAAACACACACGGACTACAAGACCATCTACATGTACCGAGGATATTTCAGAGTTGCCAAAGCGGACCTGCCCGCCGCTACAAAGTACTTTGAAGTCACGTTTGCCACCAAATCGGATGCACAGGATTGGGACAATGCCGAGGAACAGATTGAAAACGTACATGTGGAGATACCTTGGTTGTACAGGGACTTTTCAAAGCAATGGCAACCCATTGCATGCGATGACATGTGCAAACGAATATACACTAAAACTTAATTGTACCTATAACTTTCAATGTTTTTGTATTGGAACATGTCCATAGCAAAGCAAATAATCAACCGGAGTCAAGGTGGACGCACATGCATCCAAAATCTCAAAGTACGTGTGCCTGAAGATTGCCCAACGTTGCAGCAGGCGGTGGATTGGCACCATCGTGGTGGGGAAAGGGATTCATCATGTGATCAACCGTGGTGAGTTGGTAATTCCTTCCGCCATGAACATTGAGGGTGATCCAAGGGTGGACAAAAGTGAGATTGTGGTCGTGGGTGGGATTATGTTCCATCCAGGGACAGGGCACCTGCAACGCCTGATCATAAGCCACGCGAAGGAGTGTGGAGTGGTGGGAAGATCTTTTACAATGGACGACGTCGTGGTGCAAAACTGCAAACTTAATGGTGTGGTTTGCATGGGTGGAATTGTAAAATGTAACAATGTGCTCGTGCAGGAATGTCGTTCTGGGGTTTCTGTCATCAATGGTGGATCGATTACATTGGTTGGTCCCCGTACAAAAGTATGCGACAATAATCAAGGTTTGGTAGCGTACGGTTCATCACCTGTACAGGCATCTGTAATTAAAGTGGTCAGCCCCTTGACAAAGGAAATAGTTTCTATCCGTAATGTTAGTCAAGACTTTTCAAATGGTGTCGTAGATATCGAGGCAAACGAAGTGGAAAGCTCACAATTTCGTTTTTGATCAGAGCCTCAATCTTGTGTCGGGTGCTTTTGTTTCAGTTGACATTATATTTAAATATCTATGGTGCAGCCGTGAAAATCTTGTACGTTGCAGGATCAGATTTGAGGTTAGCTCATCAAACAGATCAGGGATTTGTAAATCACTCTCCTCTAATAAGGACGATGCTGTTCTAAATATATCTTGTATTTTAGCCTCCATGAGCTCCATGGCAGGGACATCAATTGACTGGAATTCAGTCACTGCATCTTCAAAAAAAAAATTTCGAAATTGTAATTCTCTCAATTTGAACACAATGATAACAATTTTCATCATTATTTGAACAGTGTGAATTTGATTTTGAATGATTGCTGTCAACCTATCCACACATTGATTCCCTAGCTGAGCTAGATTTTCAAATTCTACTTCTGTTGAACAAGTCTCAGACATCTGTATACTGATTTGAATTAAATTTTCAATATTCTCGAACTCCATTTATAAACAAAAAAATAACTGTTTATATACTGACAAAATTATTTTATTAAATTTTGTACATATTTTGAACAAAAAAATATTTTTTATTGGACATACACTTGTTTGGAAAAGTTGCCAATATTTTTTTTTTTTGGAATTTTACTTGAAATTTTACTTGAAATACCACTCACTTTTTCTTTTATTTCAAACATGGACCACAAAACCCACACCCAACACCAAGCGCATACCCAACCCCCCCAAGCCCACACCCCAGGCACGAACACCCAAGGCACGAACACCCTAGACATGCACACCCAAGCCACGCACGATGCAGCGCACACGATGCGTGGTCAAAGTCAATCGTACACCCAAGTCGGCAATCCCCCACCCCATGGTGTCCACCAAGCCCACGTCAACGCCCAGCCCCAAGCCAACGTCAACGCCCATGCCAACGCCCACACCAACGTCCATGCCAACGCCCACACCCACGCCCACACCCACGTCCACGCCAACGCCCACGTCCACGCCAACGTCCACGCCCCAGGAAAAAACAACTTGGATCCCTCAGATCCCTCGGATCCCCCGGATCCCTCGAACGGCAAACTTGATTACGTTTACCACTTGAACGTGCACTATATTGCTGCCAATCATCTTAAAAGTTTCATTGACTACGACTACGAGGATGAGACGCACGCCCACGTGCTGGTTAAGCATGACGTTGTCACGAACGCACAAGCTCACAAAAAAAATGTCTTCCAGATATTATTAAACGGGTATATCATTTTTGATGTAAGCAACACCAATGGAATGGGTCCAATGTCAAATCGTGATCAATGGAAACACCATTGGATGATTTTGCCTAAAGAGCCGTATCGTACAACAGAGTAGGGGTCCGTAGGGGGTGATAGAGGTCCTGTACACGTGTACATGTATAAACGAAGAGTCATATAAAAAATATTTTGTGCCCGGGTCTCCCAATTTACTGTTTACTCTTCACCTTTACTCTTCAACATGGAACAGTACAGCTTTTGAATTAATCCCCCCTTGACACCATACGTACTCTGTTGGATGACGAAGCCGTTTGGTGGGAGATACGTCTGAAATTGTAATTGTGTTCATAAAGTAAACTTTGTCCACATAACTAAACATCCCGTCAACAATTTTACCAAGGTCCTGTACTTTGTTAAATAAATTGATGTCAACACCATTGATTGATTTAAATCGATCGACGTTGTGTCCACGTCCTGCCAATACAGGTAATATTTGTTGTAACAAGTTGTTCCCAGCTAAAGCACTTACCCAAATATTACTGTTGAAAGTTTTTGCCCTTGCAACTACAACCGGTATTTTAACAATTGTATTTTCATTCATTAACGACGCAAACAATAACCCTTGTGAGTTAAATGTAAGGCGTGTACATACAGGGCTCCGTAGACGGTCCATAACAACATCAGCGTCCATGGTATCCGCACACGTTGCGTCCACATACTTCAATGCCATGCCTGGGTCCAAATCACAGTTGGAGGATTGCACGACTAACCCAGAGTTAGTTGCAGGTGTTGCCTTCGATCGTACCAATGTAAATGGAAGGTGTTCAAAACGCATGCAAATATCAAAGGTTTGAGGCGTGGGCGTTGGCGTGGGCGTGGGCGTGGGCGTTGGTGTGGACATTGGGATAAGTATCGTTTCGTCAACCTTTTGACCCAGACCTGAACACGAATCTTGAATTTTAAAGTAACCTTTAACCTTCACCACTTTTCCCACATTTAAAAGATTTCACCCTATATTTTGCTACTAAAATCTCATAAAATGGTGATCTGTAAATGGTGGTTGAGGAACCCAACCCCAATCATGACTGTTGAAGAAGAATTTGTACACCTTACGAAGTGTGACCAGTCCTCCAACGTTGTCTACGACGCATCGTTTGTGTTTGGAAATCAGATGGTACAGTTTCGATCAGGTGAAACTGCTCAAATTGCAGCTTTCAAGACACGTGGGCAAACTGGATCAATTGTGTGGTACGGCAATGTTCTTGGACAATCCCCCTCGACCACGAAGTTATGGGTGTGCAAAGTTCCTCAGTGGATGTTGTCAGGGTACGTTACGCAAGTTGATGAAGCATCGCACGTCCTCCATGATACGTGGGAACCCAGCGATCGTTTCTGTGCTGTCTCCGCGTCTTCATTGGTTGCGTTGGGCGAAACAGCGGTTAAATCTCGATTAAGACGGTACAACAATTTAACACAATGTTTTTACAATGGGTTGTCTAATAAATGGGTGTCCATGCCCACGTCTACGCATGCACCCACGCCCACGTCCACGCCTGCGTCCACGCCTGCGCCCACGTCCACGCCCAATGCTTTGTCTCAAAATGGTAAACAAAAGAGACCCCTATTTTTTTCCGACACTTCCGACACTTCCGACACTTCCAACACTTCCAACACTGACTTGTATGTTCTTTTGCCCCATGTACCAGCGCCCCCACCTGCGTCCATGTCCACGCACATGTCCCCGTCCATGGTGTCTACGTCCATTTCCTCACCCATTGCGTTGTCTACAGGTAAAAATACAAAAGAGTTCCCTATTTTTTTTCCGGTCCTGACTTGTATTCTTGTTTCTCTTGTGTTACTCTTGTATCATGTATTTACCATGTACCATGTACCCACGCATGTGTCCACGTCAACGCCCACAGACCAAACGGACGATGGTAAATCAAATACACAATTGTATTTTTTTTTTATTTGACTGACACTTGTTTGTTTTCGTTCCCCTTGTCCCCTTGTCCCCTTGTCCAAAGATGGTACCAGTAATCCCACCTTACGTTCAAACACTGCGTTGGAGAACTACCACGCCAAAATTGAAGAGCGTTACGTCTATAAAAAGGACAAATATACCAGATGGTACGTCAAATTTCGTGGATTTAATCAGGACAACGAAGTTGCGAACGGCAAATGTTTTGTGGTTAAATGCAACACTGCTTTGGAAGCCACTAGTGGCTATTTTAAAGTTAATGTCTCCAAGCTCAAACTTCTCAAGAGAAGTTAATTGGTTTAATGGTTTAGAATAACTAGTAAATGTGTTGTAAATTTAAAGCAAACGTGGTATATAATATCAGTTACCGTATGTACCTAAGTTATGATATCATAATAAAAAGAAATCTACACATATCAGCTGTCAGGGATTTATGTGGTCAAATGATATTTCCTAGGTATCTAGGAGACAAACGCCAACTTCGGTAGGGGGGCGAGTCAATTCGATGCGAGGACGAAGAAAGGACGAACAGCTGATATCCTGTTTTAGGTCAAGCTGGTGAAAATCGTTTTAAGTGATATTTCCTAGGTATCTAGGCAGACGATTTTTTAATCTGCATAGAAATCATTTTATAAGGCAAAAATCGTTTTATCCACCAACAATGAGCTGCACTTGCCACCCCTTTCTTGCACAACAATGTTTAGCAGAGGCACACCCCACGTGCGTGTCGTACGCTTCGTTGGTCATGTACAACCATTTAGACAGTGTTCCCATTCCACGTCCATCTCTCAAAAAAATATGGACCAAAGCATTTCCAAATTATTCCATGAGCAAAGATTACCCGGTTGAGGTAATGATGGTCGACTTGTTCTACGACGAACACAGAGCGTCTCATGAGGCTAAACTGAGTATGTTGTTCGAACAATCTGTTTCCACAAACTGAATTGTGGATTCAAGTGTCAATCTTTTTTCCCTGTGTACAAAAGTACATATCTACTTTTTTCCAACTGCAAGTGGTACTTGTACGGGTGGTACGTGGTACGGGTGGTACGTTGGTACGGGTGGTACGTTGGTACGTATACGACCGTGGTACGGTGGTACGGTCCACAAACTATACTGTGGGTACATGTACGTTGGTACGGGTGGTACGTTGGTACGTATACGACCGTGGTACGGTAAAGTGTCAATATTTTTTTCCGCCGGTACATATCAACCTTGTTCCAGCTGTATGGTTGGTACGTTGGTACGTTGGTACATGTACGTTGGTACGTATACGACTGTGGTACGACCATATCTGCCAACCGTAAACAAAACTCTACATGGGTGTGTAAAACAATAGTACAAATCACAATACAAGCTTATTTTTTTATTTGATACATTTAATATTATACATTTGCGGTTGATACGTGGTACATGGTACCTAAAAGAACAACACAGCACTGCCACACACCCACTCATTGTTGTGGAACGTAAATGTCCACTGTTTCGGCTGTACAACTGCATTTTGTACTTCTTCAACAACGATTGTGGCTGCAGTTGTTTCTAATATTTTGATCTTCTGCAATTTCAATTTATTTCGAATCGTACCAAATTGACCATTGTTTGGTGGCAGAAACAATGAGAGTGGTGTGGTGTACGCATTGTTGAAGGTGTTGGTCAACGAACGCACTGTTGATGACAAATACACTTGCAAGTCCTTCTGCATTGCGTGTGCATGAATCCCCTGATGCAATACATCTAATGCATTTTTTAAAACTTTTCTACTTTGAAAATTGTATTCAGTAGGGTCATTTTTTCTTTTTACCACACGTGTGACAGGTGTGGTTGCACGTGTGACAGGTGTGACAGACGGTTCCTCCATGGGCACTTGCAAAGACTCCATGGGTGTATGCACAGGCGTGGGCACAGGTGTGGACGTGGGCGTAATGTGTTCCACCATGGGCGAAGACGGTTCCAATTCCAGGACAGATTCCATGGGCGTAATGTGTTCCACCATGGGCGAAGACGGTTCCAATTCCAGGACATGGTCCATGGGCGTGGGTGTAATGTGTTCCACCATGGGCGAAGACGGTTCCAATTCCAGGACATGGTCCATGGGCGTGGGCGTAATGTGTTCCGGTTTCGGTTCCGGTTCCGGTTCCGGTTCCGACGACAAATTCACAACCAAAAATCCATCAATGTTTGCAGGCGTAGGCGCAGGTGCAGCCGTGGGCGCAGGCGTGGGCGCAGGCGTTGGCGTGGGTGTGCGTGTGGGTTCCCCAGGGTTGACCATGGGTTCGGGTATGGACAACAAATCAACCATGTCGGGACCAAATAGATCACCATCAAACAATTGTTCAATTTCGTCCAATTCGATTTCGTCCAATGCAATTAGTGGTTCGTCAAATGGATTGCGTTGGTTGCTGTGGTCGTACGGCTCTGGTATGAGACCTAGTGGGGTCAACGAAGACAATCGATGTAGTTCCGGAGGTACAAGGTTGGCTCCAATATTGCCAAATATTGATTGTTCAAAGAGTTGAAGCAGTTGTTCGTTCAGAGGGTCTGTGTGGAACGAATTGTCCAGTGGACCAAGTGAGTCTGGACCCAGTGGACCTGGACCCAGTGGACCCAGTGAGTTCAAATTGAACGTGGTTGAGGTGGTGTGCATTGTTTCTGGAGGGTTTAGGTTCTTTAGTGTTAACTGCCAAATATTTTTTGCAGATTTTTTTGCGTACTTCCAATAGACCACTGAACCCCCAATAGACCACTGAACCCCCATTTAAAAAAATGAGTATTAAAAGAGGACTTCCCTATTACAAGATGCAGAAAAACCTGCTAACTGTCTACGACGAATGGGAAACTCCCATGTACGCTCTACGGGACTTGTTGCAATGGGAGGGCATGCAAATGCCCCACGACGCGGTCGTGTACGAACCATTTGTTGGGTCAGGGCATTCCACCAATTGTTTGAAGAAACTGGGTTACAATGTACTGACACAGTCCGCGAACTTCTTCCAACACGAGAGACCGGCGTCGGACGTCTATTTGATCACCAACCCCCCGTTCACCATCAAGAAGGAATGCCTGCAACGGATATTGGTGGAGTGGGACGTGCCCAAATTTGCCATCCTGTTGCCTGCACCGGTGTTGCAGACGAACTATTTCCAAGACATGATCAAGCATGTGGCTTCATTGGATGTGATGGTGCCGACGACACGGATTAAATTTATGAAAAACGGTGTGATGGCTCCCAAGTGCAGTGGTTTTAACGTAGTATGGGTGTGCAGGGGAATGCCCATCAAGAGACCGATCCAAATGCACTATTTGAACCACGAGGGTGACAAGGACGCGTTTTGAACACTGTTTTGAGCACGTGCCTTAAGCTTGGCGAGCACTGATTTTCGAACAACTTTGAACGTTTTTCCTTCCCGCGCCGCTTTGGTGAGTTCTTTGACGGTGAAAATGCCGTGTTTGTTCAGTTCTGCCACACTTTTGGGTCCCACCCCGTGGAGTTGAAGCAGTTCACTCTTGGTCTCTGTCTTGGTCTTGGTCTTGGTCTTGGTCTTGGGTTTGACGTGTTCCCAGATTTTCTGCAGGGCTTGCGCGTCGTGCAGGGCGTGGTGCGCTTTGTACGTGCCTTTGAACAGTGCTTTGTAGACAAGAGGTTGTGAATACGACACCAGATCGAGTTCTTTTCGCAGAATCGGCAAAGAGTCCATGAACGTCGGGTGTTTCAGGTCCGCTTGGTCCATGTGTGCCTTTAAAATGTGAAAGTCGAAGCTCTTGCCGTTGTGCGCCACCCATGTTTCTTTGGGGTTTGCAAAGGCGTGTGCTTGTTTGATGGCGTCCATTGGGTGGAGAAATGTTCCGGAAATGGCTTGGATGGCGTCTGCTTTGCCCTGGGTGTCCTTTCGTTTGACGGCGCTGTTGAGCATTTTTTTACCGACGAGCAGTTTGGTCCAAAATTGAATGGATTTTTCCGGGTCTTGCCCCATCCTTTGCAGTTCTTGTACGATGGGTTTGTCGCCGCAGGGGTTCACCATGCATTGAAAGGTTTCCTTGCCTTTGCACATTCCAATTTCTAATATTTGTTGGTTTGTCCTTTTGAATCCTTTACGGAGAAAGCAGGTTTCGAGATCTACGAACAGCATTGTCTGAATGGACGGGTATATATATACCCACGCTGTACAACCAAATGGCGTATTTCGTTGGGAATGTGTTGTCGCCTACTGAAACTCAGCCGGAGCAGCACGACACCACGTTTGCGTTTACGCGGGAGGAATCTCAATTGTTGGATTTAAAGGGTACACCGATTCGAATGGAGCACCACGACGAGATGGAGGTGGGCAAGATTTGTTCGTCCTGGACGGGCAACGACGGTTCCAAGTGGGTGTTGGGCAGGATTAACGACTCTGGTTTTCAGAGTTTCTTTGCCAAGCACGCGATTGTCGGCAACGGGGCGTGCAGCAAGCCGTACTATACCGGTTTGTCCCTGCAGCACACGCATACCCAGTACGCAAACGGCAGCACGACCAAATCGCCGGTGGAGGTAAGTCTTTGTTGCGATCCTCGACGCAGTGACTGTCGAATTCAGTTTGTGTCTAAGATCCCAACAAGAAAAACACCCTATAAAACCGTGCACATTGCATCCAAAATGGCATCCACTCAAGCAGATCAACCAGTTCAAGTTCAACCTCAACCCGAACAATCAAAAATGCAAGAAACACCGTCTAAAGTTCCAGAATTGGACCCACACCAGGAGGTCGAGATTACCGAGGGCATTCCCTCCGAGGACTTGATGAAGTTGATCGTGGAGCAGGAGAAGATTGCGGAAGCCATGCGCCTGGAGTTGGACGAACTGAAGAAGGACAAGTTTGCAAAACTGGAGCAGGAACGTTCAAAGAACTCCGCGATAGCGGCGGCGTTGGTGGACAACTGGTCGAAGGCGTTGGACCCGAACGATTTCAACGATACGAGTCGCCACAACATTTTGGAGTTGGCAAAGAAGTACCCGGAGGAGACGCAGGATTTTTTCCGGGTGGCGCACCACGCGTCCAAGAAGTACGCGGATCGGGTGGCGGCGGTGGAGGTCAGCGCGGTGAAGGAGAAGGAGACCGAGTTGCAGAAATCGTTTAACCAGGTGATGTCTAAGCAGGTGCACGCCGCAAGTGCGAAGGCTACGCGGGACAAGGGGCATTTCATGTCCGCGTTGAACAAGTACCGAGTGCAGGGTTCCGGGAGAGATTTGATGGACCAAGTGTTGGAACTGCAGCAGCGTAAACGTAGAAGAATGTATTAAATTGTGTTATAGTTATATGTTTACAGTTATGTTTACAGTTAAAACGCCATGTTGTTAAAACGCCATGTTGGATTGAAATCTCCCCACTTGTCTCACTTTTCGGTAACCTTTTTTCCCAACCCCCAACCAATCACCTCCGTTTTTCGTTCTTTTCCACCCTGTATAAATCCAGACAGCAAACAACCCGACTCCAACGACCGATCCAGTAATGCCCAAACCCAATCCCCAGTTTGCATTGGTGTGTTGGTGGTCCGGGAGGTCGTCGCCTGTGGTGTTTAAGACAGTGCCGTTGTAAATAACGTCGTGCGCCGGCGCCGCTTCGATTTGCTCCTGGATTTGAACTCCGGCGGGGAGGATTCTGAGACCGGCGCTGGAATGATGATCGGAAGAACCCAGTAAGTAGGTGCTGGTGGCTCTAAGACGGCGTCTACCAGTAATTTCATATTCCCATTCCACAGTTAGTTCTACTTCTTTACCAGCCAATGAAAGTAAATTTGTAATGGTATAGTAATAAACATCACCAACTTCAGCAGTTAAAACATTAATTGATGGATCTGCTACCAAATTACCGCCAGTACCAGTCCGTACACTGGTTTGACCTGCAGTAAAAACAGAGGCGAAAGCATCAGTAAGTGGTGACAATTTGAAACACCCAGTGCCATCGGTTTCAACCTGAGAAGTTAATGAGTCGTACGAAGAACTGTCTTGGCACGATGCATCATCAGTTCCTAACGCTGCAGATTGTAATTGAGCAGTGAATGTCTCTTGTTCTGAACCTGTACATGGGTCACCATTAAGAGTTAGACTACCTGTAACATCTGCGTAAAAGTCTTGTCCGGATTGCGAACCTTTGGCATCAAAATCGAAGGCAATAACTGTTTGTGCCGTGCCACAGTAATTTTGACAAGTGCCAACGTATGACGCCACGTATGACGTGTCGGTTACGGGTGTAAGATCAAATTGCGATACCGGCGTGCCGTCAATTTTACTGTTTTCAGCAGTGACAGTTGCTTCGTTCGTGTCATCAACAATTTTAAATGTAACTTCATGCCCTGCATTTCCATCTGCGGCTGTACATGCTTCGTACGCCAAGTTTGCCAGTGTTAACTGAATGTCGAGTTCTGGAAGACCAAGAATCGATATTTTAGCTTCGTTTCTACCTTTGTGCGTGATAGATAAAGAGAGTGGTCTTGCATTACAAAATTCTTGGGAATTTTTAGTAATTCCTTGAACAAGTTTCATCGCCCACGTAGTTTGATTGCCAGATGAAGAAGGTGTACCACAGGTTTTGAAGGTGTTAAGAACCCCGGCGAAATCGGTTGCAATTGATGTACCGAGACCAGTACAATCACCAGTGGCGGGTGTGACTTCACCATCAGTATCACAAGTAGCTGAACCCAAATCAACAGTTTTGTCTCCATCTGTCGCAACTGATAATCCAGTTAAGTCGTATGATACAGCGTAATCCAAATCAATGGAAAGATGAGAATAATCTCTTGCATTTGCGTGTCTTTTGCAATCAATTTTAACGTAGTAACATTGACCGTCAAAACTAAAACCAATTCTACCATTGGTTGTACAGTCTCTGTTTTTTGTGAATGTAATTCCGGTTGGATGTGTAGTACCAATTAAATATTGTTTGTCAATCGCTGTAAATTGATCGTGTGGACAGAGAGCATTGTCTATTTCAAAAACTTTATCACCTTGAACAGTGTCTGTCTTATCATTTTGAAAATGTTGGAAGAAAAGAGTAACTTCGTTCCATTTAGTATATGCACTATCTAAATCGGTAATTTCAGTCGGACTGCTTTGAACGTCAGACACTTGATTTAATAAATAGCTACCCTGTGTATTAAAATTAGCAGTAACGGCTACACCAACAGCTGGAGTAGAGTCTGCTAATGCACTTTGAATATTAAGAACTATTTTTCTACGTGTGTCATCACCGCATTGTTGAACGTAAATACCAAATTTGACCATAGATTTTCCCGCTTGTACATCTACGTACGGAGATTTTGGTTTTAATTTTGGTTTCAAACTAGCAGCACCTGATTTCACTGATATTGTATAATAATCAGTCGAAGACCATGTACCACCGGCTGCTACACAGTCCGTTTGAAATTGGTAGCGTGCTTGATCCAATGCACCGGAGCATCCGAATATGCCGATCGGAGTTTCGCTCAACACTGGATATGTTGTAGAGATAAGATTTGGTACAAAATCTAATTGTGATGGATCAAAAAATAATTTACGGTTACTTGCGACACATGAAGACTCTTCGTCATTTAATACGTCAAATGAAATATGTGGTTGCGTATTTACACCTGCTTCATCCATTTTGATATCGTAATTAATAATTTCTGCTTCAGTAATGTGATCTGTATTGACACCTGGGTCAATAGATGTCCAACCATATCTGTTTAAATTGATTTTTTGATCGAAATAATTATCGTTATCTCTTACTTTGACACCACCACGGTAAAAATCGTCTTGTGTTTCAAATTTGAATGTGAGTGTATTCTCAGAGGTCACATCTGAATCTGCTAAGGATGCTTTAGTATTGGATCCACATGCGTCACCAGTTTTGTGATGTCGGTATTCAGGAGCAAATGTGAGTACATGGTCTTCGTCAGCACCTCCGTAAATATTATCTCTGGATCCAGTAATTACCAAATCGCATGTAATTTTATCAGCAGCATATTTACAATTATTTGCAGCGAACGTCATAGTACCAGCGACGGTACTTGGTGCAGAACTAGTTAATCCAGCACTAAAATCTGCATCGGCAGATCCTGACTTGTCGATACTAATATCATTGGCAATAGCATCGCTTGAAAATTCTAAAGCATCGACAATAGTTTTAGTTGCCGAAACACCGTATTCGGTAGATTCTTGAATGGATCCCTTACCGGTTGCAAATGCAGGGGTTACTTTCAAATCATCATCTGTATATCTTACCCAAGTAGTTACCACGTGCTCAAGATCTTGTGTGCCTGTACATGGAAGGTCAGTACTTCCAATGTATGTTTCCACGTCTCCGCCGTTACCACAGTTAAATGCGTAATCTGCAAAAACTCCACCGTCTCCGCCGTCAGAAGCAAAAGTAATCTTGTACGTTTTTGCATCGTCAAACCCGTCGTAAGTAATAGATTTCTTGTACACTGCATCAGAACGACCATCTCCGTTTTGTGCATAGGCAGTGTCTGTTGTAGCAATACCCGATTTGGCTTCAGATACATCGTCTTTTAATAAGTCGTACGAAATGGCAGGAACTGTTTCTGGGGCTGAAACACTGGCAGAAGCAGTGACTGAGCCAGGATCTGAAATATCAGTTCTGTCATCAAGTTCACAAGTTAACGTGACTTGAGCCGTTTCCACACCACATCTTGCGCGTAATGTTTCACCACCCTGAGTTTTCGTGTTAGTGTCAGTAACATCAAATTCGACATCTGTCTGTCCAATATTAAAATTAAGAGTACCAGCAGATTCAAAAGTTGTTTTGGCGGTTTGAAAGTCAGTTTGTTTAGTTGCAATAAGATTGTTTGCTGCTGATGCAGATGCAGTACAACTGCGTGAGGTTTGTGCAATTAAAAATGTTGTCGTACTTGTCGAATAAGTTGTTGACATAGTGGCACCGGAAGAAGTACTTGATACGCCGTATACGTATCCGAGTCGTTTAGTGTTTCTGAACAGGTCACCACTGCTGACAGGTGCTCTCCATGTATTTTGTGCATCTTCGCAGGCAGTTTGGTCTGCAGAAACTCCATCTGAACATGAAGCTTGAATACCAACGACTTCTCCATCTTGCACTGCATCTGCAAACTCACCTGGCTCTGCAACTTTGCAGTCACCGTACTTGTTTTTAATAAAATTCAAACCTTCATCGCGAGAAGCTGCATCACCTACAACTTGTGTACCTCCGACACATCCTGAAACTAAATTATGATCGTCCGATGGTTTTACAAAAGATAAAGTGTCGTCTAATTCACAATCTCTGTCTTCATTCCCTGCTGATAAAATATCACTCAGATCCTTTTGAACAGAGTCAAAAAAAGTTGTAGCAATTGGCGCTACTGCGGAAAAAGCTGGATGTGCGCAAGCAAAATTACTGGTTGCCCATGCACTGATGCCCGCACCGAACCATGCACCCGTAAATCCACCAGTACCAGGACCACTAGGTTCAATTTCAATTTTACCACCACACAATCCACCATTGCAACCTTCATCGCTGACGTACGATTGTTTAACATGATCGTACGGAAGTGTGAAATGTGCACCGCCTGAAACAGTACACGTTACTGTAAGATCTGGAGCAGTGACACCGGTTTCACAGGTCACTTCGGCTGTCTCCAACTTAGTTCCTTTGAATTCTGTGTATTTAGAATCGTCGATGGACATTGTTGCGGTAGCACCGCGAAGATATCCACTTACGAAATAAGCATGTGAAATAGAGACATCTGGAACTGTTAAACCGTGGGCTGAGGTAATTGGGACAATTACTTCCATTTGCTTGTCCGTGCCGTCGGAGTCAGCACCTAAAGACTGTGCAGTAATACCGTTATTTAATCCGTCATTTTGCATGTTGACCCCTGCAAATATAGTATTTGCATCTACAGACAAAGACCATTCTTCACTTAAAAATATACTAGTAGCTCCATTACCTTTATAATCGAAATCATTAGTGTCGATAGCCTCGTCATTGTGTGCAGTACCCAATACTTTACTAGCAATTCCAATATCAACTTCAACATGTAAATCACCGTAATGTTTGACAGCACCATTATCTGGATTGTTTAAACGTAAGCAACCGAATAATTTTTTGTCATCAACATCAGTAGTACTCCCTTTTACATCGCGCTTGGAAGAAAGAAGTACATCTGCTTCATAATTGTCACCTAATGTAATAGTTCCATCTGGATTGTCTAAATCAGCATCAGCACACCTTCCTGACCAGTAATCAACAGATGTGGCACTTCTGACTCTTTTAGTGTCATCAGCGCCTTCGGCTACTGCTAGTTTTGCATTTAATTTTAAATCAGTATTAATGTTGTTGTCTTGGTCATTATCATCTACTAACGCTGCATCAGTTACTTCGACCTGAAACATACCAACGTCGGCAGTGTGTTTAATAATAGATCCTGCTCCGTATATACTTTCTACACTGGTACCTCCGATAACAACATTTCCCGAATCTTTATCAACATAAACTCCCATCGCGGTACCTAATAATCCTAAACTTAATAAAGATTTCATTTATGTGTAATCCACCTAAGGTTATAGTGTAAAAAATTTGATTTTGGTACTATAACCATCTGTCATAAATTAGATAAAAGATGCGACAAGACCGTTTTCACCGGTCCCACTGCCCGCCCGCGATGTGGTTTTTTCTGCTGCTCTTTTGCGTCGGGACCTTTTTCTTGGCAATGGACTGCGACTGCGACGACGGTGACCCCTGCACCACCAACACCTGTGTCGGGGTGTGTCTCACTACTCGAATCGACAACTGCTGCCAGACCAACAACGACTGCACCGGCACCCTGTGCAACCAGGCACTGTGCGACACGTCGCGCAGCAGGTGCGTGTTGCAACCCTACACCGACGGCGTGGCTTGCGACGACCAGAACGTGTGCACCGCCAACGACGGTTGCACCGGGGGATTTTGCGTGGGTGTACCTCTCAACTGCACCGCCGCCCAGTGCCAGACGTGCGCGTGCGACCCCGTTTCGGGTTGCGTGTACCAGGACGTGGTCGACGGTACTTCTTGCCGGCAGGACACTTGTTCGGTGAGCACCTGCAGCGCGGGGCGGTGCACCGGTGCATCCGTGGACTGCACTCACTTGGACGACCACTGTGGTCTGGGTCAGTGCGTGGACGGCGAGTGCGTGCATGTTCCGGGCACCGACGGCACTCTGTGCGACGACGGTCTGCACTGCACTTCTTCCGACCACTGCGAGTCCGGCACGTGCGTGGGTGTGCAGCGGCAGTGTTTCGACACCGACCCGTGCACGTTGAACATGTGTGTGGAAAACGTGCAGAGTTGCGTGGCACTGCCGATCCAGAGTCAGACGTGCCAGACATCTTGTGTGAACGACGACGATTGTTTTGAATCATTTCCATGGGTGGTGGACATCCAGTGCCGCGACGGCAGTTGTTTGGAAATTTCGTCCGACCCGTCGACGGTGATTCGTTTTTTGGAGTACGATTGGTACCAGTCCGACGACTGCACCGGTACGCGATACAAAATGGCGATGTTCTTCATGATCGAGACCGCGGTGCAGACGTACGACGGCAAGGAGTACTACCGAATCGCGTCTTCGTCCAACGACGTGGAGGGGTCTTTTCCTCTTGGGTTCCCCGGAGAGGTGTTGGACATTCAACCCTCCATTTATTCCGGTTATTCCGGATCTAAACGTGGTCAGACAACGTTCACCCTGCACTCCGAGTGCAAAGATTTGTCGCAGGATTGTTATCAGTTTACGGACCGGTACTATGCATTTTCCGTGCTTCTTCACGACTGTTTCTACAATTCTGGATGGCAGCACTGTTTGGATTCCACCTCTCAGTTGAACATGTATTTTAATCTGAGTGTGACGGACTGCCCTCTTCGCACGCCCATGGTACAAACCAGTATCGAGGGTCATGTAATCATCGACAACAGTGTCAGTGTCATCCATCCCACCCGGGCACTGCTCAACGTCAGTCTCGGCAACCCGTGGATGACGGACATTCGTATTTGCGTGCCCAAGCAGGGTAGTTTGGAACGTTGCGTGTTGAACACGGCGACACAGTCCTGTCCCAATACCGGTTGTTTTGATTGGGGTTCTACGGAGACGGAGGCTTTGCAAGACTACTGGGATTTGATGGTGGACGGCAGTCCGACCGCATTTGCCGCTTCGAGTCTTCTTGATTTCAAAACTTGTCGCCACCACGACAATTACGACGCGGCGGACAAATGTACGTACACCGATATTCAGTACGACTGGTGCAACAATACGGATGGGTTTTCGGCAATTTTTTACATGTTGGAACAGTACGTCGAACGGGAAGTGGTGATTGACGTGAAGTACGATGCAAAAATTTGCGGTCGCCGACTCCAGTCCGGTCCGAGTACAAAAAGAGAGTTAACTGTAATTACTGTAGTATAACCTATGATTATTTGATACAATAAAATGGATAAGTTGGTTGCCGGAAGTTGGGCGGAGTTGGAAACTCACTACTCTGTCCCCTCCCCCCTCCCCGATTTGAACGCGGTCGCGGACTACACGTGGCGGGAGATCCGCAAGGTGTGCCCCTCTCTGCCGGACGTGCACGTGGACATTGCCTACGACGACGACCTGGTCGGCAAGCAGGTGTTGGGGTACGCTACCCGAACAATGTTTTTGAAGGACGAGGCGTGGGTGTCGTCGCTGAAGTTCCCGTGGTACAACGACACCGACGTGATGATTCGCATTAACCCGCAAGTGCCAAACGGTTGGCACTACAGTTTCGACGGGTCCTGCGACGTCGGGTGGCGCTACGACTTGAACACGGTGGTGATGCACGAGTTGCTGCACGGTGCCGGCATTACTTCCAGCATTACGCAGGACTCGGTGGGGTACAATTCCGGCGGGTGCTACCCCACGTTGATGGACACCAAGATTCAAGACGACTTTGGTTTCGTAGTGAACGGGTGCGGCATGCGTCGCAGCGACCACTACCACATTGGTGGGGTGCAGTTGTACGCCCCCACCAAGTACAACCCGGGTTCGTCGTTCTCTCACCACAACATGATCGGTCATCCGATGTACTACAACCTGCCTTCGCAACAATGTTTGCACATGGGGTACTACGAGACAACTTTGTTGACCGCGATCGGGGAGAGTTGTGTTTCTTTGCATGCCGGGGTCCCTGGGGTCCCCGGGGTCACCGGGGGTGCACCGGGTCTCACTCCGCTCTGGGGTCTGCTGGTCGTGGTTCAGGTGGTTCAGAATTTAATTTCTCGATCGGTGTATCGTTGATATTCTGGCATGTTGGACATGTTGGACATGGGTTTCACATCTGGGTCGTTTAGCAGTTCTCGCATGAGTGCGACGAACTCAGCGGTGGTAGAGTTCTTATCTTTGTCGTATTTCTGCAACATTTCGACCAGGTCGTGTGCGGTGGAGTGCGAGTCTTTGGTGAGTTTGGAGTAGGTGCGGTAGACACCCCACAGGTTGCCGGCGACAATGGCGATCATGACCCATATGTTGGACCCCAATACCAGAATGATGGAAATGAGACCCAGACTGGTGGAAAGGGCTTCCCTTTTGACCAGATCCCAGACGTAGGGACCTCTTTCTGCTTTGCTGTATTGGAGTGCCAGCCTCTGAGCCTGTCCCATTTCAGCCCACACTTTGTTTTGGTATATTTTAAGCCCAATTGTGAACGCAATGAGACCCCAGAATATACCTGTCCCTGTGCAGTCGTAACCAAAAATATGTACTTCCGTGTCAAAAAGTGAGGTGGAGTGACGAGCGGTGCAAGACATTTTTGTACAGATGTACGGGTATTTATAGTAAATTTATAATCGAGTCATTGTTATTTTTCCTTGTTTATTTCTTTTTCGTATATCTATGTCGTCCACTCTGTACATCTCTCCTTTTATTTGAATCGTGTTACCGATGTCTAGTCCTTCCGCCACGGTATCCACTACAAAAGTCCTGCTCTGACCTCTTGGCGTGAACCAAATGTACCACTCCTCTTCCGACCGGGCTTCCGACCGACCCAACACGCACCGATCACTGAGAACATGCAACTCTCCGTCAAACTTGGACAGCTTTGGCACGTCCATTTATGTTTTCCAAGACTTCTTACATATAGTGCAGTAGAAAAAGTGTGTCATACCTTCGTCCGCCGATCTGGTCTGCATCGACCTGTCCAGTACTTTGTAGCTGCCACAGTCACACCGGTTGATTCCGTCTCGGACTTGGTAGGTTTTTTCCCCTTGTACGACGTCTTCGACGGTCCATCCCGCCAGTAATCGTCGTACGCCCAGTTCGTAGTAGGGCAGTGCCCATATCTGGTTTTCTAGGTTTGGGTCAATACCGTGCCCCTGCAGGAGGGTCCGGGCTTGTTGCCTGGACATGCGTTGCACGCGTGTACTTTGGGAAAATTCGCCATATTACATGAGCGACATGCCCAACCCGTCGGCAAGCGCGTACACCACGTACGACATGGACAGGACAGTGTTTGTGGCGCCGTCACCCCCGGCAATGGACAGGACGGTGTTTGTGGCGCCGTCACCCCCGGCAATGGGGGCAGGGTCCGTAGGATTTTTGATGCCCAACACCAACCCACCCAGTACGATGATAGTGGTGGAGACCAGCACTCTAGGGATTTCCACAGTGCTGAGTGCCACGAAGTGCACCGGTGATTCTTCCGGCAACGCCATTGCCGCCACGATGAACGCCACTAACGCTAGGCAGGTGTGTCCGGTCATGATTGAAAAGTAGGAGAGCAGGAGGTTGACGTCTTCCGCGGAGCCACAACCGGCTTTGGTCACGTTGGTGTGGTTGGAGATTGAGATAAACTCGGGGCAAATTTCTGCCGCACCTACGTAGGACGTAGCGGTGCCGACGACGAGCAGGATGAACACGACGATGGCTCTGAAGTTGGTAATCCCCGCAGCGTCGATGGATACTTCGTCGTCGATGGACGATTTGTACAGTTTGGTGTCTTCTGGGTGGGGTGAAGCGTATGCGTTTTGCACCATGTCTGTAATTCTGGCTACAATCGCCGCACACAAGAGGACGACCGTGAGTCCCTTGGGTCCTTTGGGATCACTTCTGTTCATTCCCAGAAGAACGGACACGGTGAGAAGAAGAAGGGAAGTACATCCGTTGCTGATAAAGTTGTACACGGATTTGTAGGATTCTGTTCGGGAGTCAAGGAGGAAGGAAAGGCAGTTGAGTGTTTTGAGAACACTCGCAACCATGGCAAGTGCAGCGATCTGTTCTTCTTTGCCGGTGGCTTGATCAAATAACAGGACACTTGCAACGGCGGCGGTGGCGCTGGTGGCAAGGAGCGCGACTCTGGTCACAAGAAGTTTGACGGCACTGCCGGGGACTCCTGGAATTTTTACCATGAAACCTTCATTATTTAATTTCTCCCCGTCGTGAAAGTTGTCGGGTTCGTATTTTTGAAACCTCGCCGAAAAATCGGCGACGACGACCGCGGCGATGGAGATCAGCAACAAGGATTGTGAATCATCATCAGTATGTGAATCATCATCAGTATGTGGATGTGCATCAACCCTGCTGAGAAGCGATCCGAGCACGACGAAGTGGTACAATGAACAGACCGTTTCTTCAAAGATCATACGACGGTGGTTATGATCTGGACTGAAACGTTTGGAGATGACAAGAATGAGTTGTACCACGGCGGCGATCACTACAATGTAATCGACAAGATCCGCTTTGGTTTTTAAGATGCCTGCGACGAACGCCGTCACAAACAGAACGCAGGCGAGTCCGTTTTGGACCCACGTGACAGTTTTCGGATCATCTTTGGATTTATCGTCGATTGGCATATCAAAGTATTTTGCTGTTTGACGCCCTAGGAAGATAGACACCACTGCGACCACCGCAAACGTCTTGTCGGTGGACATGCCCGCACCGATGCCCACGATCGAGAACAGTACTAGAAGAGAGGTGTCTCTGATTTTTTGTTCCATTGCGCCCCACAACCCTGCAAAATTGTTGTCAAGTTTGGGAGTACTGTCGGTGTCCTTGAAACAGAGCTTCAACAGGTTGGTGTGTGCGATTGCCGAAAAGAACGTCATGAGGAGGCACATGAACGACAGAGCTGCTCCGAAGCAGTTGACGAGGTGTGCCACGTCGGGGTCTAAGAAAGTTGTGGCGTCCAGGTTGGCGGCAAAGTACGCTCCGGTAACTCCGAACATGATGGTTGAAACAACATTTTTGATCCAGATGTTTTCTGAAGTATCCATTTACTTGTCGGTGCGTGGGTAGTTATAGTTCATTTTTTCTGATGTTGGTATATCTTTGATTTGTACCGTTCAAAGATGATGCCATCGAGAGCGTTTCAATGGCGTACAAAAATGATGGGTCCGGTGGAGCGGTGGCACAAGATTCGAGCACCCGTCGAGTTCGACCCGTCCGCGTACGACTCTCAAATCAGAATGGACGTGGTTCGCACCCACTCGTCGGACAAGTGGTTTGACCCGCACCGCGAATCCATCTGCCAAGTGTTGAACGCGTTTGCCAACACTAACATTGGGTTTGGGTACCCGCAGGGTTTGAATTTTTTAGTGTTTCCTTTGTGGAAGGTGTACTACACGAGCATTCCGGAGTGTGCAATGCTTGACACGTACTACTCGTTGCAGTACCTGGTCGGGGCACTGTTGTCGGTCTACCCCGTCGACAAATCCGACAGTGCCGCTCTCGATCAACTTTGTGTAATCTGTGCAGTGGTCAAGTTGCGCAGTACGACCAAGTACCCTAACCTGCGCAAAAAGATTTTTTCCAAGGAGTACGAGCCTCTGATTATCAGTCTTGTGAGCCGCATGGTTCCTACAATGTTTGCCAACGTGTACGCGGTGGACGACTGCGTGGTGTTGTGGGACAGCATCTTGACCAATGATTCTGTCCTCGACGCTGTGATCCAGTGCATGGTGAATCTGATTTGCCTCCACCACAATGTGTTTGAACATTTGTCGCTGGAGTCTTGCATGGTCGTGGTGCAGGAGTCGGTACCTCTGACGTTAAACATTTTGTCCAATTCCGGTTACATGTTGTGACACGTGGCACGGCAATATGGCGAGTGTCGAAAACTGAAAAAATGTTACAAAATGGATATTTTTTCCCGAGCCGATGCACTGCGTCAGAAGCGTGCCGATTCCGATTTGATTTATGCGTATTTTTTTGGACATCGTGACATGAGCCCGGTCATGCAAAGGATACTGGTGGAGTTGGACAACTATGATTTAAGCGAACACATGCGATCGGTTCTGAGGAGTGCGGCGACCCACGACACTCGTGTACCAATGTTGTTTCTGTTAATCATGGGGATGTGGTGCGGAGTGACAGTGGAGGGATGTCCTTTGCGTAGTGAAAAGTTTGCCGCCGTGTTGGATGCAGAGTGTGTCAAAATGATTACAGGGAAGTATGTCAATATAAATGAGTTTGTTACAAATGTGCTAACTGAATATTTAATTTAATAGTCCTCGGAATCGGAGTCGGACTCGGTGTCCGGTACCCACTCCTCGTCACTCTTGTCACTCTCGTTGTCTGTACCCAACGCCTCGCACACTTCGGTGTACGTCTGGTGCTGCAGTGCTCGCACAATGCTTTTGACCGGCAGTGGGTCCGCTCCTCCACAATATATTTCCGCCTTGCTCCATTCTCGTATGATTGCGATGTCGTGTTTGGGCACCGCCGAGACCACAATACTTTGGGTGTTGTTGATCACGACGAGATCAAATGTTTTGGTCTGTGGTGTCCATCTTTGAATAAAAAGGTGTTGAGGCACTATGGTGAAGTTGTCTTCCGGAACCAGCAGCAAGTTGGGACCCATGTACACTTCGGTCAGGGTGTGTTTGACTCTGCCTGTAATGTATGTGTCCAACTCTACCGCGTCTTGGCACTGTTGTTTGACAAGGTTGTTGGTGTAGACCACTCTCTTGGCGTCGGTGTCGTCCGGATTGTGTCCGCTGTGTTTCAACCACGACAGGTTGTAGAATCTGTCACTGTACAAGTACGCGTACTCCAGGGACTCCGTGCAGGGAATCATGTACGTTGTTTCGGTTACGGTGACTGTGGTTTTAGTGTTGTTGATGTACATGTCTTACTTGCACTGTGACCCTACTAATACCTAATTGGTTCAGATCAAGATGTGCACGCTTGGCATACCGAACTTTGGCAACAACTGTTACATCAACGCTGTGCTGCAGGTGTTTCGGTACCTGAAGCCAGTTTCCCGACAGCTCTACGACGTGTACCCCGGAGACCCGCTGCTGGATTCCTTTTTGACCATGTTGTACAACCGAGATTCCGCCAGTGGCACTGCCGATCTCAAACATTTCTTGCACGAAGTCGAGACGGTGGGTGTGGACCCGTACAGCCAGGGGGACGCCCATGAATTTTATTTGACAATGATGGACCGACTGGAACAGTACATTCCCCCGGGTCACACTTGTTCCACGTTGCGGTGCGCGTGCGGGCATACACTTCGCAACACCGAACCGTTTTTGTCCATCTCCATCAACGGAGACGTTGTCGAGGGTATCCGGGCGTACCAAGAACCCGAACAGGTGGACGCGGTCTGCGAGTCGTGCGGCACTGTCGGGCTTACCAAGCAGTTGTCGGTGCACCCCGCTACAATGTGTGTGATTCATTTAAAACGTTTTGACACCCGTGCCAAACTGGACTACATGGTGACTTTGCCCAGGACGGTGGTGGTGGGAGGCAAGACGTTGAAACTGGTGGCGTTGTGCAACCACCACGGTAACATTTTTGGGGGTCACTACACTGCGTGCGCGGTGACCAGCGACGGGTGGCACGTGTTTAACGACGAGGTAGCCAACAAGATTGACGGTCTGCCTCAAAAAAGTCGACTGCCTTATCTTTTATTTTACATAGAATAAACAATTACTTTCAAGTCCTCACTTTCTGTTGTAAATTTCAGGCAGCCCTCGATCCAGGTGTGTGGTGTATCGGGTGCCGTCAGTACCATGTACGACGTTGGTTTGGTAATGTTGATGTGCAGGGTGTTGTTGGTCCATTGGTGGTATTTCATTACAAACTGTGTGATCGCTCCCTCTCTGTTGAACTCCCCCGCTCCCGCAATGGAAGGTGCCATGACTCTGTTCTGGATGTACTCGCCGTAGTTGCTCCACAACTGCACTAGCATCAATACAAATATTACCATGGCGGTCAGCACCATGCACGCCCGACAGCAGTTGTAAAAGGTTGATTTTTTGGGTATACTTTTGTGCAGCAGTGTTTTTTTCTCGTGGATCTCTTCGATTTCATCGTCTTCGACCATTTCAATCTGAGTACTCATTTGTATGCAGGCACCGGTATAAATAGTGTTGGGTTGTTTTGTAAATGTTTATAACGGGGATCATATATTCAACAGCGGTTCTGATCATGTATATTTTTTGGTTCGTCTGGTTCTCGGCAGACTTCAATTACTTGTACGACTACACCATCCTGTGTGACTTTCTCATTGTATTCTGCTGCCTGTTGCTGGACACCGCAACCCCTGACAAACCATTGAACTACGCGTTGGCGGGCTGTGCACTGCTTTCGGTGGCTCTTCGTTTTGTCAACACCGACTGCACCGGGTGTGGCGATTGTTCCGAACACTGCGCGCAGAACGCCTGTTGTTCTCACCGAAGTGCCACCAGCCTGTTTGTGAACGTGGTCCCGCTATTAACAGCCGGTCTCCGCACTATAACCATTCGAAATTCTGTTAGAAATGTATAAAAGTACCTACCTGACTGTCCGAGTACACACGGTGGAGGAGGCAATGGCGGTCGAACCGGTGGAGACGGTGGATCGTTTGTTGTGGCTCGTTGACGTCTACGACATTCAAACCGGCTGTGCGTCGGCGGTGCATCGGCTTCTGATGTCCACGTACCACTCCGAACAGGAAAGAGTGCCGGGAATTCTTCCACGCTGGACCAAGACCATGATGACATGGGTCACACTACTGCACTGTCGTGACAGTATGGAACAGGACCCGTCAGCACTGGCATGGGCAAAGTCCAACAATTTGTTGAGCACGAATGGCAAGTGGGGTGCGGACAGTTTGTTGACCACTCTGGACGCGGTGGCATTGAGGTGGAGGAAACTTGCCCCCTGTCCAGAAATGAAGTTGTTTTTGAACATGTTGTGGGACTCCTGCAAAACATGGACTACAAACAAACATACCCAACCCTGCAACGCCTTTGAAAAAAAGGACGAGTGGTATACTCTGAAACCGGTGTCAATTATGGCAATGCTCGCCAGATACTACTGGTTCAACCAGACCATGGCACAGGTGGAGTGGTTCCCGACCGCCAAGGCTCCAGACTTGGTGCATTTCTTTGACACCTTCATTCAAAAGGAAAAGAGGCATTTGAAAATTACAAAATTCAGAGAAGAATTGTCCAAAGCAGTGTGGCAGCGAGAGCTGGACTACGGCGACCTGGAAATTGCCACACACGACCAATTGGGTGACCACCTGTCGGCGTACTCGTGCCTGTACAAACGACGCCCAATATGCCTGATGCAAAAGTACCAGAACATCATTTCGTACGGGACGTACGAAGAGATCTGTGCACACTTTAGTGATGTTCTCTGGTTGCGATTGATTCGGACTCATTTCATCAACAACTACCAGACAGATTTTATCAAATATTTCGTGTGTTGGGAAGTCGACCAACACAAGCATCAGACAGCGTTGCGAGCGGGTCAAGCTCCTATTATTTTGGAACGTTTTGGTGCCTACACTGTCTTGTCACAAGGGAGAGTGTACGGTCACGGTTCCATCCGCGACATTTTTCCGCTCTGGGTACACCTGGCTGAGACACCCCACGGGTGTCAAATAGACATGCTCAAAAGAGCCGTGTTCGAGTCGTCGGATGCCGAAGAATTGTAGAGACGCACCACGAACACAAACACCATGACGAGACAACCACCGCACACGCACGCACTGACGACTGCTTCCAACAAACAGAACGCCAGACACAACACAAAGTACCCTACCACCTGCAGTGCCAACAGGGTGTTCCAGATCCATTTCACGGTGTTTGACGGAGATTGGGCAAGGCGCAGCGTGGCGGGCACCCACAGTATTGACATCACAATTGGTAGAACAAGTCCAACGTACAGAAGTGTGTTGGGTGTGTCCCAATTGATCACACTGTCTATGACCATCCACGCTTGGGCGACCAGAATAGCGAACTGCAGGGGGAATAACTGAATGGGGTAGTGCCCCCGCAACCATAAAAACATATGTGTCAAACACCACAATATGTACAGGGGAACAATTATGTACAAAAGCATCGATTTGTGACCAAAAGCACTGCTATAAATAGTACACGTCTCTCTGTTAAATGTACGCCACTCAATTCGTGCAAGACACCGAAGACTCTTGTGAATTGATGGAAAAGGGGGTTGATTTTTGCCCGTTGTGTGCGTATCAAAACGACAATATTATACAGAACATTGCCAAGGTGGAAGCCTCACTCGTTGGCAAAATAGACAACAAACAGATATACACCGTCATTTGCGACATGTACCGGAAACACGTGGAACCCCTGAAACGCCAGGGAAAAAAACTAATGGATCTGGACGAAAAAACCTGCGAGGAACACTACACTCGCCATGTAGTCAACACCACCCAGCAGATAGCGGACGACATATTGTACTGTTCCAAAATGCAGAGGCATTACAAGAAGAACATAGCAATGCGGAACAACAACAGTGGGACCGTCATGCTGAACCCACAATGTGTGAACGAATATGTGAAAATATCCAAACACAAATTGGAACTGGTCAAATATTTTACCAACCAACGTCGCAAACAAACGGTGGAAACATCCAGCATGCAACCGTATGCATTCAATTAATTTTTATGTACTATATAAACACATTTTTGTAGATAAAATGATTACTCTTGGTAAACGCCCACGCGAAGGTTTCAGCTCGTCAACTCCCGGTGCACTGGGTTCCACCCCCGGACATTCCAAAGGTCCTCGCAACGTGCCGTTTGGCTCCAACATTCCCGTGCAGAACGTCTCTTCCCAGATTCACACCCAAACCAACACAACAGCATCAGTACCACTTCTAATTAAACCATGGAGAAACAAAACACATGTCGACTACTTTCCGGGAGACATTATTTTTACTCAGAAAAATCAGTTTGGCAGGCTGCAAACAGTGTCGGACTTGGTTCAGATGAATACTGAGTTTGCGATCGACGACGGGTCCAGCAAATACAAAGAGTTTGCAGACATCGACTATAATTTTTTTGGGATTTACAGAAATGAGACCAATGTGCAGGGGGGGGTTCGTGGAAAAGCACAACAAATGTTGATCAATGTGGACGTGTTTGGACGTTCCAAGATTGCCAATATTTTTGGCACTGTGAAGAAGGGTGATCATGTTGGACTGGTGTTGTACAGTGGTGGGCATTTTCAGTTCAGACCCACTGTCAACAGCAAAGTCCCCGCCAAACTTGCAGCGGAGTTTCACGACGAAAAGGAACCAATCATGCACATCCCGATCGGCATTGTCAGTTTCACCAGCAGACCGGTTTCGGAAAGAAAAATTGTGCGAGCACTCCTAGACAGGGATGGAATGACTAAACTCCCACAAATAGAAATTCTTATTCTGTAAATAAAAAAACGATACTATAACTACTTACCACAATCTCTATAAAATGCAGCCTAGAAGAATGAAACGATTGGCGGGACCAGCATACTACGTCAATGTAAAATTCAACCAGAAAATGGCGGAAGACAATAAATCCACCTCTGGTCCTAAACGACATCCCGATTACAAACACCACCACGATTGGGAATTGTTTGACATCAAAGAGGGTGAAATTGTGGTCTGCCAGTCTAACAAGGTAAGAACCAGAGACCCCCCTGCCAGAGTCATATCTTCGTTAAACGGTGCGGTGTTAGAGAATTCAGATTATAAAAACAAAGAGACAATTCTGGACGACTATACTTTTTTTGGCATTGCACAGACCGAGCACAAAGCAGAAAAAAATCCTCAAAACACCAATTTGAACCAAGGCTTGGTCGCTGCAGTGGGTGGTTTAGCCACCATCATCAACGACCATACCGATTCCATCAGCCCGGGCGATCTGTTGTATTTGGCAGCCCCCGTTGCATCGGTGCCGTACAGGGGCATTCCCAAAGATAAAAAACGTTTCTGCTTGAAGCCCGGTCAACCGACCAACATGGGGTTTCACAAAGAGATGTTGCGTTTCCTTGGCGTGAACGTGGACACTACCAAACAAGAGTTTCTTGAAAAGGTCAAGTCCATTCTCAAACGACGCCGCCGTCCCGTAGCCAAGGCATTGTCGCAAGCCAAAAAGGGAGAAAGATTGGATATTTTACTGCACCCGAGATTGCCCTGCAAAATCCATTAAAAAAACCACACTATAACTATACCGCGTCAATGTTAAAAAATGCAACACAAACGTATGAAACGTTTGCTGGGCAATGCGTTTTACCTGAATGTCAGGTACAACCAGGGCGATGCAAGAGCACACAAAAATAATTCCGGGTTGTCAAATCTGAAAAAATATAACAAAACAGAAAGTTGGGAAAAATTTGACATTAAGGAGGGTGAAGCACTGTACAGTGTGCCGGACAGTAAGAATACTCGAAGATCAAACCACGCCCACGTGCTTTCGTCGTTGAACGGTGCGTTGCAAGGGGACGACGAAGAAAAACTCTACGATTTTTTGTTTGAGGGAATTGCACAGACCGAACACAATGCTTCAAACCAATTGCAGGTGGATCAGGGGTTGGTTTCGTGCGTGTCCGGTGTAATTACTATCATGAACGACCATGCCAAACATATTTCACCGGGTGAACTACTCTACATGACGGTACCCAACAATACTAAACCACACCGCGGTATTGACCGGGACAAGATGCGATTCTGTTTGGCACCCATGACGGATACAGAAATTGCTGAGTTGTACTACGACAAATGGATTGACACAGACAAATCCGAAGACGCCGCACGAGAAGTATTTAAGTATTCACACATTGACAAGAGACAGGTAGCCAAAGCACTGTCCCAAGCCAAACACGGAGAGAAACTAGATATTTTACTGTACCCTAGACTAACTACATAAAACATAACTATTTAAATCCAAGCTACAATCAATAAACCCTATGAACACACTTCCAGATTTTGGTGAAAGTAGACTTCACTCCATGAACATGATCATTCATGCTAGGAGAACTCCACAGGAAGAAATGTCACTCTGGCAAAAAGCCACATCAATGTTCGACAACAACAATTTGTCGGGTTCGCTTTCCACTCTTAAACTCAAGGGAATCCAACCTCATGATTTTGTGGAACAACAGGTAAAGTGGGGGTCACTCAAACACAGCACGGACTCACTGATTGATTTCGGGTTCAAATGGTCGCACATGATCGCAATGAATTTTCAACCACACGGTTTTAAAAAATTAGAGTGGAAACACCTGCAAACACTGCAAATTACAGCAAAAGAAATGATGCAAACATGCATGTCTGTGCACGACTTGGTGGAACTGAAACTCACACCCCAACAACTGCACGAACTTGGGTGGACGTGGGACAACATCAAGAAGATTGGTGGCACCCGGGACAACGTGTGTATCTCCGAACAGGACATAGGTATCTATTTTGGTCAGAAAAAGGAATCAACACCAACCGTGTCCAGAAGTATATCTAGATTTAAGTTTTAACCCAACAAGCACAAACAGTGTGCACCCCAAAGCAAAATTGAGAGTCAGCATGCTGGTAGTGGATATTTCCTCGGAAGACACCCGAGACATTTTATGAGATATTTTACACTATTTATAAGATGGCAAAGAATGACAAAATGAGCGCAGTGGTAGAACGTATTAGTCCCAGTGATTTGGCAAAAGAATTTAAATCAAAATTGTATCATGGACAAGCACCGCCTACAATAGTCAAAGATATACAAGATAAGATAAATCTCTTAGATCTTGATATTGCTACACTGCAAGTCCCAATTACTATCAGAGAGACACCGGGTGAACACGAACAGGATGTACATCTGGTAGAGAGAAGAAACAAATCAGCGGAAAACTTGCAAACCCAAAAAGAAATGCTGGAAAAACTCCTGGACGGTGGTGGTGGCGATGGTGGTGGTGGTGGTGACTATTCGGACGATTTTGAAAGTGAATCCGACGGTGGTGACGGTGGTGACGACTATTCGGACGATTTTGAAAGCGAATCCGACGGTGGTGACGATGGTGGTCCGCGTGGTGGTCCGCGTGGTGGTGGTGCATCCGACAGTGGTAGTGACTATCCGGACGATTTTGAAAGAGAATCCGACGGTGGTAGTGACTATCCGGACGATTTTGAAAGAGAATCCGACGGTGGTGGTGTGGACGGTGAGGACGGTGTGGACGATTTTGAAAGAGAATCCGACGGTGGTGGTGTGGACGGTGAGGACGGTGTGGACGATTTTGAAAGAGAATCCGACGGTGGTAGTGACTATCCGGACGATTTTGAAAGAGAATCCGACGGTGGTGGTGTGGACGATTTTGAAAGAGAATCCGACGGTGGTGGTGTGGACGGTGAGGATGGTGTGGACGGTGGTA
>Ga0209533_1000444_pt1 | contig 40046 bp, 39 predicted proteins | sample COG_04_FD_184748 | JGI IMG/M metagenome (GOLD analysis project Ga0209533, IMG submission 184748) | Pelagic Microbial community sample from North Sea - COGITO 998_met_04 (SPAdes) (version 2) | ecosystem: Environmental > Aquatic > Marine > Neritic zone/Coastal water | place: Helgoland, sampling...
AGCCACGCTAGTGATTCAATTAGCCTTATTCAGGCTAACTTCACCTCTTCGAGGCTAGGGTCTTACCTCATGCGCTATTCGCTTTGAGGTTTCGCTAGCTGATTTGATAACTAACCAGAATTCCAACCTATTCAAAAACCAAACAAGCAGGGATTAATAAGCAAGGTTCTTGTCATTTGCTCAGACATAGTTGTGCTACGCATATGTTAGAGGGAGATGCTGATATTAGGTATATCCAGCAACTCTTAGCGCATGAGAAACTAGATACCACAACTATCTACACACAGGTGAGTATTGAATAACTCAAAGCTGTGTATGCTAAGTGTCATCCGCTCGAGCAAATAGCGCAAGATAAATAACTATTGACTTATCTTCTTTAATTACGTACAAATAGTTGTACTTAATTGTTATCTTATGCAAACTACTACTTACTCTCACGCAAGACAAAACTTTGCTTCAATCATTGATGAATGTTGCAATAATCATGAACCTATACTTATTACTCGCTCCAAACATAAAGGAGAGGCTGTATTAATGAGTAAAGAGGATTACTCTAGCTGGATGGAAACCATACACATTTTAGAAACACATGATTTAAAGCGTCTCTTTGAAAGCATAGACCAAGCTAATAGAGGTCAAGTAACAACAAGAGAATTGCTGGATGATTAAACAATTTACAGATAAAGCTTGGAAAGATTATCTTTATTGGCAAACCACTAACTCTAAACAGTTTAAGCAAATCAACAAGCTTATACAAGCTATTGAAAGAGACCCTTTTATTGGTATAGGAAAGCCTGAGCCTTTAAAAGCTAACTTACAAGGATGGTGGTCTAGAAGAATAAACCTCAAGGACAGAATTATCTATAAAGTAGAAACTCAAAGAGCTGAAAACATCCTTGTGATTATCTCTATAAGAGGTCATTACGATTAACTTAAGGCTCAAAATAAATCTTGTCATATCATCTTTAGTCGCTAATCTTTTGGGTCGGTTTTTAAAATCTCACTATTTTTATGAGTATTGAAAAGTTCATTTCCTCTAAAGTCTTGGGCGTCGGTTCTTTGATTTTTGATTTAGCTGTATGAATTGAACACACGAGCCAACCAAAACTCTAGTCGAATATACTGTATTTTTAAGAAACAAGTCCTTTTATCTTTGATAACTTCATGCTTTCTCGTTGAGCTTGGCTTGGTGTTCCAGGAAGCTTTCGGGGAATATGGTGACTTGGGTGCCTTGGGCTACTTGGTCGAAGAAGGTGATTATATGCTTGGATTTCATGCGTATGCAGCCGTAGCTGGCAGCTGAGCCTATCTTGCGCTCTTCTGGGGTGCCGTGGATGTAGATGTAGCGTCTAAAGGTGTTTTTGTTATGAGGTTCTACGCCTTTGAGCCAGAGGATGCGGGTGACGATAGGGTCGCGGCCTGGGGAGTTGGGTTTGAGGATTTCTCCTGTGGGTTTGCGGCTAGAGAATACGGTGCCTGATTCGGCGCCATGACCGATTTTTTTGGCGATTTTAAGTTTGCCTAGTGGAGTTTTGTGACTACCTAGTTCGCTACCTAGGCCGAATTTAGAGGTGGATATAGGATAACTGCCTAGACACATGCCTTGCTCATCATAGACGCGCATTTTTTGATCGGCGACACTAATGAGGACTTGGTGCTGTTTCTGGGGTAAACTCATATGCTGACAGTGACTAAGAAGCAGGGTAAGGGTGATGATTGTGCCTAATTTTAACGCTTTCATGACCAGTCTATCAACACTTAATTGTTTGGAAGAGTTTTTTTATACTTTAAGAACTTTTGAGAGTGGTGGCAATTTGGTCGCCATCAAAATTCAAATCCCAGACGAGCTGTAAAAAACTACTCAACGTATAAGCTGGGAACTTACTCACAAATCGACGATCACCTCCACAACCAAACATGATGTCTGGGTCTAGTTCGCCTTTGAGTTTAGCTGTGGCTTTGAACAAGATACGAGGTAGGTAGTCGATGCCTTGGATGGTTTCTCCAAATACTGGTAGTTCATCATGGCTGATTTCATGAGTGGAGAGCGTACCTCCTTGCTCTTGTAGGAGGTAGTTTTGTCTAACCTGTGCAATCGCTAAAGCTTCCTGCGGTGTGGGAACTTGAGCGTCGCCATAGTCCTCAATAAAATCAAAAAACTCACGTACCTTGTAACCGATGCTGGCAAGGAATTCGAGGTCTTGCTCATTGTAGTAGCTGTTAAAATCCTTGTTACCACTTTTATATTGAGCGAGGCATTTATCAAAGAGGGCGTTGAATTGGTCGGGATTAATCATGGTAATTATTATAAAGAATTGTTTATAAAGAGTTATATTAGTTTATTAAGAATTTTTTTCTAACTCTTGTATGACTTGATTGAGAAAATCAGGTTGTTGTTTGAGGCATTTGGTTAGAGCTTCTACACAGGTTAACGTCTGCAAGGAGATATAATGTTCCATTCCTTCGACATCATTATAAATAACACTTTCTGGTAGATGGAATAAGCGTAAAAAGCTCGTGAGTACCTCATGTCTTTTGACGATGGCTTCCGCCATTTTTTTGCCTTTTGCAGTGAGCTTGGGGTCGCGGTATTTTTCGTTAATCACCCAACCATCTTGGTCTAGGCGCTTGAGCATGGCTGAGACACTCGGTTGCGATAAATCTAAACGTTGTGCAAGCTCTGTGGCTTTTGCTGTGCCATTGGTCTCAATGAGGTGCCAGATTTGCTCCAAATAGTCATCCATAGACACTGAGCCTGTTGAGGCCATTTGAAGCTCAGGAGGAGTGGCTGACATAGTGAGGAGTGGTTAAGTTATTCTGACTGTTGTTTTTCTAACTTTTTGACACGAGCCATGAGTGAGCCTATTTTGCTAAGATAGACTTCGTTCTTGCGTTGCTCGTTGATAGGACGACATGGATTACCCGAGTAAACACCTGGTTTACTGATGCTCTTACCTGCTGATGATTTAGCAGCAATAATGACTCCATCACCAATTTTGACATGACCAGTCACTCCTGACTGTCCTGCAAGTATCACACCTTGACCTAACTCTGAACTTCCAGCAATAGCTGTTTGCGCAACGATGAGGCAGTAAGGTCCTACAGTGACATTGTGTGCAATTTGTACGAGGTTATCAATTTTTGAGCCTCGTCCAATAATCGTTTTGCCAAATCTAGCTCTATCGATAGTCGTGTTAGCCCCGACTTCAACATCATCTTCGATGATGACGGTACCAATCTGATCAATTTTGACATGCTCAGTACCCGTCCATTCATAGCCAAATCCATCAGAACCTATGACGGCACCTGGTTGGATAATCACACGGTTGCCTATTTCACAGTATTCACGTATGCATACCTGACTGTGAATATAGCAGTCTTGACCGATTTCACTGCCTCGACCTATCACAATATTTGACTCTAGTTTACAACCATCGGCAATGTTGACCTCTGCTTCAATGATGCAGCCTGGGCCAATTTGGACTTTGTCTGTGTTCACTGTAGCTGTAGGGTCAACATAAGCAGTTGGGTGAACACCTGGCACTAAAACTTGCTCTTGTGAATTAAGCTTTTTCATCAAGACGCCCAAAGCCAAGGATGGGTTATCGACGATAATGAGTGTGGCTGTTTTATGTCCTAATTCAGCAGCTTCTTTGGTTACTAAAACGACGGCAGCCTTAGTTTCATGAAAATCATTGAGGTATTTAGGATTACCTAAAAAACTAATGTGACCTTGAACAGCTTTGTCTAATGATTCTATACCCGTAAGCTCATAATCAGCCTCATAATCCCCCCAAATTACAGACTGAGAATTAAGACCTAAAATTTTGAGTGTCTCAGCAATGCTAATTTGTATATTCATACTTTTATTGCTCTAGTAATAATGAGAGAAAGAACTCTGTATGATCAAGCCTGTCAGAGTAGTAATTGACGAGAGGTAACTGGTTGTCGGTTTGCAAACTTTTATCTAATAAGAATTCATAGCCATTTTCTTGCGCTAAATTGGTCAATTGAATTTTTAAATCTTGTTTGTCCTTGCTCACTTGATGGAGTAGCAAAGCTTGTATAGAGCTTTGTAATCGGTATTGTTCTTGTTGGATATAAGCCTGAATTCGCTGCAGCTGTGGCATCAATTGTTGCTGCTTTTCATTGAGCGCTTTTCTATCGGCTTCGCTCATATCTATATTTTCTAATCTTTGTTGATTTTCTTGATAACCCTCTAAGATAGGCTGAACTTTTTCTGTAATTGCCTTAATTTGAGATTCGGCTTCCTGCTTTAACAGGTCTACTCGCTCTTGAAGAGCTTTATAACTAGGTAGTTCTTTGTAAATAATATCCGCATCTACAAAAGCGATACCTTTAGTGGCTTCTTGAGCGTGAATCGCATAAGCAAATAAGCTCCCTATCATCAATAAGGAGCTTATTTTGTTAAACTGTTTTAAGAAGCCAGACATACTATTACTTATTTAGAATAGCAATCACCTCATCTGTCACATCATACTTAGTGTCAAAATAGAGCACAAATGGCGTGCGACCTACAGTAGAACTTGATGCATCTAAGACGATTTCATAACCTTGCTCTTTGGCAAATTTCTCAACCACATCATTCATATCGCGCAAGATAAGCTGACGTTGTTGATTCATTTCTTCTTGAAATGATTGGCGTGTTCTTTGGACTTTTTGATTGAAAGCCTGTTCTTCTGCTTTGCCTTTTTGCACTAAATCTTTGAGTTCACCTTGAACTTGTGCCTTGATACTCTCTGCTACTGCTGGGTCTTGGAGTTGTTTTTGGAAATTAACAATTTTTTCCTCATAACCTTTGAACTCAGCTTGTTTGCCTTGGAGCTCTTCTTGGAAAGTTTTTTGTTTACCCTCGATGACAGCCTTAAACTCTACGGTTTTATTATAGGCGTCAAAAGCCTTTTCATAATTAATAACTGCGACTTTGAGCTCTGCGGCCATGCTTAATGAGAATAAGCTAACTAGTAAAGTTGAAATAAGTGTAAATCTTTTCATAATAAAGTAAGTCCCAAAAACTAACTTATTCTAGTCAAAATACAAGTGCAAAATAAGAACAGCTCGCTTATGCCTCTACTCTGAGACCTAAACAGCAAAAAGCTCACTTTTATATAAAAGTGAGCTTTCAACCTTTAAAGGTAATTAAACCTTATAAATATTGACTATTTAATACCTGTAATGCTCTGGCTTGTAAGGACCATCCACAGACAAATTCAAATAGTCAGCTTGCTCTGGAGATAGAGTGGTTAACTCACAGCCAATTTTCTCAAGGTGCAAACGCGCCACCTCTTCATCAAGATGTTTAGGTAGAATGTATACTTGGTTTTCATACTCACCTTGTTTTTTCCAAAGTTCAATTTGAGCTAATGTCTGATTAGTAAAGCTATTAGACATCACAAAACTTGGGTGACCTGTTGCGCAACCGAGGTTGACTAAGCGACCTTCTGCCAAGATATAAATAGTTTGTCCCCCATCTGCTTGAGGAAAAGTGTAAGCATCCACTTGGTCTTTAATATTTAAGCGAGAAATACCTTTGTAACTCTCTAGTTGAGCCATTTGGATTTCATTATCAAAATGACCAATATTACACACAATCGCTTGGTCTTTCATCAAGCGCATATGCTCAAGAGTGATCACGTCTTTGTTGCCTGTAGTAGTCACATAGATATTACCGTGAGCTAGAGCATTTTCTAGCTTAACTACGCGGAAACCCTCCATCGCAGCTTGCAAAGCACAAATAGGGTCAATCTCTGTCACCCATACAATAGCCCCATTAGCTTTGAGGGCTTGCGCTGAGCCTTTGCCTACATCTCCATAACCACAAACGACGGCAATTTTACCCGCGATCATAACATCTGTAGCGCGCTTAATAGAATCAACTAGTGACTCACGGCAACCGTAGAGGTTATCAAATTTTGATTTAGTTACAGCGTCATTCACGTTGATAGCTGGAATGAGGAGCTCATTTTTGGCCACCATTTGATAGAGGCGATGGACTCCTGTAGTCGTTTCTTCTGAAACACCTTTGCACTCAGGTACACAACGTTGCCAGAATGTAGGGTCTTCAGCATACTTTGCTTTAAGCACATTTTTGATGCAATCTACTTCTGGGTTATCTGAAGGTTCATTGACCCAGTTGCTACCATTTTCAAGCTCATAACCTTTGTGCATAAGCAACGTAGCATCACCACCATCATCAACGATGAGTTGTGGGCCTTTGCCGTCTGCAAATTCAAACGTTTTCATCATGCACCACCAAAATTCTTCAAGAGTCTCACCCTTCCAAGCAAAAACAGGGATGCCAGCCTCAACCATAGCAGCGGCGGCATGATCTTGGGTAGAAAAAATATTACATGATGCCCAACGTAACTCAGCACCTAAATCAACCAATGTCTCCATCAGCACAGCTGTTTGAATGGTCATGTGCAAAGAACCAGTGATACGCACACCTGCAAGAGGTTGTTCATTTTTGTATTTTTCACGGGTTGCCATCAAACCTGGCATTTCATATTCAGCGATATTGAGCTCCTTGCGGCCAAATTCAGCAAGGGAAATATCTGCAATTTTGTAATCTTGGGTGGTAGTAGACATAGTAGGGTTATTAATATAAGTTAATGTGAAATATTACTAGAGAATAAGGTCTTATAAATCAAGTGTATTTGCCACTTCTTGTGCGGCATCAGAAAAATAAGGGTATTGAGGGCTCCAGCCTAGCGCGCAAAGTTTAGCGTTCGATACTTGTTTATCGCTCCAGCCACGTTTAGTTTGTGTATTTTTCGGTTTACTCGGTGGGTATGGTAGTTGGAAAATCTCAGCTAAACTGGTGTAACACTCTTGTTGAGTCAAAGGATTGGAATCGCAGACATTATAAATTTCACTACCTTTCCATGCTCCTTGCTCTTGATGCTGTTTAATAAAAAATTCTATAGCAGAGACGACATCATCTCGATGCACATGATTGATATATTTTGAGCCTTGCTCTTCTATACTTGCTTCGCCTTTGATAAATTTTTTGAGCAAAAATGAACGTCTTGGTCCATAAATACCAGCTAATCTCAGCACTAAACCCGCATGCTTTAGTATTAAGTCTTCAGTTTGCCTTAGCACCTTACCCGTTTTTGCTGCTCCTAGAGCCTCTGACTCCTCAGTGACGACCTCGCCTTGTTGTTGAGCATAAACTGAGGTACTACTAGTAAATATCAGCTTGGAATTAGGTAAGAGCTGGATAATGTTTTGCGCTGATTTGAGATAACTTTGCTCATAACCCTCTAAACCTGAACCTTTGGGAGAACTGGTACATAGAACTATGTAATCTGGTAGGGTGTGATGATCCTGCCATTTTTGGACTAATGGTTGAAGCTCGTCTAACTGACTCAAATCACAAGCATAATCACTACCTGTTCCGGACAAGCTAATGGTAGTGACTAACTGATTTTGAGACGTCAGTAACTCTGCTAGGGCTTGACCTAAGTAACCATGCCCTGCGATCAATATTCTACTGGCAACTCTATGACTCATGAGGTTTACAAAGAAGGGGGTTGAAATTCATTGGCAAAATCTTCTAATTCTACGTTTTCTTGAATAGATGGAGGTATAAGTAGATGCTCAGACTTGGCATAATGAGCAATAAATCCGTCTACTACAGCGTCTGCATATTCGTCTAATATAGTATACACATCTGGATTATAAGTATTTTCAATAGCATGTTGAAAACGAGGGTAGTCTGTCACTGAATTCATCACATAGGGCTCATAATAAATAACTGGGCAGGTGTAGATACGATTTGCAAGTAGGTTACGTGCCCATAAATACGGATGTCCTGCTACTTTTAGCGTATTTTTACCAGCAGACTTATAAGTAAAGGCTTTTAAATTAGTGGTCTGTTCTAAACTTTTAGCGAGGGCTGTGCCTAATTTTTGCTCCTCTTTATAAATACCCTGTAGAGCTCTTAATAATAAGTCTAATCTCTGATCGGGCTTGGCCATTTCACTCTTGGTCGCCGCTCCACTCAATAAAATATGCGCATGTGTTTGGTTACGTAAAACTGGATTTTTAGGGTCGCTCCCCCATTCTACAGCATTAAGGTGCAAACATATAGTTACATCAGGCTTAATAATATCATTAATAAGCTCCGCTCGTTCACGAATTTCAGCGACTTGATAGAACCACTGTTCTTGGTAAAGTTTCTGTAACCTTGCATCGAGACGTATATTAAATTTTGGGTAATACTCTTTGACCTCTGTTGCCAAATGCTCGGGACGTATAGGTGTAGCGGGCTCATCACTCTCACGCACCATGTACACTTGTGCACCCAATGCTTCTAATTTGTGGCGAACTTTATTAGCCACCATGAGCACTAAATCACCCTCAGCAACATTAGCGTCTCCAGGTTTAGCAAAATTACGAAACTCCATTTCGGCCCACCTACCCCCTAAATGCCCAGGGTCTAGAGCCACACGTACTGGTGGCAATACATTGCCATTGTAATCTAAACTTTTAATCTCTTGGGTAGTTCGCCAATAACGATAAGGGTACCGCCTACCTCCAATTATGGATGGCGTGTGCTGCTCCTTAAGCTTCAGTACAGCTGTTGCGTAATTTGGCCCTGTTTCTGTAACCACGTGTAGCTCATTGTTATGAAAGATAAACCAACGTTTCCATTCATTGTTAGCACAAATAATTTTTAAACGCTCTCTAAGCTGTGCTTGGGTGAATTGATAATCAAAAGCTGACAATATACGCCAATCTGGTGGGTCTGTTAAAGGGCTAATAGGTAAATTCTTGATCGAAGTTTGAACTGGCACGGGTTTTGACACTATTGCAGGAGCTTCCTGAACGGGTTCAACTATTTGAACTTCTTGAGCCTCATTGACCGTATCAACTTCATCAATCAAAGGAGTCGTTAGGTCTTGATTCTGCCCCAAAAGAAGTGTTTGAAACACTAACAAAAGCGCTAATAAAAAACTAAATAACCGCGCCTCCAACCTCATAATTAGACACTCACTAGCTCTTCAGGTTCGACCCACTTATCATGCTCTTTGATGAGATCAATCAGCTCAATGACCGCTCTCTCTTCAGGAATATTAAATCTCACAGCAGTTTTACCTACATATAAATTAATTTTATTCGGAGCTCCGCCCACATAGCCAAAATCCGCATCCGCCATCTCTCCAGGACCGTTGACGATACAACCCATTACAGCGATACGAACCCCCTTAAGATGATTAGTAGCTGCTCTAATTTTCTGCGTCGTATCTTGCAAGTTAAAAAGAGTGCGCCCACAACTAGGACAAGCCACGTAATCTGCTTTGAAGATTCGACATCCAGACGCTTGCAAAATATTAAACGCATGGCGGACATTCTGCTCTTCTTGAGCGTCTGCACGTAAAAAAACGGCATCACCTATACCCTGACACAACAAGCTACCTAACTGGGTTGAGCTATGTAATAAAGCCGCACATGAATCTATAGTTTGATTATGGAGCTGATCTTTAAGTAACAAAGGGTGCTTAATAGTTACCTGTTGCAACAATTGAGCTAAATATTGATAAGCACTAATAGGCGTGAGCTCTACACCATCTACCACTGCTACGAGATGTGGTCGTTCTAAAGCTTTGAGCTGATCCAAGGCATCTTGCGCCAACGGGTTGACCTCAAAAAGAGGCAGGCTATCTCTCAACTCCTCCAAACTAGCATCTGCTGGTGGTAAATTTGAGTCTGTTTTAACCCCTTGAAACGGTAACGAATTTTGCGTCAGCACCTTAATAGAATTCATCCCGCCAAACTTTAGGTTTTCACTCCCTTGTGCAATCTCTACGACATCTGCTACTCGACGGCTAAAATCACGGTACTTATCCTCCACAAAATCTTTGGGCAAAGACTCGTGTTGCTGACGAGCTTGTTCAATTTGCTCAATAAGTTGCTTTGCTACAGGTAGCTCATGAATAGGGTCTTCTGTCAGTGATACACGAATGGTATCTCCTATTCCTTTTTGCAGGAGAGAACCTATACCAATAGCGCTTTTAGTTCTGCCGTCCTCGCCGTCTCCAGCTTCGGTGACACCTAAATGAATAGGGTAATTCCAATCATCCCCTTTAGCTTCCAATGCCTCAACCAAGAGTTGATAAGCACTTATCATCACCTTAGGGTTAGACGATTTCATCGAAAAAACAAAATTATGGAAATCATGCTCACGTGCAATACTGGCAAACTCAAGAGCACTCTCTACCATGCCTTGGGGGGTATCTCCATAACGGTTCATGATTCGATCAGATAGCGAACCATGATTGGTGCCTATACGCATAGCTTTACCGTATTCCTTACAGGCCTTGACTAGCGGACTAAAGGCCTCGTAAATACGCTCTAACTCTTGCGCGTATTGCTCATCAGTGTATTCGATAACGGCAAACTTCTTCTTATCGGCATAGTTGCCTGGGTTCACACGCACCTTATCGACCCATTTAACAGCCTCCATAGCGGCATCAGCCTTAAAATGAATATCCGCGACTAACGGCACCTGACAATTGGCGGCACGCACTTTGGCTGTGATGTGCTCAAGATACTCCGCATATTTTTTTGTTTGTGCAGTGAGCCTTACCAACTCGCAGCCTGCATCGGCTAATTCTAAAATCTCAGCAACACAAGCATCCACATCACGAGTATCGGATGTGATCATTGATTGCACGCGAATCGGATTTTGCCCGCCTAAGGCAACACCTCCTATGATAACTTCTCTACTAATTCGACGTGGAATCATGCCAATGATTTAAATGGAAAAACCTTGGATTATCAACTCTCAATTCCTAAATCCTTGAGTTTGACCTTATCCTTCTTGGAATTCATTTGCCAATAGGGCCAGCGCACAGTTTTTTTCTTTGTCGCCTTAGTGGTGATGGCAACCTCCTTGCCTTGTTCCATGAGATAGTACTTTTCCTCCCAAGCTATGATGGTGTGAGGAAATTCTCTGGCAAAGTGTAGAATTAAACTACGTTTTTGTGGTTGTTCGTGTACCAAAGTGTAGGTCATTAAACCTTCGTCTTCTATATGCTTTTCTAGTTTGCCTGTAGCCTCAACTGCTCGGTAATCCCAATGCCTAAATCGACTCACTTCTTGCGAAGGGTATATAGCAAACTCTCCCACAGGTAAGGCTTGCGGATCTATGCGCACCTGCGCCCACAAACTCTCTTCTGGCAGGGCTTTGCTTAATACCTTAGATTGATCGCCATCACTTTCAAAATAAGAATAGAGCTGATAATCGTAACCCTTTTTCGTTTGATTAATTTGACTAAATACATGCCCACACCATTCTTGTATAGTGGTAGTGACTTTGATGGCTGCACCTCCTATTTGTGGTACAAAACTCGATGTCATCACATGGTAGGGGTACACTCCTGTATAAAAGTTTTTTGTATAATTAAGCTTAAGGACGTCCACCTTGTCTGAACTACGATAATCATCGAGTTTCACCTGTTTGGTTTTAGAAAACGGCTCGGTGACAAATATCAAAGTCGCTGTGCCCTCATGAAATTCCCCATAGCGAAATTGCTGCAAATCATAACTACTAATCTCAGCCAGACCAGCGTGCCAATAATCACTAAACTTTTCTGAACTAGCCCAACTCGTATGGGTAAGAAAACTCATCAATAAATACAAGCTAAGTGAGGATAATAGTTTCATAATTAATATATGAGCGTTTGATAGTATTTTTTATGTTTTTAATTGTCAGGGCGATGAATTAATTCTAAAAGCAAGCCATGAGTGAATTGAGCCCACTAGATTTTGACTTTGAGCTACCTGATAGCCATATCGCTAAGTACCCTAAATCTAAGCGCGATGAGGCTAAACTCCTCGTGGTCAATCGTGCTACCCAAGAACTCACTCACACCACTATATCACAACTACCTAACTATGTCGAAGAAGGTGATTGCTGGGTCATGAACAACACCAAGGTCGTGCCTGCCAGATTTTACAGCGATAATGGCAAATTTGAACTACTCCGTGTCAATGCCCGCACTGACACTCTCTGGGAATGTATGGCTAAACCTGCCAAAAAACTCCAAATGGGTAGCACTTTAGAAATCACTGGCATCACCGGCACCGTCAAAGCTATCTTAGATGATGGGCTACGCCTCATCGAATGGGGCAGCCCTCTTGATTTAGACGCTATTGGGGAATTACCTCTACCTCCTTACATCAAACGTGACCACCAAACCACTGATTACGATCAATATCAAACTGTGTTCGCTCAAGAACAAGGCGCCATTGCAGCACCTACAGCGGGACTGCATTTCACTCATGAACTACTCCAGCAAATACCGCATAGCTTTGTCACGCTACATGTCGGCATGGGCACTTTTAAACCTGTCAAGGTCGACAAAGTTGTCGATCATCCCATGCACACTGAGAGCTACCAACTACCTGAGGATACAGCCCAAGCTCTCAACCAAGCCAAACGTGTCATAGCTGTTGGAACAACGAGCACACGCACCTTGGAATCTATCGCGACCAACTTAGACATCACTAAGAGTAGTGATACTGTGTGGCAAGCCAATGGCGGAGATACGAGCATCTTTATCTACCCACCACATCAGTTTAGAGCTATTGATGGCTTACTCACTAATTTCCACCTACCTCAGAGCACTCTCATTATGCTCATTAGCGCTTTTATGGGCGAAGGCACGGATACTTTAGATGAACCTCTGCAAGGACGTGACTTTGCCATGCGCGTCTACCAAGAAGCCATTGATCATGATTATCGCTTTTATAGTTATGGAGATGCCATGCTCATTTTGTAAAACTATCACTTTTGGCAAAATTGAGCGGATTTAAAAACTTTCGCGGTGCTCGAGTAGCTTTTTCTACACTGCGCTTCCACGACTTTTCATCACACTCAATTTTATCCAAAAACACAAGTTTTGATGTTTTACATTTTTAACTATTAAAGTAATTTTTATATTCGATAACTTTATATTACTGTTGTTTTTTTTGCTAAATTTTTTATGATTTGAGCATGATTAAATTTCTCCATACCCGCATTCGTGTTTCTGATTTAGATCAGTCTGTAGATTTCTATAGTAAGTTAGGTTTTGAGCTAGGCGAGCGCAAGGACTCTCCACAGGGAAACCGCCTCGCTTTTTTACATATACCTGCGAGCGAGCATTTCTTAGAGCTGTGTTACTCACCTGAATTTGACGTCACTTTTCCCGAAGATTTAATGCACACCGCTGTGGGTGTTGAAAGTGTCATTGATTACTGTGACAAGCTCGAGAATGACGGCATCGAAATCTGGCCTAGTGGCTGGCGTGAGAAGTTCGCTGATCCAGCTAACCGCAAGATGGCCTTTGTCACTGACCCTGACGGCTACGAAGTGGAGATTTTGGAGCTATAATTTAGTTCCGCTCTCTATTACGCTTCCCATAGAGCAGGCTTTAATCTCTTGCCTTGATGTGGGCGATTGTAGTGATAAATCCATGCCCATTGGTAGGCTTGGTGAGCTTGGCAAAGTTGGCTAACTGTTTGTGTTTCAACCTCCACAAGCACACGATGGTACAAACTACCTGCAAGGTTATCTAAGAAAAACCCCTCCATCTTATCCAGTGCTTGAATATCCCTTTGAGCAGCAGCTAAATCTGTGTAAATAAATAGCTCTCCTTGCACATAATCAAGCTCAAGGCTCTGAGCTTCTAATGCTTGAGTTGAAGCTAACTGAGCATCTACTTGAATATTTGAGCTGCCTAGTTGCAGTGATGCTACCCATTCTGCTGGGAGCTCAAAACCAGGGTAGCCCTCGGGCAATTCATACAGCCTACCTTTAGTGGTCGCAGGCTCAATATGCAAATGCCCTTCCTCTAAAGATTGCCTACAAAACTCTTGATGGTACTGACCTCCTCGCTTAAGTGTACCGTAAACAAACAGAGGGAATAAAAATGTCTGTGTCATCGTTCACCAAACTAACTCATCCACATGTTGAGACTTTTTTCTATGCCGCTCGCCTTGTGCAAGGTTTCTTGATACTCGGCCTGTGGGTTTGAGTCTGCCACAATACCTGAGCCAGCATAGTAGCTGAGAGTTTGTTGCTGTTTGTCATGCTCGATAGAGCGTATTGCCAAATTGAACTGCGCCACTTGCTCATGCGTATTAAACCCAATATACCCAATAGCTCCTGTATAAAAGCCTCTCTTGTCAGGCTCAAGTTCATGGATAATTTGCATAGCTCTTTTCTTAGGGGCTCCCGTAATGCTACCTCCAGGGATGCAGGCTGCTACAGCGTCAAAACAATCGAGCTCCTCTCTTAGTTCTCCTTGAACTATAGAAATCAGATGGTGCACTTGCTCAAAATGCTGTATTTTATGCAGTTCGCTGACATGGACACTACCTATTTTACAAACTTGGCCTAAATCATTGCGCTCAAGGTCGGTAATCATGGTTAGCTCAGAGAGCTCTTTGGGAGAGTTGAGCAATTCTTGAGCCATCTCCTCATCCTCTTGCTTGTCTGGACTACGTGGTCGAGTGCCTTTAATAGGATGGGTTTGAATCGCAGGGCCTTGGATTTTTAAAAATAATTCAGGTGAAGCACTTAATAATTCTTTGTTATCTAAATTGAGCCATGCCGACATCGGCGCGCTCGATTGCTCACGCAAAATTTTATAAAGATCAAAGGCCGTATTAACCTCTAGACCTAGCTGAGCCTTCCAGGCGAGATTGACTTGATAAATATCACCTGCGGCAATATAGTCCTGCGCCTTGCTCACTCTTGATTGATAATCTTGGGCGCTCAGATTGATACTCATTGCTTTGGTTGGCACAGGTTTTACAGGCTCAATGAACTCTACCTCAGACAGGATATCTAACTGCTCAAACAAGCTGCCGTTTTGATACCATTTGGCTTGCGCATGATCATAGATAAACACCTCTGGGTAGATGCCAAACACACAATCCCCCTCGTAATTAATCCAACCGAACAAACCACCCTGAGGGTAGTGTGACTTGTCCTCATCTTGCGTTTCTGTAACGGCAAACTCTTGTGCCTTGCTTCTAAGTGAGTCAGCATCAAACGCCTCCAGCTTGATAACCTCAATCGGGTTAGCGGCAATAATAGAGATACTACGCTCCTGTTCAACTGAGCTATCAAAAAATACAAAATCCTGCAACTGCTGTTGAGCGCATTGAGCAAGCTCAATAGGTGTGTATGGGGTATCTACAATTTTCCAATAAGGCATAGAGGGCATAGCTATTTATTAACAAGTAAGCAAAAAAATACCCAGTTAAAAAAACTGGGTTTTCTTTTAATCTAATTTACGGAGATTCAAAGACCTAGGCAAATTCTCTAAATTTTAGGTTTTTGGATAAAAGTTTAACTAAAAAACTCTCACTCAAAGGCCTGTTCAAATTCTCTAAATTTTAGGTTTTCATCTAATTTACAGAGATCCAAAGACCTGGGCAAATTCTCTGAAGTTTACGTTTTTGGATAAAATTGGGTTGATGAAAAAATCGTGGAAGCACAGTGTAGATAAGGCTACTCGAGAACCGCGAAAGTTTTGAATCTGCCCAATTTTGCCAAAAGCAGAGAATTAGTGAGGTCTTTAGAAGGGTATGTCGTCATCCTCTTCTATGGCAATATCTGGAGCTGCTGGGGCAGGAGTGGATTGAGACTTGGGCTGTACTGGTTTTGAGCTGTAGTCGCCACCACTTTGATTGTTTTGATTACCAGCTCCACCGCCGCTACCGAGCATCTGCATACTTTCGCCTATGACACGTAATCTGCTGCGCTTTTGACCAGATTGCTTGTCCTCCCAACTATCGAGTTGTAATCTGCCTTCGATATAAATGGGGCTTCCCTTACTTAAATACTCTTTAGCAATTTCTGCTTGGCGGGCCCACAAAGTCACGTCGACAAATGTGGTTTCTACTTGGCGTTCGCCTTGGTTATTGTTCCAGTTGCGATTGACTGCAAGTGAAATATCTGAAACGGCAGCACCACTAGGTGTGTAGCGCAGCTCTGGATCGCGAGTTAAATTACCTATAAGAATTACTTTGTTTACATTAGCCATGATCGAATTATTTAATTTAACAAAAGATTAACGACTGCCTTAAAAAAAAGCAACCCTTTTCAAGCGAACTTGAAAAGGGTTGGAATTAAAATTAATCTAGTAGTGATCTACGTTTAGATAGCACGGTAATGCTGTAAATGTACACTTTCTTCTAGTGTCAAAATTGACTTAAGTTCATCAATCACTGTAGGCTCAGCAGTAAAACAATAGTTCACATATACGCCACCTGAAATATGCTTTTGTGGGTAAGCGAAATCTTTGCGACCTAAGTTTTGAATTTCATCTAATTGAGCTCCGTTATCTTCGATTTTTTTACCGATGACTTGTACTAATTCGTCCACTGATTGTTCACCTTGAGCTTTAAGGATGATGAGGGCTTCGTATTTTTTTGACATAATTTAAGGGTCTTTTGAAAAAATTGTTTACTTCTGCTATAAGGTCAAAGGGATTTTGTCAACCTAAGAATAGGAAAATCTAACTTCTACACAACACCTTATTTAGTGAATAACACGAGCTCTGTCTGCATAGGGTCGGTGGCCTCTGGTGTGATATGCATCACAAACGGCTCAACTGGAATATGATAAACCTTGCTGGTAAGCTTCCAATATAGAATACCTTGCAGGAGATTTCCATGTTGCTCATTCACTTTACGTAGCGCTCTAATAGCGGTGGCTCGTTCACTGAGGTTTTCAGGTTCTTGATTATAAAGTAGCAAGCGCTCGTTATCACCAGCGCCTACGACAGCATGGCCAAAACCTGCCCATGGAGCATAAGTACAATTTTCCCTATAGATATAGCCAAGCTCTGTGAACCACAGGGGCATATCTGGATTAATATGGTTTTTCTTTTTGACTGATTCAATAGAGCTGTAGACATCTTGCCAGCCCGCTATGAGCTCTTCTTCGAGATTAGCAAACTTAGCAACTGTCTTTGGTGCTTCAGGGCTCGTCTGCTCCTCATTGATTTTGCCCCATTGCTCGTTGTTGTATTGAAAACGTAGCGGAAAGTAAGCATTGATTCCCAATATGTCTAAATCTGACCAAAACCCCACTAGGTGATAGTTATCAAAATTAGCCGCATAAGTGAGTCTATTTTTAAACTCTAAGCGTACCTCATCAATAAGCTCTTGCCAGTAGCGCTTAATCTGTGCTGAGCGTCTATTGACCATAAAAACAGGAGAAGCCATTTTAGCTTTTGCTCCTTCTGATAATTTAGGAGGGTTTAGAAATCCTACTTGTTTTGCCCATACTCTCTGGGCTGCTTGTTTGTCTTTGAGGTATAGGCTCAAATCTGTGTACTTATGACCTCTAACCCAGAGGCTGTCTTGAGGGATTTGTCCCTCGTAACGCATATATTTGTCATACTCAGCTTGTTGCTTATCTTCATTGAGGTAATATTCCACAATATTGGGTAGACCTTCACGTTCTACTGTTTGGACTAACATTCTCATTTCACTGCCAATACCGAATACATCTACCCCCTCGTCTTGAGCTATTTTAGCCCATTTAATAGCAAAGGCTTGATACTTATTAAACCAAGAAGCCAACAACTCATCATCCTTAGGCATAATCATACCGTGCCAGAGAAATTTATTGCGCTCAAAGGCATGATCAAGAGCTACTCTTAAAATCAGCACTACTTTGAGCCCTGCTTGTTTAGCCGCTCTGATTTCTGAGACCACATAAGGCTCCTCTGCTTCATACCAAAGGTTATCTGAATCCCAATCTCCCTGCTTAGCATAAACGGTCACCTCCACCGTATTCATTTGCGCATCTTTAAGCGACTTAGCCCAATCATGATGATCAGGCTCATTGACCGCAATCCCCCCCAGATAAAAGTTTTCATTAGCCACAGCCAAAGCTCCACATAGGGTAAAGAGTAAGAGTAGAAAAAAAGGTGTTTTTATCATAATTTTATTGCCAAAAAGGTTCAAACAACCAATTTTCCTGAAAACCCATATGCTTTTGCTGATTAAGAGGACATGATGCCATAATAGATTTTAATTGTTGAGAAAAATTAAAATCTCCTTCAATATCAATTTGTTTTAACAGATAATTCATGCTGTATAATACCCAATAGATTTTAACTTTTTCCTTATGGCTTATTGCTTTACTTTTATCTTTAGTTAAAAAATCATAAATTGTGTTATAGGGTAATTTTGGCGGCTTTGCTAAGTTTCTATTCCATAACCTGTTATGATGCGCGCAAATATTTCTCACATAAGTAAAGCACTCCACCCAACTCTCAAGAACTTCAACCTTAGGTAAACCAAAACTTAAACTAACCTGTTGTTTAGCTTTAGAATAATTTAATTCTTTATAAATTTTAGACAATGAACCTAAACTCATAACTTCTAATAACATCCATGAAGCTGGCAATGATGGATTAGTATAAGTTTTTTTATATTTAATCATAAAGTCTTCTTTTGATTGTTTAGAGTTACGATAAAAGTTCTCCATTAAAGCCATATAGTTATTAGGGTCTTTATATAAAGAAATATCCATTTGCCAATGTGAACCATGCTCTAATCCAAAATGATACAAAATTTGAGCTCTTAAACTTATTTCTATTTTTTCAATTGCATTAAAAATTAGTAACCTTAAATGCCTATCAAATTTATAAAGCTTAATAATGTCTTCAAAATACATCTTAGATTTAAAACTATGCTCTATACCTAAAAACTCTGTATTATTCTCTTGAAAAGGGTAGGTATAAGCTCTTAATCTATAATAACCTATATAATGAAGTGTTTGTATTGCCTTTGTTTCATCCTTAAATTGAAGTCCTCTTAATTTAAGTAATTCTATTTGCTTTTCTACTGTTAATGCTGGTTTATCAAATAACATCTGTATAAAAAAAGACCTACTCAGGTGCGCATATTAAGAGGCGGAGTAGGTACTGTTATTATTAATTTAGTATCAAAACACTCAGTTAGTCAATAATAATTCACAAGTTATTAACAGTTTATTAGTAGACTTGCCGAGGTTTAGAGCCTTCGGATGGCCCTATCACGCCTCTTTCTTCGAGCATATCAATCATCCTCGCTGCTCTATTGTAGCCTAGACGTAGACGGCGTTGTAATAATGAAGTGCTTGCCTTGCCTTCTTGTTGTACGACTTCTTTACATTGGAGATACATATCCTCATCAGCGCTATTGACCTCTTCGGCTCCATCATCGCCCCCATTAGCAGATTCAATAGCTCCTTGGGCCGTTTCTTCAAAACTCTGTTCGACTTGATAGCTACAAGCGTCAACCACTGCCACCACTTCTTCATCTGAGAGGAAGGCCCCTTGAGAACGCAGCATTTTGGATGATCCAGGAGGGAGGAATAGCATGTCACCTTTGCCGACTAATTTTTCTGCACCGCCACCATCTAGAATCACTCGACTATCTAGAGCTGAAGATACTTGAAATGCTATACGACTAGGAATATTCGCCTTGATAATACCTGTAACCACATCTGCACGAGGAGTTTGAGTGGCTACAATCAGATGGATACCCGCCGCACGAGCCTTTTGTGCTATACGCGAAATGTTGAGCTCAACTTCTTTGGAGGCGGTTTGCATTAAATCAGCTAACTCATCAATGATAATCACAATATAAGGTATGCTATCTGGTATCTTATTAGCTTCTTCCTCCATGTCTAAGTCTTCTTGAGTAAAGTCAGCGTCAGCTTCTAGTTCGCTCTCACTATTCATGTCGTCAATAAGAGCATCAATATCTGCGTCTTCTAACTCTTCTTCAAGTGGCTCTTGTTCTAACTCTTCCTCAGGTAATTCACGCTTGTTAAAGCTATCAAAGTTACGCACGCCTTCTTTGGCAAACCAACGGTAGCGACGCTCCATTTCTGCCACTACCCAACGTAACCCTGCCACAACACGATTAGGGTCTGTGATCACAGGAACAATTAAATGTGGTAATAATGCATAAGATTGCATCTCGACGACTTTGGGGTCTACCATGATAAATTTCAGCTCATCAGGAGAGTATTTATAAAGTAAACTAGTAATGATTGCATTAATACAAACTGATTTACCTGCACCTGTCGCCCCTGCTACCAACAAATGAGGCATCGCAGCTAAATCACCAATCACGGCATTACCATAAACATCTTTACCCAAAGCAATAGGAAGACGTAAACTTGGTTTATTAAAGTCTTCTGATTCAATGAGTTCTCTAAATACCACAGGTTGACGCACTTCATTAGGAATTTCAATACCTACAGTGTCTTTACCTGGAACTGGCGCTAATATGTGGATACTTTCTGCCTTGGTAGCTCTGGCTAAATCTGCCTCTAATTGAGTTATTTTGTTCACACGCAACCCTAAACTTGGGTAAATTTCATAGCGCGTAATGGTAGGACCCTGCGTGATTGGGCCTGCGGTAACTTCAACACCAAAGGCTTTGAGCGTTTCAATAATTCTATCTTGGTTAGCTTGTAAGATGGTTGGACTCGTGCCTTGGGGGCCATTATTTGAAGGTGGACTTAATAATTCTATGCTTGGTAATTGATAGACCTTGTCGCCATGAGTTTTTATCACTGGCGTGACTGATGTTGCAGGCTTCAAAGTTGAGCGGGTGGCGCTCTTACTCTTAGTGCTAGGCTTAGCACTTTCTGTTGCTGTCGTAGTTATCGGCTCAGGGCTGGCTGATATTGAAGGCTTTTTCTGCTCCTCAATAGAACTAATCGTGCTATCTTCAAATAATTTTTTTTCTTTGTAGCTTTTAGGTCTTGGGGTCTGAGAAAATATATCTTTCTCCTCTGTTTTGCTTTTGATTTTAGCATTTTTAGCTAACCACTTAAAGCCAACAACAATAGAGATAAAGCACTGCTTAATAAAGTACCAAGGCTTGATACCAGTAAGCGCGACCATAGCTAGTAAATAAATAACAAAAAGTATGATCAAGCTACCCCATTTACCTAAGACAGGAATCATCGGTACTTGTTCAGCCAGCACTAAACCTATCAATCCTCCTGGCCCTAATAAATTTAAGCTGTCAGACCATGCTTGTAAATGTGACCAACCGACAATGGCTATCCAGCCTGACCCAGCTATGAGCATCATAATAGCCCCGATATTAGCACGCCAAATATACGCCTTATCCCCTATCAACCTTTGAATGCCTCTTGCTAGGTATACTAAAGGCAACAAATAAGCAGTCATGCCAAAAAGAGAAAAGCTGATACAACCCATTAACGCGCCCAAAGCCCCAACTACGTTAGCTCTTGGATTATTGGGCTCGGCATTACTCGCTAACTCGTTAAATAATGGCTCTACTGTTTTAGAAAAAAAAGTAAACTCTTTGCCTATAGGTAAATCATCAGGCGTATAAGTAAACAATGACAACGCTAATAATACCGCAACAAGGAGGTAGACTAAACCTAAATAAATAGGTAAGCGACTCTTGGTTGCGCTCATGCTTTTTGAGATGGTTGCCATATCTGTGAGCTTACTGCTATTTGTGTAACTGTAAAGTATTTATTGACAGGCTCCAAGGAACTATTGAAAGTCGACATGTCTAGCATCACTTTATCTGAGCCCTTATAGAACCTCTTGTTTTTTCCATATATTTATGATCACTGACAAAAATCAACGACTTATTATTTTTGTCAAAAGCCCCATTGCAGGCAAGGTAAAAACGCGCTTAGCTCAAGAATGCTCAGCTGAGCAGGCTAGCCTCTACTACCAAGCTATGGTCGCGTGTGTTCTGGAACACATCGCTCACTATGCATCTGAGCTTAATCAGCCTTTAAATATCCATATTGGCTATACCTTAAGCGATAATAACCAAGCTATTAAAGATTGGTTGGAGCCTTATTTATCAAAAGTTAATCAACTCCATATTAGCTATTTTGAACAATTTGAATCCAGCTGCCTGGGTGAGCGCATTCATCATGCTTTTGACCACAGCTTTGCTGAGGGCTACCAGCATGTAAGCATTATTGGTACAGACTGCATCTCTATCACTCCTACTATTTTACATCAATTATTTAAACCCAATCACTCGATGATTGGCCCTACTTATGATGGCGGGTATTATGCTCTAAGTTTGCAAGCTAAGCATTTTAGTAATGAACCTGAGTCTCTCAATCGCTTATTTTTTACTATTAATTGGAGTAGTCCATCCACCTACCAAGATACTCTAGATGCCGCTCAAGCCATTGATTTAGAATTACAGCCACTTCCTAAGTTGCATGATATCGATTATCTCGAAGATTGGGAGCGAGCTCTGAAATCTGTGCAAGGTTCTTTATTGCAAGACAAGCTATCTGTCATTAATAGAAAAATTCACAAATAAAAACTTTGTAACGTTTTTTATATTACAAAAGAGCTAAGTCATCATTGATAAGACTCAAATAGCCTTTTAAAGTCGATTAATTAAGCCTTGAACTTTTCAACATAACTTCTTAGCTTCCTCAACTAAACGATATCTATGAGCAAACAAGATTATTATGATTTATTAGGTGTTAGCAAGAATGCTGATGCCTCAGAACTGAAAAAAGCTTACCGCAAAGCTGCTGTTAAGTATCACCCAGACAAAAATCCTGATGATGCCGCTGCTGAAGAAAAGTTTAAAGAAGTCAGCCAGGCTTACGAAATCCTCAGTGATGAAGAAAAGCGTGCTGCTTATGATCGTTATGGTCACGCTGCTTTTGAAAATGGAGGCATGGGCAATGGTGGCAGTGGCGGCTTCCATGATGCTAGTGATATCTTTTCCCAAGTATTTGGCGGTGGATTTGGAGATATGTTTGGTGGCGGTGGTGGCCGTAGCCGCAGACAAGCTCAACAAAAAGGTAGTGATTTGCGTTACGACCTAGACTTAACCTTGGAAGAAGCGGCTCAAGGCGTCAAAAAAACTCTCAAAATTGAAAAACAAACCAGCTGTTCAAGCTGTAACGGCACAGGCTCTAATGATGGGCAAAAACAAACTTGTCAAACTTGTGGTGGACAAGGGGCTGTCACTCGTCAAGCTGGTATATTTGTCCAGCAGACAACCTGCCCAAGCTGTCGTGGCTCAGGTACCAATATCACCAATCCTTGTAATAGCTGTTCAGGTCAAGGGGCTGTTAATAAAGAAGACACTATCACAATTACCATCCCTGCAGGCGTAGATACAGGCTCACGCCTACGTGTAGCAGGCAAGGGAGATGCTGGTTTGCGTGGCGCAGGAAGTGGGGATTTATATGTCTTTATTAATGTTAAAGCTCACAACATGTTTGAGCGTGAAAATGAGCATCTCTTCTGCAAAGTTCCTATTGGTTTTACCACAGCTGCTTTAGGTGGAGAGTTAGAAGTTCCTACTCTCGATGGCAAAGCCTCAATTAAAATACCTAAAGGCACTCAGTCTGAAACCATGTTTAGAATTCGTAAAGCAGGCATGCCTACTTTAAATTCCAGTTACAAAGGTGATTTACACGTAGAAGTCCAAATTGAAGTGCCTGTACATCTCACCAGTAAACAGCAGCAAAAACTCAAAGAATTTGACGAGTCTATGCAAGCCAAGAACTCACCACTTAAAGAAGGTTTCTTGAAAAAAGCTAAGCAGTTTTTTGATAAATAAAAGCTAGTCTAGCCAATCTTCATCGCCCATGAATCGCTACTATTTACCTCCGCAAAGTTGGAGTGATGCGATTCTAACTGGTGATGAAGCTCATCACTGCGCACAAGTCATGCGACAAAAAGTGGGGGACACTATTGAGATTTTTGATGGTGTTGGTCATGCCGCTACAGCTTGTATCACTAGCCTTTCTAAACAGCTCATTTCCTTTGACTGGTTATCCAAACCTAAACTGCAAGAGCGGGCTCAACCTATCATAAAAGTTCATTTGTGTTTACCTAAACCTAAGGCTTTTGACTGGATTGTCTTTAAGCTCGTTGAGCTTGGCGTAAGCGAACTACAGCCGATTATTTCTCAGCATTGCACACTCAGTTTTAAAGCTTCTGACTTTGCCAAAAAAGAAGCCAAATGGGAGCGCATGCTACTCGAAGCCTGCAAACAGTGCGGGCAAAATTGGTTGCCTACACTCAAGCCAATTACCCACTACCAACAGTGGATGGGGTCTCATGCCAATCAAGTTTCTAGTGACTCTGGCACCTCGTTAAAAATCATGGGTGCATTACTCCCAGAAGCTCAGCCACTCTCACAAGCCCTTGAGATATATCAAGCAATCTCTACAGTGGATATACTTATTGGCCCCGAAGGAGACTTGTCATCTGCTGAATATAAGCAAGCTTTATCCAGTTATTGGATTCCTTGCTCCTTAGGCCCTTTGGTTTTAAGGGTGGAAACCGCTATTATTTATGCTATAAGTAGCATTCAGTTGACTCTAAACCCTAAATATTAGCCCATGCAAACGTTACTAAAGCACCCTTACTTTAAGATGGTTCTTATGGCTATAGGGGGATGGCTATTACTCTATATTCTTCCTTATGAAAGTGCTGGTGGAGCTGAAACAAAATCACTGGCTCAAATCAGTTTAGATCGCATGATTAATGGTGGTCCTAATGGCGACTGGCAGCACTGCTTGGCTATTCCATTTATTATACTTTTTTTACTTTGGCGCTACAAAGAGCGTTATCAAAATCTGACTTTCACCACATCTTGGTGGGGGGCTGGGTTTCTCTTGTTTTCTCTATTCCTTTATTGGCTAGGCGCTCAGATAAATCTGTATTATTTAGGTTATGTCGCCATGCATGGCATCGCTATGAGCTTGCTCCTTTGGCTAGGTGGCTGGCGTACTTTTTGGCAGCTAAGCTTTTTTAGTATCTTAGGATTTTTCTTTTGGCCTTGGTATTTTATCGGGCGTGAAATTGGACTACCCTTGCGTTTATTAGTCACTGAAATAGCTGAACCGACTCTAAACTTTTTAGGGTTAGATACAATTAAACAAGGAACTGGTTTGCTCTCTGCACCAACAGCTAATCTTGCCATGGGTGAGAGATTTTCCATTGATATCGCTGCTGCGTGTAGTGGGTTGCGCTCCCTTATGTCTCTATTGTTAATGTCACTCATCGTAGGCTACACCTCTAATCGCAGCCCTTGGAGTCGAATTTTATTATTCTTATCAGCGTTTCCTTTGGCTGTTTTAGGTAATGTTATTCGTATCCTTTTACTCGTGTATGGTTCTATTTGGTTTGGTTCAGAATTTGCCATTGGCAAATCAGAGCATGACCCTTCCGCGTTTCATATTGGTTCAGGGTTGGTGATTTTTGTATTTGTATTTTTTGGCTTGATGACTTTCTCCAAAATGCTCAAAAAATACTTGGAAAAAAATCCAGTGTCTGAAAGATCTACCCAGAAGACAGTCCCACATTCCAAGACTCAGAAAGCCGCTCTTATCACTTGGTTACTCCCTTGTAGCGCTATCATTTTAACTTTAGTCATTAAGCAACTAACTCCTCCACTTGAAGTAGGCTCTCAAATCACTGTACGTATGGATTTACCTGCTAATGTAGGTTCTTACCGCTCTGAGAAAGTAGCTCCCAATCCTGCTGAACTCATAGGCCTACCAGAAGATACCCAGTTTGCAAAGCGCACCTACTTTCCCAGCTGGGGTAATAGTTTTTATGACCGTATTAATATGGGTATTGTCTTATCAGGTCAAGATAGGCGCAGTTTACATCCACCTAATGAGTGCCTCATTGCTCAAGGCTGGAAAATCACCAAAGAAGAGACTCGCGTGATACAACTCTCTTTGGAGCAAGACTTACCAATTCGTATTTTGTCCCTGAGTAAGCTGATTCCAAAATCTCAAGGCTCGGATGAACTATCGACTTTGAATGCTTATTACATCTATTGGTGGACTGGTAATGACAAAGTCAGCGCTAATTATAATCAAATGGTCAAAGACCATTTTTCAACCATGATTACTCAACGTGTTTACAGTCGTTGGGCTTACCCTCATTTACTCGGATTTCAACACCCTTACGAACAAGGAGAAGACACTGTTAATCGGCTAACTCGATTTTTACAGTTATGTGCTCATGAGTTCCAGCTTGCAGCAGAACCTTTCTAATCAACTATTACCAAACTTTTAGCATGCCTGCTCTATTATTAAAATCTCTACTCATTTTATTAGTGAGTGTAGCATTCTTAGCTGGAAGCTATATAGATGTGAGTAAGTCAGCTCTGATAACAAACTGCTTAGCCCTCAGCTTGGCTCTTATTATTTTAGATAGTTTGTGGCTAGGTAGACTTAAGACTCAACCTGCCTTTTCTTCTCGCTCTTTAAGCTCTGTTTTGACCTCTTATAAGTGGCACCCCTGTTGGGCTTGGTTGGCCTTGGCTATCTATATGGGTATTCGTATTTCACTAACTCCTAATCAGTATTACTTACTTGCTCACGGTTATTGTCTGATAATTGCAACTTTGGGGTTTATTATAGGGTTTTTCATACTGTTTTACAGAAAGTCTAAACCGTGGTTGATGAGTGCTTGGCTTTGGAGCTTAGGTATCATTTGTCTGATTCAGCTTATTTTTTGTGTGATTCAACTGACCGTAGATAACAACTTCATCTTGCATGAGCGCTTTACGGGAAGAGAGTCTCCCTACGCCAAAGGCACTTACTTTTTTGAAGGTGGGTTTGGCTTATTCGCCAGTTTGATAACCAGTTTTTTAGGTGCCTATATCTTAAGTCAGGCTAAATATTTACAGCTCATTCAAAAAATCATTTTGATTCTAGGCTTTTTAACGATGCTTTTTTTAACTTTTTATTCAAATAGTTTAACTGGGATGATGGTTGCTACGCTTTCTTTAACTCTATTTCCTTTGCTTTACTACTTAAGCTTTATCAGTATTTTTAAACGTAGTAGGCAATGGAAATGGTTAAAGATAGGAGGCTTAAGCTGTATTGTGGCTTTAACTGTTGCTGGTCTCATTTGGAATCAACAGCTACCCATTGCTGAGCGCGTGGATATTAAATTCCTAAACGCTTATGACGCTAGATTACAGTATGGTGATTTAGCCTTAGCGCTGATCCAAGAAAAACCGTGGTTCGGTCAGGGTGCACGTATGTACACTCATTTATACTTAACAGTTTATGATGGTGATTCTAGTATTTGGCATAATTTAGATGTCAGACTTGTACATCAAGAAATCATTCAGCTCATCTGCGATTATGGGTTCATCGGTTTTGGGCTCTTTCTCATCGCGCTTATTTGGACGCTTATTTATTTCGTCAAACTTGCTAAACACAAAATTAAAGCTAACAAGCCTCATACTTATAAAAGATGGCTGCAAAGTATTTGGCCATTTTTTATTTTAATTTTAGGTATTTTTATCACCACTCTGGGAGATTTTTCTCTACATTACCCCAATCATTGCTTCTTATTAGGCTTAAGTTTAGGTACTATAAACGCCTGGCTTAAACCCATAAAAAATAAAGATGAAAAAGTAGCTTAAGACACTACTAAAAGTCTTTTAAGAAATATGGACAATATCCTTTTGAGCCAACGTTAGTGTAACAAATAAAGCTCAATCGTATTAAATAAAGAAAAATAAAATATACGAGGCTCTCTGCTTGCTTTTTTAACACTTTTACTGTCTTTTAAACCTATGGAACAAGTTGTCATTATCGGAACAGGATGTGCAGGATATACTTCTGCTATTTATACGGCTCGAGCTAATTTAAGCCCACTTATGCTTTCAGGCTCTCAACCTGGTGGCCAGTTAACCACTACAACAGAAGTAGAGAACTTTCCAGGCTTTCCAGAAGGGGTCATGGGTCCAGACCTCATGATGAATATGCAAAAGCAAGCCGAAAAGTTTGGCGCACGTATTGAGTACCAACAAGTAGAAAGTGTCTCTCGCCGTGCAGAAGATGGAATTTTTGAAATCAAAACCAATACTGGCACTATAGAATCGCAAACCGTTATTATTGCAACTGGTGCTGCTCCACGTCATCTAGGCCTTCCTAATGAGAAAGAGCTCATCGGTCATGGCCTCACTTCTTGCGCTACTTGTGATGGAGCTTTTTACCGCGATGTTCCTGTCGCAGTTATTGGCGGAGGTGACAGTGCTTGTGAAGAAGCTATGTTCCTCACCCGTTTTGCTAGTGAAGTTTTCCTCATTCATCGTCGCGATGAACTGCGTGCTTCAAAAATCATGGCAGACCGTACTATTGCAACAGAAAAAGTCACTCCAGTATGGGACAGCCAAGTCGTAGAGTATATCGCTGATGATGAAGGTGAAATGACCAAAATCAAAGTGGAAAACCTCAAGACAAATGAACTTTCAGAAATTGATGTCAAATGTGTGTTTGTAGCTATTGGTCATGTGCCAAACAGCAAGTTTCTTGGTGATTTAGTTGATCTTGATGACAATGGTTATATTAAACAAGTTCCAGGTACAACCTCTACTAAAACAGAAGGCCTTTTTGCTGCAGGCGACGTCGCAGACCACGTCTATAGGCAAGCCATTACCGCAGCTGGACAAGGTTGTGCTGCTGCCATTGAAGCAGAGCGCTTCTTAGCTGATGCCGATTAAAAATCCTGAGTTTCTGCTCGCTTATCTCATCTGTTCTACACTCATTTATGACAACATACACTGCGCTTACATCTAGTATTATTAGCATTGGATTACTTTGCTTAGCGGCTTGTAATCAAAAGTCGAGTGAGGTTGTCATTACTGAAACTAGAGAAGTCACTAATCGAGACACCTTGCCTCAGCTATTTGCTTCAAGTGAAGACCAATTTTTGTCTCCTCAAGCTAAACAAGCGTTTACAGGAACTTCTACTGCCGCTCAACCAGTACCCTCAGGCTCTACAGCCAAAGGCGAGCCCCACCTTAGTGGGATTCATGCTGATTACACTGGCAGCGACTGGACAGAGGTTGCGAGCACTCAATTTAGAGTACTCAACTACACCTTCCCTACAGGAGAAATTTATGTCTCTATTAGTGGTGGTGGACTCATGCCTAACATCAATCGCTGGCTACGACAATTTCAAGCAGAAGCTATTACAGATTTAAGCGCTCTGTCTAAAGCCCCTCTTGGAAGTAATTTGCAAGCTTATATTGTCGAAGCGTCAGGCTCCTACTCTCCTGGTATGGGTAGACCTAATAAAGAAAACCAAGCTCTATTAAGTGCCATCGCAGAATATCCAGCAGCAGGACCTAATCAATTTATCAGTGTAAAGCTCATTGCTGATGCACCATTAAACGATACACTCAAGCAAGATTTTTTCACCTTTATCGAGAAACTTCACTGGAATGAATAAGACCCTAGTCCGCTCTGTGGGTGGCAAAATTTTTGATTTCTTATCGAGCTTAAGCTTTGCTTTAGTTATACTATCTTTGCTTTTTCTTCTTACTTGGCTTAGTACGCTCGAACAAGTAGAACAAGGCCTCTTTGAGGTCTCTAAAAAATACTTTAGCAAAGATACGGTATTTTTCTTCCCTGAACTCAATGGCAAAACACTCTATTTCCCCCTGCCTAATGCTTATTGGGTCTGTGTCTTGCTCTTTATCAACCAGCTACTAGGCGGCATCATTAAAATCCGCAAAGGATGGAAGAATATTGGCGTGATTATATCACACTCAGGCATTCTTATTCTTATGATTGGGGCTTTTATTACTGCTGAATTTGAAAAACGTGGTAATTTACTACTCTATGAAGGCGAAATAAGTGCTCTTGCTTCAGATTATTTTGATTATTCCATCGAAATTGCCGAAATTAAAGATGAAAAAATCAGTGAAATACATGTCATCTCAGGCAAAAATCTGCGTAACCACACCTATTTTAATTTAGCTAATTTACCTTTTGACCTCATTCGCAATGATTATCGAGAAAACGCACTCGCTGTCTCTGCCAAATTCACCCCTAGAGAGAAAAGCGCCAAAGTCATTGATGGTTTTTTCCTCAAAGATTATGAAAAATCAGATGCTGCAGAACAATGGCTAGCCTCTGTGGAATTAGAATTAAAACCAAAAGGTAGCAACCAAAGTACAGAAAACTTTTTCTTAGCAGCTAACAATTTTGCCCCTAAGACAATCAAAATTGGGGAGCGTACCTTTACCCTACGTTTGCAAAAAGAGTATTGGAAATTGCCTTATGAAATTGAGCTCACTGATTTCCATCATGAATTCCACCCTGGCACCCCAAGACCTAAAGTTTTTGAGAGTCAAATCAACCGTATTCATAGCAATGGAGTTAAAATCCCTGTAAAAATTGAAATGAATAAACCTATGCGCCACGAAGGAATCACCTTCTTCCAGGCCAGCTGGGGTCCACCAGATGGCGCTCCAGATAGAGAGCTCTATTCTGTATTTGAAGTGGTGCACAATCCTGCCGATCAATGGCCAAAATACTCACTCTACGTCACTAGTTTAGGTTTACTCATTCACTTTATCATGAAACTGAGCCTCTTCCTTAGAGGTGCATTCTCTAGCAAGCCAACTAAACCCCAAAAAGCCAAAGCAAACTAACTGGGCTTACTTAGTCTGAATCATCATGAATGTAAAAACTTCAACTCCTACTAGTTCATCTAAAAAGTGGCCTATTTACTTAGGTTTGCTGAGCTTCCTCATTGTTCTCACGATGATGGCGCGTACCCTAATGCCGCCTAAAACGTACCGCACTATCGACAATTACCAACCTTGGGCAGAAGAGGTTATAGAAACCGTCAAAGTTATTCCTGTGCAAGACGGAGGTCGCATAAAGCCACTCGAGGTGTATGCCAATTATACCTTACTCAAACTTTATGGGGCTCAAACCATTAAAATTAAAAAAGGTGATGAAACCGTCAAAATTAATGCGACTGGGTGGCTACTCGATGTAGCATTCAGACCCGAGATTTCCGACGAAATTCCGAGTTTTCGTGTTGATAATGGCGAACTATTAGAATCACTAGGCTTAGAAGTTAAAGAGCTACGTGACCGCTACAGCTATAACGAAATTAAAGAGATTCAAAATAAGCTTTTTGAACTAGCTCAAGTCTATCAAGCCAACCAAGGCGATGAAAAGCTACCACTCTTAGAAAAACAGACCGTAGCCCTAGCACGCTCTGTCGAAACGTACATTATTCTTAAAAATTATTTTAATTTTGTACGCGAACCTTTTGAACTGGTCGTTCCTAATGAAGCAGGTGAGGAGAAATTACAAAAATTCCCTTTATCAAGTATTCTCACCTCGATGCCTCAAATTCATCAAACCATCCTTGAGTACAATGCTGAAAACCCCAATCAGTTACCTCCACATATTGAGCCTTTACTGGAAAAAATGACTCAGATTGCCAATGAGTCCAAATTTGAACTCATGTTATTCGCTCCAGATAAAGGAGAAAAAGAATGGTTGCCTGCTGGTGAAGTTATATGGAGGGTTGCGCAACTCCAAGATGAAAACTGGTCTGATAAAATTATTCAGGTCGTCGCTGCCGAACAACTCTATGAATCCATCGTTAATCTAGGTAATATTAACTCCATTGAGCCTGAGGTTAAAGAGTCTTCACTTAAACTTATTAAAGACTGGAACGCTCAACAATACAAGTTGATGAATGAAGTCAGCGAAACCCAAGCTGACCGCTTACTACTTGAGCATACGTTTACCGAACAAAACTTCACTTACCAAGCTTTAGTCTTATTTATTATTGCTTTTGTACTGACTATCTTTAGTTGGCTGCAACCAGCGAGTCTCATTGGTAACCTTTTACGCTATGCGCAGACTATTCTAGTTTCGATTGCGATTGTAATTACTACCATTGCGATTGTGCAGCGTTGCTTAATTATGGAGCGTCCACCTGTTGGTAACCTCTATGACACGATTCCGTTTATCACCATCTGCGCGGTTCTATTCTGTTTGTTACTAGAGCTTCTCTTTAAAAAGATGAAGCCTAACAGCTATTTTTATGGGCTATCAGCTCTTATTGGTTTACTAGGTCTATTCCTAGCTAGACGCTATGAGTTTTACACGGCTCAGGACCCTATGGATCCTCTCATCGCTGTTTTACGCTCTAATTACTGGTTATCAACTCACGTAATCACCATTACTTTAGGTTATAGCGCTGGCTTACTCACCTCCGCTCTGAGTCATGGTTTTGTCACGCTTAAGCTCTTTAAGCTAGATCAAGATAAAAGCTTAGAGAGACTCCTCACACGCATGGTGTATGGTTGTTGTTGCTTTACCTTGCTACTCTCCCTTATTGGTACCGTTTTAGGCGGTATTTGGGCCAATGACTCATGGGGCCGTTTCTGGGGCTGGGATCCTAAAGAGAATGGAGCGCTCATGATCGTCTTATGGAGCTTAATTATGTTACACGCACGTTTAGGTGGCTACATTAAAGCTTGGGGCTTACACATACTCTCTATCATTGGAGGTTGTGTAATTGCCTTTTCTTGGTGGCATGTCAATTTCTTAGGTATAGGCCTGCATAGTTATGGCTTTACCGATGGCGAACAAACACTGTGGTATTTCTATGCTGTTGAATTAGTAGTTGTTGTTGTCGCGCTACTCCTTATGTGGTTAGAAAAGAAGGCAAAAAAACCAGCTCTACAGCCTAATTAAGCGCAGATAAGCATCGCTCAACCCCTTTTATATCATGGCGCACTCACCTTTATTTCAAAGCCTGCTCGATATTTTCAAAGCTAGAGACTGGCAAGCTGAAATTGTAGATCCAAAAAAAGAGGTCATTCACTCACTCTTTGAAGCTCACCATTCAAAAATCCATGTTTATGCTCAGGTTTTTTTACCTATAAACACATTGAGCATAATCACTGAAGCCCCTCTCGAGCTAGAGACGGCTAAACACCTATCTGTGCTATTTGAGCTTATTAATCGCATGAACAAGCTTCTCGTGCTTGGTAACTTTGAGTATGATCTAGACCGCAAGCAGCTCGTATTTAAAATAAGTCACATTTCGGAGAGCTCTAAATTATCAGAAAAAATTGTCGCCTCGATGTTACACAGCTCAATCACTGAGTTAGATAGGCTCATTCCCTGTGCGAGCACTATTCAAAAGTCTAATTTAGCAGACTTATTATCACTGTCTATTAATGATTTATTAGAGCGGCAAGACTGGGTGCCTAAAGGGGATGATGTAGAAAAGAAATCTTCTAAATCCTAAGTTTGATTGCCTTATTATTCTTTAGCGTTAAGCAAATCGAAACCAATATTTATGGTTTGTCGCGTTTCACCACGATTTAATAAAACAAGACCATTCACCTGATTATACCACATGCGTGAACGAAATTCTTGGATAAGATAGAATAAGTCCTCTACTTGCCCTGAAACACTAAATGTAAGTGTGCTTATATCATTACTATTAGTCACATGAGGCGCAAAAGCTAAATTATTGATTTGCTGCTCTAATTCATCAGAAAGAGTATATACTTTCTGCAAATTAAAAGTATTTTGAGAAGGGAAGAATAATTTTTCCTCTATGATGAAAAGATAGTTTTCAATTTTCCCTTGATACTCAACAAGCTTATTGATTTGCTCAGAGTTATATTCATAAGCACTTAACTTTGCTTCAAGTTTAGCGACTTTAACGTCTAAATCTTGCTTAATATCTAGTCTTGTTTTAGTAAAATAAGCAGTGCCAGCAATGGCTATAAGTGCAGACCAAAAGCCCCAGGCTTTGACATGCGCTTCTACTAAAACTTGAGTATGTGTTTTCTTTTTCATTATTGAGAAATGACGCTATTAATTGAATAATTATAATTGTAAGTGCTCAGCAATGATGCTGTAGTCTCCAATTCATGGTCTGCACCTAAAATTTCTATAATAGATTCTTTATAAATTTCAATAGCCTGCAAATCTGTCGTTACACCCTGTATTTTTAATGCAAAAGGTATTGTTGATTTTAGTTTGCTATTTTTATGCAAAGAAATTTCAGCAATATTAATAGCCGCTGGCTTAATAGCTATAATACTAGCCATCAAACCTGCAACGTCTTGCTCCTGAGATAAGAAGCTTTGAATTTTATTTAATTGGCTTTCATAGCCTTGAATAGCAGACTGGTAGTTAAGGGCTTGTTGATTCGTAGCACTCAGGCGTTGAATTTCATTATTGTCTCCTTTGACTCTTTCTTCAAGCTCACTGACTTCAAGGTAATTAATATAACTATATAGAGCCCCTGCCGTAGCCACCACTAGAAAAACTAGCAAACAACGTCTGGTTGCTTTTGCTCTATAATAACGTATAGAGATTTTTGACAATTTAATATTTTCTACCCAGATCATGATTTTTTATTCATTAAATCTAAAATTGGCAATGCCTGTCTAATAAGTTCCGCATCTACTGATTCATCTATACTATCTGCTACAGCAGGAGAAAGCCCCTCGTAGAGTAACGTCAAACTTTTAGCTAAATAGCTAGCCTCTAATTTTGCTTTTAATTGACTATAGAAAGGCTCTGAGTACACTTGTAACTTATCAATATTCTTCTTAAGGCTACCTTCAATTTGAGACAGCATCAAATTAAGTTTATGAGGGAGTTCCTCAAAGCTCATCAACTCTAACGAAGCCGCATACTCAATACCCTCTTTGCTATACACAATAATGCTCATTTGTGTGTGATCTTCTACATTTGAGTAGAGTACCAAATTAAAATAATCATTACGTAACTGACCAGCGTAATGATTAAAACAGGAATGAAAAATAAGCCCATCTAATTGAAAAACGCGTGGAAAATAATAGTTTTTCTTAAATAAAGATTTATCTAATTCATACAAGCTTTCCTCGTCAAGGCCTTGAACAAACACTCTTTTACCTATCTTATCAATATCTTCATCTAAATCTTCTAAAATAACGCCCTTACTATTAAAATAAGTAATACGATTTTTTTCCACATCTATGTAGTGCTCACTTTTAATCGTTGCATTGACTTTTTCTTCTATACGTATCTTATTTTTAGGCAGCTTAACCCCTGCAAAAAAGTGTGGCAAGCAGTCAACGACCATAGTTGGATAAGCAGACTTATTCACTTTGAGCGCTGCTAGCGCCTGCACAGGGCTCAAATTAGGTGCTTGGGTAATAATTATTTTTTTCTTCACTTCTTTAAGTTCCAACACCGCATTGCGTTGAAAAATAAGAAAGTGATTTTTATATTTTTTCTTAAACTTCATAATAATCAACACCTAGATTTTGTGCCAGAGTAAATGGTTCTGCTGCTTTTTTCAATGCTTCAGTCTCTGTAATTTGCCCTTCTCTAACCAATTCTTCTAGACGCTTATCTAAAGTAATCATACCTAATTTTTTACCTGTAATTAAATCATTATTAATTTTGTGTGTTTGCCCTTCCCTAATTTGCTGCGCAATAGACTTGGTATTAACCAAAATTTCGCAAGCGGCAACCCTGCCTCCTCCTACTTTCTTACATAAAGTCTGAGAAATAATAGACACTAAACCTGTAGCTAGCTGGGCTCTGATTTGATCACGACTCTCTCCAGGAAACACATCAATAATCCTATCTACAGTTTTAGCTGCACCTGTTGTATGTAAAGTGCCCATGACTAAGTGACCTGTTTCAGCAGCAGTTAGAGCTGCCTCAATAGTCTCCTGGTCCCTAAGCTCCCCTACTAGAATCACATCTGGATCTTCCCTCAAACAGTCACGTAAACCATCTAAGAAGCTAGGACAGTCTTCGCCAATTTCTCTTTGAATAATCAAAGAACTACTATGATGATGAACAAATTCGATAGGGTCTTCTAAAGTAATAATATTATGACTATTGCGCTTAGCTATATAATTAATAATAGAAGCGAGGGTTGTACTCTTACCTGAGCCTGTAGGGCCTGTCACCAAAATTAGCCCACGCGGTCGATCTAACTGCTTAACCACTAAAGGGTTAAACTGCAACTTTTCTAAAGGAATAATATCATCTGGAATTTGACGTAATACCAAGCCAAATGCTCCTTTGGCAATATAAACATTTACCCTAAAGCGGCAGTTTCTAGAAGGAAGAGCTATCGCCTTATCAAAACTTTTGTTTTTTGCTAGTTGCACGATTTCACTTTCTGTCAAACCTTGCTTAACTATACGTGCCGTATCTTCAGCACTCATAATCACATCGCCATCTGGAGATATATCGCCACTCACCCTATAACAAACTGGGGCTAATGGAGCAATATGGATATCAGAAGCACCTACATCAACCGCGCGCTCTAAAATACTAGTTAAAGAAATCATAAATTAGTTCAAAAAAATAAAAACACCAACTACAAAAATGGTATCATCTGTTTACTTAAGCTAAATTAAGTAAATTTGTCACGCTATTTTTATTGTACTTATGATAAATTATCAAAATCAGCAAGCGTCTCAATAGCTTGAATTTGCACACTTTTATCAGTTCTGCCCATAAGTCCGCTAATAACCTTACCTGGACCTAGCTCGAGGAAGTTTTGCTGCCCTTCTTCAATGAGTTTAAGCATCGACTGGCTCCAGCGCACAGAGCCTGTCACCTGATTCACCAAATCAGCCTTAATATCAGCTGCTACATGAGGTTTTTCTGTAGAAAAATTACTAATCACTGGCATTTGAGGCTCAGACAACACCTCATCCTCAAGCACTTTAGCCAAGCCCTTCTGCGCAGACAACATCAACTGCGAGTGGTACGCTCCTGCTACTTGCAACTCTTTAGCCATTCTAACACCTCTCTCTTTAGCTAAGCCAACTGCCTTAGTAATACCCTCTTTAGTCCCAGACAAAACAATTTGACCTGGTGCATTATAATTAGCCACATCTACTCCGCAATCCGCAGCCAATTGCTCAATTACCGCAACCTCACCACCAATCATAGCAGCCATAGTACCCGCTGTATTTAAACACGCCTCCTCCATCAAAGCGCCACGCTTAGCCACAATGCTCAAACCCTGCTCAAAGCTAAACGTCCCTGCAGCAGCATGCGCAGTAAACTCACCTAATGATAAACCAGCAGCTCCTACAATATTTAACTCAGGAAACTTAGCTTTGAGTAACTGCAATGTTACATAACCATGCAAATACAAAGCCGGCTGACAATAAGACGTACGTGTAAGCTCCTCAGCAGGCCCCTCAAACAGCACCTTGATAAACTCCTCGCCTAAAACTTCACGTGCTTTATCAAAATAAGGTTTAGCTAGCGGCTCCTGCTCAAAATAATCTAAGCCCATACCAACCTTCTGCGCACCTTGACCTGAAAATAAAACTATAACGGATGAATTCATAATTCTTGATTTAACAAATTACACCCCAAAAAACAACCCTTGTCTTAACCACAAGACCCAATAGTCCAAGCACCTAACAACACGCAAAAACAATTGATCATTGAGCCATTTAGAATAGAATTTAAAGACCTAATCTCAAACTAGCCATAAAATTTATACAGTTTATGAAAAAGACTCTACTTAGTTCATTGTTTCGGCGTTGATCCTTTATTAAATGAACAAATTTAATTATAAAAATCTTTAGCTTTTTATAATAAGGTTTAGAGTCTTCTTTGTTACAAAAAAGCTGTTTATACCAGTAAATTTAAATTGATAAGCCCTCTTAAATCACTGTCATTTAGGACCGATTTCAAATTTTGTAGTAAGAATCATTTCTTATTCCTACTGGCATACTTATCCTTAGATTTTATAGGGTCAGCCATTTCAGCTGCCCAAGAGCTTTGAATTTCTTTTAAATTCTCAATTAAATTTGGATATTCATGAGCAAGATTTACTGTTTCACCTATGTCATCTTCAAGATTGAATAATTGCAGCCCATTAGGATAGGTAACGGGGTCTCCACGTTCTACATCTCCATTCTCATTAAACTTAGCATAATTATATTTATTCCATCCATTGTTATTAGATAGCTTCCATTTGCCTTTGCGAATTACCCATTCTGTCCGACTTTTTGCCCATGCTAACCATTCGTGCTGAGTCTTCTTCTCTCCCTTTAAAATAGGTAGAATACTTTTGCCATCCAAATTAGATGGAGAGGGTTTGCCAATGAGATCTAAAATAGTAGGAAAAATATCCATAGTAGATACAAGCGCTTGCGTATTAAATTCTCCTTGAGGCAAAGTTCCTGGCATACTTACTATAAACGGAATCCTAATTCCACCCTCAGAATACATATATTTGGAACCACGCAAAGGTGTGTTATCTGCAAAAGTAGTGGCCGTTCCTCCATTATCAGAAATAAAAAATACCAATGTATTCTCAAGGATTCCTTTTTCTTTAAGAGCATCCAAGACTCTATTAATTCCATCATCCAAAGCCAAAAGATTAGCTAAGTAACAACGACGGCCATGAGGGTCAATCTCTCCCATATGTCCCCATCTCTGGTGAAAAACTGTACTTTTTTCTTCACTAGGTTCCCAGTATGGGTAGCTCCACTTTTTGGCATTTCTGTCCCAAGGCACATAACGTGCTCCAACTTTTTTAGCCCACTTTTCATTTACAATGTAGGTAGGTTGATGAACCGCAAGGTGTGACAGGTGGAGATAAAATGGACGTTCATTAGTTTGTCGTTCAATAAAAGAAATGGCTTCTTCAGTAAATATATCAGTAGTCAAGCGATTCTCATAAGAAACATATTCTCCTTTATCTATTTTATTTCCTCTCCCCACGACTTTCAGAAGAGGACCTACTACCTGATGCCCTCTTTTATTGCCACCCTCCTTATTATTATAAGCTTCGACATCCTTTTCACTTAGGCGGATGTAATCCCATGTTCCTCCTTGATAGCCAAAAGCTTCTTCAAAACCATGTAAAGTAGGCGGGTATGTTTTTGGTCCTCCATTCATGTGAGTTTTACCAATTTTCGAAGTAGCATAACCCATATCATTAAGCGCTTCAGGTATAGTGAGTTCACTGGGGTCTAATCCCCCCTGCCCATAGCTGTAATTACCCCATCTTTGTTGGTAGCGACCAGTAATTAAACCAGCACGAGAAGGACTGCAAATTGATGAGGTTGAATACCCGTTGGCAAAGTAAGTACCTGTCTTTGCCAAACGATCGATACCCGGTGTACCAAACTTCTTTATATCAGCAGGAGCTTGAGGCAGAAAAGACATGTCCGCATAACCCAAATCATCTGCCACAATAACTACAACATTAGGCTGAGTAGCTTTCAACAATGAAAAGCTGAGAGTTAAAATTAATATTGCTTGTAATAATAAAGAAATAAGTTTTTTCATAATATGTTAATAATTGGAAACTTTGGTGTAATCAAGTAATTTAAAATTATTTTGCTTGTAATTGTAAAGAATTGAAAGAGATTAATTCAGCTAAATTATAAAACAAAATATTTCACACTACACGACAAAAAAAGAGTGTGCAAATGTTGATTTAACAGGGTTTAGAGCTTGACTTGCTCACAAGTCTTCCAAAATTGGTATGTTTAAAACCCAATTTTTACTCGAAGTCCTTAATGAGCAAGTCGGCGGTAATTTAGCACGGTTTAAGTGCTTATCCAATCTTATTTTAGGTGTAATTCAATGCCGTAGTGTTAATCTTACTCACTTAGCCTCACACCAAGCAACTACAGCTAAACACGCTAGTGAGTATCGTAAGCTGCAGCGTTTCTTTAAGCAATGGAGCATACCACAAAAAGCTGTAGCTAAACTAATACTTAAAAAACAAGCGCACTCTAATAAAGACAGTCTCAACTAACAAGCTAAACGTTAGAATAGCAAAATTACACACGTAAGTACGTTATTATTTCAAAGCTATAACTAATAAACTTATGCTTATTAGTTTGTCCGCTACCTTGACATCTGGCGACTTAAGCGTAAAACTGTGATTAGATATTAAATCACCTATGGCTGAATCTAAATTTTTTCTCTTTGATGGTATGGCTTTGCTGTATCGTGCGCATTTTGCCTTTAGCAAAAACCCTCTGCTTAATCTTGATAAGGAGAATATTTCTGGCTTATACGGCTTAGCTAATTTCATCTGTGATATTAAGCTCAAGGAGAAGCCCGATTACATGGCGCTTGCCTTGGATACGTCTGCGCCGACTCAGCGTCATACTGATTTTCCTGCTTATAAGGCTCAGCGTGAGGCGATGCCTGATGATTT
>Ga0209533_1000451_pt1 | contig 39677 bp, 38 predicted proteins | sample COG_04_FD_184748 | JGI IMG/M metagenome (GOLD analysis project Ga0209533, IMG submission 184748) | Pelagic Microbial community sample from North Sea - COGITO 998_met_04 (SPAdes) (version 2) | ecosystem: Environmental > Aquatic > Marine > Neritic zone/Coastal water | place: Helgoland, sampling...
ACAATCAAAATTTGAAGGGGTTGTAGCTATAAGGTTCGATAATCCTTCATTCGATGCGAATTCAGTAAGCTGGCATCCAGATGGAATCAAGTTTGCTGGTGGATTTGGTGATAACAATCCGTATTTGGGACATGACTTTGGATTCACCCAAGTGCATTGCGATTTGTAGAGGTCATACCAGCTGTGTGAATACAGTGCAATGGAACCCATCAGGAACTAGGTTGGCAAATAGCTCGTGGGACAATACAATCCGAATATGGGACACAACTTCATGGAAATGTCTTCATATTCTTCGCGGTCATGATCGCTATGTTCTTTCAGTTACATGGCGCCCATCTGGGAATTGGATTGCAAGTGGGAGTTACAACAACACAATTCGAATTTGGGCACTAACCCCCACAGGCACAAAATGTCTTCATGTTTTCAGTGGTCATACTGAGCCAATATGGGCCGTGAATTGGAATCCTTCCGGTACTCAACTTGCGAGTGGATCTACAGATAAAACAATTCGTATATGGACGATTGATTCGCGCAACGCAAAATGCGTGCATGTTCTGAGCGGTCATACATATGAAGTGTATGATGTCCAGTGGAACCGAATGGGAACTTTACTTGCGAGTGCATCTGCGGACAAAACAATTCGTATTTGGGAGACGGATACATGGAATTGTCAAACGATTCTCAAGGGACATATTCGCAGAGTCAACTCCATTAGTTGGAATACCATGGGAACACTAGTTGCAAGTGGAGCAGATGACAAGTCAATTCGAGTTTGGGACGCTGTCACAGGGAAATGTCTTTATGGATTTCATTGCGAACATAATAGTGAGACAGTTGCATGACATCCATGTGATCATCTCATTGCAAGTGGATCGAGTGATGGCAGCATCCAGCTTTGGCGGTAAACACCCAGTTCACAGATGCTTGTATTTCTTTATGTAGTGATTAGCATTCCTACTTTTGCTTCATAAGTGGGCTCGCTCACCCGTCCCACCAGTAGTGAACTGGAATGAATCTAATGTATAAAGACACCAATCGATTCATCCAGTAGAACTCGAATTGCGTCGATTGATTCACTCGCGAGCGGGGGAAATCGTGAAGGCAGTGAGCCACGCCTCTCGGAAAGTGGCGTTCGTGGTATATTCCTGTTCAAATTCAACCAAACCTGTAAAAAAGACACGATTGAGCCGAATGACTTGCCTCAAGTCATACAAATCTTGATACAGGGCGGCCATGGACCGGGGCGTCTTTTGATACTGGTTCCACAAATACAGAATCAACAGAGTGAGTGCCACGGACCGCGACCGGCCAAAGACGCAATGCACAAGTAATTTGCGTGGTGGCTGGGCCGTTTTCATGCGGTCGTGCGCGTCGGTGAATAATTGGTGGAGAAATTGGTGCAACATTGTGCGGAACGCAGTGTTGCCCACAAAATCCACATATCCTCCCGCATCGTCCACCATCGCCAAGTGTTGATAAAACGCCACGTGGGTGTCATAGAAGGCAGGCATTTTCTCGGCACAATTGAGCACGGCATCAATGCCAAGTTGGGTGTAGGTGGTCTCCGTGGCGGCGTTCCATACCGACCCAATGTACACAATCGGGAATTCCGGGGTATCCAAAATACGTGTCGGTTCCTGGCAATAAGCCGTCACCGAGTCCCGGACGTGGCCCCACCATGGATTGGTCTGGACAGGTGGCACGTTCGTTGCGGGAATGCGAACTGCGGGGTCTGACCCAACCATAATTTTATGGGTCCAGGTTTTCCCATGCGCCAGCACAAGTGATCCATACGAGCGAAATTGATTCCACATTGACTTTATTTGTAGAAGGCTTTTAAAACGACTTTTACACACTGGGAAGGCTCAACTCACTCCACTCGACGGTACTTTGATGTAAGGTCCAAACTCAAATTGGGGTGTTTGGGTTGGTTCATGGACCACCACAAAGGGACAGGTATAGTGCCATGCAGAAATGGCGGTCTGTGGCATGTGCATCAACTCGACGATATACTTGCGCAGATGGTGCATTCGATCAACCACGTCCCATACGGAATACACCAGTTCCTGTTGACCAGGGTACGACATGCCAAGTGGCGCGACACACGCATATTGGGTTTGATGAAAACATGTCCATTGGAGATTGTTTGTGACGGCATAACTGAAACTTCGAATGAGGAGTGTGTACAACCGGGGCGCTTTGACCAGAGACACTTGTAGGAGTTTCCAGGCCACGCAGAGGACTTTAAAGTTGACGCGTTGTGAATCAATCGCCTGTACCGCATAATACCGCCGGACTTCCTGGGCATAGGTGAATGCCTGTCGTAAAAGTCGACCCGTCAATGTAGCGGGTGAACCTTCAATGTGAATGATCATTGCCTTTTCAAATAGATGATACATCATGTCCATTTGAGCAACTGGCGGGGTCGGATGGTTTGGTGGAAAGGCTGGTGATGTGAATGCGCCTGCGGCCAAAAGACAGCGGGGCGTAATGCTGATCCATGAAGGTGGAGGTACGTGTGGGGTGTCCACGTGTTTTTGAACTCCGACGCAGAAGGTTACAAATCCAGTCAATACATGGCGGGTTGGCTCAGCAACTGGGGGTGGGACTGTAAATTGAGTGGCTAACTCCGCAGGTTGTGGAATTGTAGGAAAATAGTGGTCAAATGCAGTACCGTGTCGGATTGCTGTTTTCAGTGGCGGCGGTCGTGGTGGCTGAAATTCTGCCAATGCGCAAATATGAACCACACATTGCATCGTCTGACCCAAGAGCTTGGTCAATAGGCTTGTGGTCGTATAACTCGCACCAATTTTGAAATCCGTTGTCCCAAACACATTCAATGGATCAAACCGAACAGATTGGGTACTGTTCCCCACGGTAACGTTGATTTGGAGATGAACGGACCGACTGGACCGCATCACTTTGCAAATGGTGCCCACATGTTGATTGATGAACACGATGGGATTCGTTGTGCATTGGCGATATTGGTGGAGCAGTGCATTCGCATTGATGGACGCGGCAATCCGTCTCGCTTGGTGCAAAAGTTTGGTGACAATGCCGATAAAGGCAAACAAACTTGGCATGGCGACAGTGGGTTGAGTACGCAGAACCTCTGGAAGTGGACACAAATCAAAGCACCATGTCGTTTGGAGGGTTGAATATTGCTGCTCCAAATGGTGATCCAAATGGTGATCCAATGTGGCACAGACATTCGCCAGTTCTGCGGATCCGTCTTTCATGATTTGTCCATGAGATCAAAAGAGGGCACAAATTAATTGTGTGTTTTCAAGAGGAGGAGCGAGTCGTTGGTACGGATCTCCCCCAATATAAGATCTGTGGAATGGGTGGAAAAATCAAAATGAAAGTGCGTTCGGTCAGAAGACTACACGGGGAGTCTAGACACCATTTAGATGTGTCTTTGACAAAACTAAGTCACCAGTGATTGATTATTAAATGAGTCATTATGCTCAACCAGGATCCAACCTGTTTGGTCAGGCTGTCGAACGCCGCCGCCGGCAATCTAGTGCTCCATTTTCAGAGGATGGGGGTGAGGAGGAGGAAGAATCCATGAGCGGGTCCGCCGACCTGCCCGAATACAGTGATGAGGATGACAGTGATGCAGGCACGATTTACAGTACCCGTGAAAGTGCACGACGCACACCCGCCCAAATTCAAAAGGAGGAGATGGTCAAAAAACAGGCACTTCTCCGCGAGTTGATTCAAATGAAACGCGATGGTATTCAGCTCAGTCGCGATTACACCGACGCGGATCCTGTGGAGCTCATGAGTTATGAAATTGAACGGCACAAACAAACGGAAAATGAAAACACAATGGTGGGTATTTATAAGGTATGTATCAATATGGGATGTCACGGCATTCAAATGTTGAATACAGTCAAGGGTCCGTGGGTGCCAATGGAAGGGTGGGCAGAAGCTGTCACCACCGACATGAATGTGTACGATCGACCGCTCCGGCGCATTCACCGCCAGTATTTTGCAAAGGGACCCGCAGGTAATCCATGGTTGGAATTGGGGTTTGCACTGGTTGGATCCCTCATTTTCCACATTATGGTGGCCAAAATGATGGGAACCAAGAATGGCGCAGCCATGTTTGCGAAAATGTTCAATGGAGGGGAAGGGGGTGGAATGATGAGCGCGCTGGGGATTCCTGGTGGGGTCGTGGGACCCGGTGCAGGTGCGCCGCAACCAGTCCCAAATGCCGGGAATCCATTTCCGAATCACAACGTGCCACCGCCTCGACAGCAAGCTGCACCACCGCCTCGACAGCAAGCCGCACCCCCGCCTCGACAGCAAGCTGCACCACCGCCTCGACAGCAAGCTGCACCACCGCCTCGACCGCAAACATCCGGAAGTCGGTCGGGCCGGCGTCCCATGCGTCGTCCAGCAAGTTTACGACCAGCACATCCACCCCCGCGTGCGCCCCCCCGTCAACCCTCGGTTGATGAGATGGACAGCGAATCAACTCTTAATTTGGGCGACGACGATGAGTAAGTGAATGGGTTGGTTGAACAAAAGGTTTTATTTTTTTGCGGAGGAGGACGCGGAATGTTCGAGTTTGGGGCATTGGTTGACCCATGAAGTGTGGCTGTAATAGTCCATGGCCGCATCGGCATGAGCTTGTGTGTAGGTTTCATCCGTCTCCATTCGATGCAATTGATCGACCATAAACCGTACACTATCCACATGCCGCTGTGCCAACTCACGTGTTGCTGCATACCCCGCAATCGTCGGATACCATTGAATGAAGGAGGCCCATTTCGGCATGGCAAGAATGGCACTCCATTCCTCCTCGCTGGTTGTGTCGGCGCGCAATTGACGCAAATCTTTGAAATAATTCCACAGTTCCATGGCGCGCAGAACAAGTTGACCCTTTTCTAATTCGTTTTCCCGTCCTTGTGCCTTTTGCTGATCGCAATATGTTTCGTAAATGTGTACATTGTCAATGGTTTTCAGGGTTTCCAGATCCCCTGCCTTGACCGCAGTGACGATCTTGGCGTCGTTGTCTTCAGGTAATGGTGCAAAGGGGTTGCTGTGTGTGTCCAAATGACGGGTGATTTCAGCTTTTGTCATGTCGCGATCCCCTCGTGCCTTGAATTTCATTTCATCGGCGCGATGCCACATTGATTGCACAACGGCTTTAACGGGATCATTAAACATGGTTTGCCGCGTAGGTACGCGCACAGGGGAGGATGTGCGGAGCAGTGCGTTGGAGACCGATCCCGTTGGGACTACCGTGGAGGTGTTGCTGGGTGTGTCCAGAGGTGTGGATCCGGCCTCCACAACCGCGGTCGTTTCCTCAACCAAAGTACCAGAATGCATTGTGGAAATGTTTGAAACTGAAAGGGCGTTTTGAACCAGCGAGCGAGTAAAAATTAATTACCAGGATTCCGTCCAATTCAAACGCAGTAGACTTTGGGTAACGAGTTGCAATGAGTGTGCTGTGTGGATCCATTAATGGAACGAACGTCACAGTGACCGCGGGCCCCAAACACACCCCTATTCATTATGAGACAGATTTGACTACAATGGAATCGCTGGGTCCATTGTATTACTCTCGCAACCCCCAATCACCATTTTATGTGCCGCCTCAGAAACGTGCAATGCTTCGCCGATATGTTCATTTTTTAACGCCTGCAAACATTCAGCGGTATTTAGTGGATTTTGTGCGGGACCATCGCCCGTGTTCCCTTCGACGTGTGTATTATACATGCACGAATTTTTGCCGGAAATTTCCGGAACTCACCACCTACAAAATAATGCGCACAGACATCATCACGGGTCAACCGATCGAAGTCACAATCGTGTTGTGGGAAGAATACATGCGGCATCTCAAAGTGGAACCACGAGTTATCAATGATTGTTTCCAGCGCCGGAAGCGGCGAAGTGGTGAAACCCGCGCACCCAAACCGGAAGACATTGTATTGTGTCGAATTGGGCCCGGCGAGTATGTCGTGACGGCATCTGTACAAATTGTCTTTTTGCATATGATTGATTCGATTCAAGTGATGGATCAAATGCCCCGCTGGTTGCCCCTGATTGTGAAGGATCAACATGCAACCAATGTGCGGCGAAGTCAAGAAGTGGCGCAATGTCATGCTACAAACCAACCTTATCGCAGGCGCGCCTTGAACCCCGTCAAATTGTGTACAGGCACTGCCATCCAGTCATTTCAACAATAAGTGACATGGTATAGAAAACCATGATCAAGTTAAAAGTATTATACGGGATACTTGCAATTCTGAGTAGTCTCTTACTTGCGCTGGGTATAATCTATGCAGTCACACGTCCCACATTGACTGCTCTTGGTAGTGGGGATCCAGATGCCGCGAGCGAGGAGGATCCAGATGCCGCGAGCGAGGAGGATCCAGATGCCGCGAGCGAGGAGGATCCAGATGCCGCGAGCGAGGAATCAACCAAACTATATGTATGCGACACGACTGGGGGATGTCGTGAAGCAGGCGTCGGCGAGACAGCCAGGTATGATTCAAGTACCTGTAATTCGGAATGTATGGTCTATCAACTTTCCGAAAACATATGTAAGTATCAATACCAGGAGTTTCCAGGTTATGTGTATCCAGACATGAGTTCGTGTGAGTCCGCTAATTACAAGTATACATGTACAGTTAATACTGGTTGTGAAAGGAATGAGAATGCAGACGATGGAATGACGTTGGAGGAGTGTCGTGTGTCTTGTGTAAGTATAAACCAAGCACCGTCGACTGTATATGGGTAAGGTGGATTGATTTTGTCTCGCTGGATTAAAGAAAGAATTCATTCATGGACACTTGCGAGGAAGACGAAGTGAGTGCACGTCAATTAGAAAGAATGGAAGTGCAAGGCGAATTAGGTGAACTCTGTAGCAAAAACAGTCTCGCGAAAGTGCATGGTGTATACATTTTAGCCACACTTGACTGGAAACGAACCTATGTTGGATATACAGTGGACTTCAGACGACGGCTGCGCCAGCACAATGGGGAGATCAAAGGCGGGGCAAAAGCCACCGCGGGACGAAAATGGCAAATGATTCTACAGATAACTGGCTTGCCTGACAAACATCACGCCCTGTCACTGGAATGGCACCTCAAGCATTATACAGTGCGCCGATCGGATGTTGTGCGATACGGACACACCACGTTTCCAATCAAGTCCCCCAGTCAGGCCGTCACACGTCGATTGCGCCGTCTTATGGTGGTTATGGACAAACGAAAAGATAAATTTCCAAATTTGGAACTGACATTTTAATCCTTTCCACTTGTAACTCGTGTTTTTGGAAATTACAATGTGCGACATAACTTCATTCGATTTCACAGATCTTATTTTTTGGATGGGAAAGTGATCTTTTGGGTGATGCCAATCTGAATGCAAACAAGAAACATCATGAATCCCGTATTGGCATGTATTCGAAAGATGGTCCGTTTTTAAGAAACCCCGCAAACAACCAAATTGTACCTAACATACACCAGAATCAATAAGGAGAGACAATCACTTGTTTCTCGGATTTGGCCACTGTATTTTCAACCGTGGCATCGGGTGTGGCTGGTGCATCCACATCCATCAACACAAGTAGTGGCGAGTCGCCTTGCGTCAAGTTAGCGGCTTTGGCCGTGTAAATAATTATCATATAAAGCACGACTCGGCTGAGTATACAAAGACTCCTTTTGGTTCGATCACCCGCGAGATGTCATGAGTCACTCAATGGTGGAACGCAAGTCCATCCAGATTCCATCAACAACGAGGCAAACTCACGAGCCAGACGATGGGAGCTGTGCGCCATCGCCGACCCAGTAGGAATGTCCGCAAACTGAGGCTCAACCATACGTCCAATCGTTGTGAGGAATTGCAGTACACAGACCTTCAAACGGGCACATTGTGCACTGTTCCAGAAAGTTTGACGGTTAATCGTGGGAATGTAGGCCGAAGTCGTCACCCGCTTCATTTGCGTCATCAGCGTCCCGGAATCCAGTACGGCCACGCCAGCAACTTTGAACACCAAAATTTCGTATGCGCGCGTAACACTCCCGACGGTAGTTGTCGTTGAAAAAATGTCCATAAATTCGCACAGACATGCGCCAATATACTGTGTCGAGTTTTCGTTGGTGCCGGTCGCCGAATACTCTGCAAAATAACGACTGGCAATGAGTGTTGCGGTGGGAACACGCGGTGCCTCCACAATACGGCGACGCATCTGGTCTCGGGCATCACGAATTGGAGCCACACTGAGGGGACCGCGACTATCTAGAACGGAATCAATTGTATTCAGATAGTCTTGCAGCGCATCACATGCAATAGAGTCAAGCACGACGTTGCTTGAGTCATTCCCAGTCGGTGATCCCGCCAAATTGAATACATTGGAGGAGAGTTCCGCGACCTTGGACGTAGCCGGTGCATTGTCAACCGTGGCCTCGGACTTCGCCTCGGGCGTGACCAGCGCATTGTCAACCGTGGTCTCGGACTTCGCCTCGGGCGTGACCAGTGCATTGTCAACCGTGGTCTCGGACTTTGCATCGGGCGTGACCAGCGCATTGTCAACCGTGGTCTCGGACTTCGCCTCGGGCGTGACCAGCGCATTGTCAACCGTGGTCTCGGACTTCGCATCGGACGCATCTGGGGTATCGTCCACTTTGGCCTCGGACTTCGCATCGGGCGTGACCAGCGCATCGTCAACCTTGGCCTCGGACTTCGCCTTGGACGCCACCGGGGCATCGTCCACTTTGGCATTGGACTTCGCCGCGGACTGAACCGGTGCATCCACATCCAGCAACACAAGCAGCGGCGCGTCGCCCTGCGTGAGACCAGTGAGTCTGGCGTAGGCATTCATCGTGATCACGGCATCCATGAGATCCGTCCTCAATTTACGTTTGTGGGCGTCTGTGAAGAATGGTGGGTAGGGCGTCGCGACGTCATCGGTGATCGCTGGAATGGCTTCCGTTAGCAGCTTGTAAACCCGGCATGCGTGACGCATGGTATGCACCATCGAACCGGTTCCACACACAAGCGATCGGAGACTGGTTGCAAGATTGTAGTTTGACGGAATTGGTGTTTGAAATGCAGTTGAACACAAGATTGGCGCCAATGTGGCAAAGGCGGTACGCTTTGTCCAACTGCAATTGTGACGGAGACATTTCGCACCCAACCAGTATTTGATCTCGCCATATTTGGAGAACAGCGGGTCAAATTCGTTCAACAGAACGGCTTCCTCGTCACGATATTCCAGCGCAAGCAAAAACGCCATTGCTTGCGAAATCAAAGGGGTAAAGGATCCACTGACGCCAATTGCCACACTTGCGCGACACATGGAGGGAAACTCGGAAAAGTACATGATTGAATTCAAGGGTTTTGCCACTAATTTCGTTACTGGATGCAATCCCACAACTCGTCCAGTTCACACTCACGCAGGGGTGAGACGCGCAACAAGCCACACGGTCGGGTAAACACCATCGACCGTAGCAGGTAGCGTGTGATCTTCGGACGATCACAATATCGCATATGTGCGACATCTTCGTCTTTTTGCGTCAACCATTCGATTATCTTCAGATCCTGGTAGTCCCGCGTACATGCCCCCATTCGATCGAGTTCGATCAGTATACGCACGTAGTCGTGTTTGACCGCGTAAATCATCAGCATATACAGCATGACGGGGCTGAGTGTGCGAGGACTAATCCCAGCTTGGAGCGTCCGACATAGATGACTAAAAGCGTCCGTTGACATGAAACTTGGTGGACGGAGCGTCAAATGACAAAAATAGGCATACGCCGCTTCCTCACATTTGACTTTGGATGGTGCCGGACGGGTTGATGGACGCAAATCGCGTGGAAGCGCGATTCCGGGTTTCCACAGTTTCGATTGAACGGCTCCAAACAAATGGTATACGGAACTGGGCCGTCCGACGCGCATGTGGTATGCCAATTGGCAGTACCAAAAATGCAAGATCGCCGTGTGCGCGGGGATTCGTTGAAAACTTTGATGCGTGCTGGAATGAAACAACACCCATGCCCACAGTCGTATGAGTTTGCGCCCATCCAGAGACAAATCCGGAAATTCCAACATCATTACCGTGTGAATGAAGTCTCGATGGTTCACCGCGACAAAACGACGACGTGCGTACATTTCATGCATCCCAATTTGGTGTTGGACAGCATGGGAGAGAGACTCAAGTACCGGTTTCATGATGCCCAGGGATTAGTCAAAAGTGGACAATTTATGGTCTTCACCCCACCCATTCTCCGTTCATTTTTCGTGTACCATCAAATATCGCATCTGTCTTGTATTCGAGAATGGTAGTCACCTATAACCCATTTGTCAATCCGTGATTGCAAAAAAAGCATCATCATCATGCGGCATGCCCCTGAATTACACGCACTCATTCGTCAGGGGATTCTCTCGAAAGACAATCTCACTGTTTGCCGTGGATGGATCGAACAATCGGTGAAAAGCGTGCGCCAGTTTATCGAGGCGCCATGCGTGTCCGAAATACGCGCAGCCTACCACCACGATCCCACACGTGTCATTCACCAAGTGGACCTGGATGCATCACTCGTTTTAGATCAAACCACAATGGCAGAATTGCAAACTACATTATCGGCGAATCAATGGACGGCTCTGTATGCGGAATGGGCGTATTGGGTCGAGTGTGCATTTCGCCAATCGTTTTGAAATGGTCACTGTAAATGAAACGTATTGACTGTAAACAGTTGTGTCTCCGAGGTCTGAACCAGCATGCGGAAATGTTCATCTTCCACATCCACTTCCAATTCAATTTGGTGGGTTGTATTTTTTCGTGGTTGGGCTTCCAAGTCAAATTCATACCGTTTCTTCCAATCCACGATTGTCGTGTTGGGGTCTGTGGGTCCATAAAAGATCGTCACATGGGATGGAAGGGTTGCGCGTGTTTTGTAGGCGACGGTGGCGCGTGTGCCATCCACTGTGATGGTGCGAATGACTGGCGCAGGAGGGTGTCGCTTGAGTCCTTTAATATGACGAGGCTGCATGTAGACAGGTAGTTCCGTTTGCACTGGTTTTGTCAATGTTTTATCAGTGGTGCGCACACGATAATACCGAAACCCCCCGGAGCGACACACAAAGTGCGGCCCTTTAACCCGGAATCGTCGGGAGGTGTATCCGCTGGCATTGCGCTGCAACTGTACAATGCCTCTCGTGAGATCATGCCATGTATTGGAGGAATCGCACACCCATCCACGGTACTGGACGGCGCGGGGGTGATGTCCATTGCGTTTTTTCATCCGGACGGAGGGCATTTCCATAAACCCTCCGATGTTTTTAAATGCGGTGCGGGGTTTCGTTGAATATTTATTGCCGATCGAAAAGAGTTCCCATTCTTCTTCCGCTTCGTCCCAGTAGTATCCATAATAGGTCGTGTAGGGATACGAATGTGTGTACCGGAGTCCAATCACTACCCTACCGTGTGTCCCTTTAAACGGATTCCAGTTTGTGACTTTCGTTGTTGAATTTTCATTCCCATACGCCTGGAACGTCCCCTGTGCAGACCCAATACCAAGAATGTGTGATCGACTTTTGTCGGTGGGTGGTCGAATTTCCCGACTGTTCCAGAACGACATGTTGAAACGTGTAATCTCCAAGTCCTCAAATACAGGACCGAAATAACCAAAAGGGGTGTTGATGGGCGCAAAGCAGAATTCTGACCCCACTGATTGACATTCCATCACAATCATTTGATGATCCGTTGTGCGGGGTGTGGACCACCGCTGGTGGACACCCGGCGGGGTGTCATGTGCCCGCACCGCCAGCACGCGGTCACTGAATCGCCGGTCCAACTGAATTGCATGAATATGGATTGAATTGGTACGTGTCTTGTGTATTGTGAGGTGGAGGGTATGGACGCCATCATCGAGGGCGGGTAGTTCGCCGGTCAATTCAGACAGTGCGGGATCTTCCACGACAAGTGGGTGTGGTTCCCCATCATCCACATGAATGTAATACACAACCCCAGCATCACGCGGTCCCGCAGTGAGTTGTAATGTGAAAGGTAGTTTGGTACACCCAACCGTGACAAATGGCCAGACAAGTTGGTCTCCTTTGGATTGAAATTTTTCAATATACAAAAGCCGATATTTACCATTGAACCCACGCTCTTCAAATACCTTTTCCCCTTCACATCGCAACTGACTCGACGTGGAATTGAAAAAAACCTCGTTTGCACCAAGATACACATGATCATTCACACCTTCCTGAACCCAATGATAAAAGGCGGTCCCATCCTCCTCGGTTCCAAACTGCACCGCACGCACAGGCTGATCCAATTGAGTCAAATACTCACTATTCATTTCAGTTATTTATTGTTACAATGTGAAAAAATGTCATGTCATCAAAATTGGAATCGTCGTGGTTTCCAAGAGAAGATGAGTGCCGGCGTGATTCCAATGTGCATTGACAATGCAGCAATTCGGAGGTAGACTGGCGGTGGCGACGGTAGAGCTCATATAGCCATCCTTCGAAATCAGCACAGACGTTGTATTCTCCACTAATGAAATCAAAAATGCTGCATCGGCTGTGGTGACCATAAATTCTCGCCCATTTGGATGCCATTGAACCGTGATCCGCATACATTCCAGATAGGACTTTGTGGTGGGCAGTGGTGTTGAGGTCCACACGTTGGTGCACCGATCGATTTCAAAATCCCACAAGTATACATTGAGTGTCACGACTGCGTTCTTATGCAATGATCGTGTTGTAAACAGTATTTGTTTCTTTGTGGGGTGGAGATGCCCACCATGCACCGTATCAGACTTGTCAATATATACGGTACGTGATTTGACGCATGACGTTGAGGGGGATTGCCAACCCATTACAGTCATTGTGTATCTGGTATCATGGCGCACGCACTGTATGTTCGTGATTAGTATGTAGCGACCCCTCCACGTAATCGATCGGCCATCACATGCGACGAATGGAGGAAGCGGAATTGTACGAACCACGCGTGTGCGATGGTCAATCAGGAAGATGTCGCTTAAATGATATTCGCTGCACAAAAGGGTGGATTGATCAATCCACCCCAGCAATCCCCCGGAAACTTTCTGAATCACAGTGGTCACGCCTGTGAATGTATTGAGCACGTGGATTGGAGTGTATAGTTCTTCGCCACGTTGGCATGCGACATGAATTCCATCGGGTGAGTAAAATACATCCGTATTTGAATGTTTCAACCATGAAAGCGGTCTCAGATAGGGGCATGCTTGGTACTCGGCACTTGTGTCGCGCAATTGCCAATCAAATTCCCATTGGTTCGTGTCAATGTTCCAAAAGCGCACAATTTCGTCGGCGCCGACAACAAACCCACGACCAGAAGGATGCCAACTGGTTTGTAGGGGTATGAAGTGCGTCAAATCCCGAATGAATAGAGCGAACGTGGATGGCATTGACACCACGCTTTGTTGAAATAGTTTGCGATGAACGACCAAAAGTGCACCGGGTGGCACCCGCGGCAAGAGAGGGGAACAAAGAATCGGACCCGCATGTCCAAGATGAATTTCCACGCGTCCCACCATTGGACAAAGGACATCGCCAATCTCTTGACTTGTTGTGGTTGAAGTGAGGGAATAGCTACCCACACTTGCACCACTCCCCGCATATTCAACTGGATTGATCCTACGTACCACGCACAAGTCGTCCCACTTTGTACCGACCACCATTGTATAAATCCATTTGGCTGCTCGTGGGTTGTATCCATATTGATGAAGCACCGTCCGTACAACCGCGAGTGTATCCCCCTCCATTGACATTCACTTGTCCACAAAGAAACCAATTTAGTAAAGAGTGAGCGCCAAACACCTACCCCAGTTCGCATAGTCACATTGAAATATAAGATCTGTATTCAGTGCGTCACAGATCATACACATGAATGTCTTTGGTATCGTACCCAACTAACACACGCGTTGCACCCGATACAGCGATTGATTGGGGTTTTCGTGACCCCGTGTTCCAATACTGTTGCGCAGCCTCCGTTTTACACTCTACGCCGGCCAAGACATCCCACAGACGAATAGATTTGTCAAACGACGTTGTGAGAATGAAGGGTCGACCCGGAATACACGCAACTGCGGTGATTGGATAATAATGGCGCCGCATAATTTGAATGAAGGGTCCCGTGTGCTCCCACAGTACAATCGATTTCGTGGCGGTTATTCCAATTAGGCGTGTACTGCTCTCCACCACGTCAAGAATCGCACAATTCAGTCCATTGTACCACTGTGTCGAGACTTCTTCATTACGCGCCGGATCCCATTTAGCGAGCTGCATGGGCCATTGATTGTGGGGGTGACGTGTTTGCCGCCACAATTGCACATGGTCTGTGGAGGGACAATAGGAGTGTATTTTCGTAAACGTTGTGGGTCCTTCCACAGCCAGCGTTCTCCCATTTAAATGGAGCGCCTGTATATTCTGGAAGGTGTAGACTGTAAGGTGTCCTTGCATATCCCAATTCAGAAACCCTTGTGGGCAGAAACTAACTCCATTTGCGGTTGGTGGTGCAATTTCGGTTTGTGGCCATTGGTGAATTTGGTGCATTGGCGGGGCGAAGGAGTCGGGATATTGAAACAAGTCGCAGTGTGCGCTGTGCCATCGGTAAATTAGAAGAAGTGGCTGAGTGGGATGAAAGGTGGCGCTTTTGACCCGCCCTTTCAATACGTAAAGGTGTGGCGTGGCTCCATCCCACCAGAAACGACCCGATGGTAGATGTAATAAATACAATTCACATGCAGTGGTGAGTATAACGCCAATCGATCCATGAATGTGGACCTTGAAAATGGAGGACGTTGCCTGTGGAAGTGGTCGAACTCCACAAAATTGAGGTGGAGCGAATGTTAAAATGAGACGAACTAAGTTGGCATGTAAATGGGTGGCCTGGGTGTGGAGGGCATACAGGATCGCCGCTTTCCAGCGTATTTGCCGATCCCGTTCCAAAGGTACAAAATCGTCTGTCCACACATCTGGATCTGGAGAGGACGCAGTCAAGTCCAATGAGTCTTCAAACTCGGACTCGTCGTCACTCTCAAGTACCTCAACCCCTTCGCTGTCACTACTGGAGAAAAGTGCACCGTCGTCCATTGCGTGTTTTGCTATACCAAGTTGGAATAATCGAATGTAAACTAATTGTACAACGCGGCGATCATGCGCGCCGCGATGATTTGACCGACCACTTTTCCAATGGGTCTTAGTAATGTCGCCATTTATGCACTTGCTGGGCTCTTGCCAGTGGTGCCACTGGTATTGTTTGGTTGTATCTGGTGGATTACAGCATCGTATGCACACTGTATGATGTATTGGAGTCTTCTGTGTGGGGGTCTTTGTGTAGCACGCCATGGGTATATGTATATCCAAGTCAATCGGCATTGGCTGTGTCAGTCACACTTGTGTCCCATTTGTCATGAAATGGTTCAGAATCCCACGTATTATGCGCGGTGTTCTACATGCCGATCCATGTATCATGATACTTGTTACATGTAGTACATAAATACGGGGGTGACATACCATTGTCCTATATGTGTACAAGACACCACAAAAATGCATGATATCATGTCTGTGCGTCGTGTATTTCTCGGGATTTGCGCAGGATGGAGCTTTGCAATCCTTTGTCCACTTGTAAGTATCCTGTGGCTGTTTGTGGTTGTTCCATCCGTGTATATGACATATTACAGAAACCCAAATACAATCTTCGATGGAATCGACTGTATTGTAAAGGGGTGGACAAAGGTGCAGCATCAACAGACCACGGATTTATGGACCGCGGTCCGTAGTCGGACAGACACTGAATTCAAGTCCAACTAATTAGTTCCTTTGAATCGTATTCGCCTCCTTCCAGTAGTTTACACACACACACACACACACAGAATGTCACTTTTGATGCGGCGAGCCATGCCCACTGGGTATCACTGTGGCAGGGTCATGCAATTGAATTTGGATCGTGCGCAAACGCACACAAATAAACTTGCTCAATTGAATGCAACCGCCAAGTCAATTAAGAAAACCGCAGAGTCCATTGATGCCACTACAGATGGGCTATTGAATATCACTATGGTAGTTACTGGTCTGTGGGGGTCTATTTTCCTTTTTCCGCCTGATAAATTAATTACATTCAAGCGAGTGAAATTCGAAGGTACGGCTCCATCCCAGAGTTTGCCGCATGTGGACGTTTGAACCGGATTGGAGTACACCCGTCCACATTGCCGGATTTGTGTGTGGCCTCCTCAGTGCATGTCTTATTATTGCCTACAACATCCCCTTAGCAATCAAAGTCGCGCGCAATCGCAACGGAAACATTGTGTCCCTTCGGTCCATTGGACTGCAATATGCCTTGCAAGGTATCACTCTAACCTATGCAGTCTTAGAAGAACTAATACCATTGACTGCGGCCAACATTGGTGCGCTGGCGGTGACCATCGCAATCACTGTACTGCGCCATAAGTATTGGCACGACCCAGACGCCGCGAGTGATTCGGAATCACGTGACCCTGTTATTGAAGTGTAATGACGAATAAAAAAGATAAGTGTTTAGAAAAAAACAAAAATGAGTGTCACTACGACTACAGAGACTGACGCGAGTGAGTCGTTTGTAGTAGAAGACAACATCACCGCGGATGAAATCTTCTCGATTATTCGCGAATTTAGTGGGGAATATTGGCTGCTCACTGGTGCCTTTATCTTTCTCTCGCTTGCCACCACTGTGGTTCAAATTGTGGTAGTAAGTAAATTAACCGCGCGGTTTCAAAAAGCGTTGAGTGATGCAAACACGACCCATGCGACGTGGTCACTCTTTTACATGATTAGTGCGATGGTGTTTGCATTTGGATTGCACTACATTTACGATATGCTTGAAAATAATCTGTTTCCGTTGTTCCAGGCATTTGCCGAAAAGCGATTAATGAAAACGATTTTAGAAAAAAGTTCGACGGGTGATGACACAAATGTCGATCCCAACCTCTTTCGTGAAATTCTGATTCGCACCACACACTCTGCGGGTAATGTGTATAAAGAGATCCTGTCCACAATTATCCCATCCGCACTCGTGGTGCTCATCATGTTTATTTATTTAACCTGGCTCAATTGGCGCTACGGACTTGTGTTTGTGAGTGCAGGCGGCCTGATTGCAGGCGTGTCGATTGGATCCCAAACCAAAGTCATGATGTGCGCGAAGCGTCATGAAGAGCTGTCCAAAGGTACGGAATGGCGCGCCTTTGACATTATGAAAAATATGCCTGTGGTGGCTGCACGCAATATGATTGAGGTGGAGGTAGGTGATTTGAATGAGCGGTTTGATTTAGTGGCGACGGACAAAATTGGGTACCGGCAACTCATTGACAATGTAGCGTACATTATACAGTTGCTGAGTTACATTGCAGTCTTTCTGATTTTGTGGATGGCTGTGTGGTCCTTCCACCAATACCTGCAAAGTCAACCAGTGGGTAAGAAATTTGAAGCAGCCAACAAAGACGCGGCGAATACGTATGCCCGGGAGGTTCTTACAGTCATCGCGGTGTTGATGTCGACGCGGGCGCGCCTTCAATCGTTGAGCAAGAGTCAAATCAGCATGACGGATTCTGTGGGTAAATTTGGGTTCATTAACAATAAAGTGAATGAGTTGAATGACCGGGTGATTGAGGAGGGAGACATTGTGACACCGGTTGCGAATGACATCCAATTTGCGCGGCTCAGTGTCAGTTACGAAAGCCCTGTGCATCACACACGGATACCCGTGTTGACTGAATTGAATTTAACCATTGAATCGAATGAAACCATGGTCATTCGAGGTGCTTCGGGGTCGGGCAAATCCACCCTCGTCAAAAGTCTGATGCGCCTGGTCGACACCGAATCCGGGCAAGTGTTAATTGGTGGGACACCTGTGGAGCAATTTGCGCTCAGTAAGGGGCTCCGACGGTTCATCACTTTCATTACCGCCGACCAAGGCATTTTGGATCGTACCATTGAAGAAAACATCCTATATGGCGCACTGGAAGAGGATCGAGACGCCGCCTACATTCGTGTCACAGAATTATGGGCGGATTTCAAAGAGCATTTATTTCCCAACAAAGAGTTGACTGATCGTACCGGTCCCAATGGTGGATCGGAATTAAGTACAGGTCAAAAAACATGGGTGAAGTTGGCCAATTTGTTTGTGGTGGGAAAGGACAAGAAAATTGTGGTACTGGACGAACCCACGCAGGGATTAGACCCCACCACAAAGGAATCCATTTTACTTCTCCTGGAACGGCTTCGGGATGCGCGAATGATGACGGTGCTCGTGATCACACATGATGCAGAATGCACGCGCGTGGGTGATCATGTCGCGCAATTAGTTCAAGGTCAAATCCAGAGTGTTCGCTGAACCCATCGCTTCATCAAGAAAGGTGTAGATCCATTGATCCAGGTCGCTCGAGTCGATGGAGTGGATTAAAAAGGAGGGAAATTGAAACCATACAGCGGGTCCCCGGATGACTTCATCCGTGTGTAGTACATAGGGAAGATAGGCGGTCAAGAAGCAGGGACTCCTGCACCTGTCTGTGAACTCATGAGAAGGCGTCAAGGTGGGCACATACATGTCCACGCGGTGATTGCGCCACAGACAGTTTGAGTACTTGTGTGTCCCTGTGGGAACTCCGGCAACCGAGCAAGCGGTCATTCGTTTACTGGGCAATCCATTTGCGCGGAACGGGGGAAAGGTCAACTGTATATAGATAAAGTCCTCGTCAGCCATACACAAGATGATCTAAGAAGTGGACCACTTGCTCTGTGACGGCGAGGAGAGAGGACGGGGTTTGAGCCGTTTGCACTGTGGGTATTGCAGACACTCGAATTCCAAAGGTGGGTTTATGTTCAGGGTGGCAAATTGAGGCATATTCCAATGATGCGAACGTAGAGGCCTGCCAGCATTGAAAGACCTCAATCACCATGGACGTGGAGGTTGTCGAGTCGTGTAAAGGCACATACGTCATGCCATTTTCTTTTTGGATGAAATGAGGGCGCAGCACTTCGGGTACGTGTGCCTCCGTGTCCTCCACCGTTTCCACAATCAGCCGTATATTGGAGGGATCGCGCCGCATAAATACATTCCGCGCGCGAATGTGTTGGGCAGACAAGCGCACGGATGTGTCTGGGTGGCAACTGGGTTCACAGACAATGGATCGGAAACAGTGAAGGGGATGTCCATCTAGGTTTGTCAGCGTTGTGAGCAGTGAGGTGGAAAAGGCTTCATAAAGGGGCGTGGAATTGGTACAGCGACGACCGACCGTTTGCGTTTCAAGATAGGTACGCACCATCTGTTGATCCATCTGGGTCACTGCACATTCCGCATACACTTTAATTTCCAATGCGGGTGACTGCGTCGCCAAGTGTATATGATGGGCGCATACACGTTCCCCACACATCCAGTTGCGGAAGGACCTGGTTTCATTGGACTCAGAGAGATTATATTGTGATGCGCTGAAACTGAACGAGACTAATTGCCCCCCTCGGGGTAAGCACGCCTCGATCTTTTTTGTTGCAAAGAGATCCAGGCGAGGGGGTAATGGAGGCTCCAAGTCCCTCCGATTCGGAACAGGAAGAAGAGGAGGATGAATTTGGAGCATTGGATGATCTGGGCGAAGTCTGGAATGCAATTTCCCAGCATGATGGAAATGATGAGAGTCTCGAATCCGATGCAGAGGGCGGAGGTGGATCCAAGGAGTCACCAGTCATCACAGGGCCACGCATGCCGATCCCCGCACTCCGGCCCATTGCCCTGCGACCACTCGATCCATCGGGAAACCAACTTGTGGGCCGCGGCGAACCATTACGCCCCGCACCTGATTTCAGCTATTTACCCTTCAAAAATGTCGAGGACTTGGAACAGTATTTGGCGCACAATGAATCCACCGATTTAACCAACCCTGCAATGCTGAAAGGAGGAATCCAAATGATTCATCACCATCTTGTTGGGATTCCTGTACCGAAACTGACCTTTGAAAAGTTACTCAAGATGTTTTATCTGGATTATCGGTACTCCGAAGGCCGGCTTGAAATTGCGAATTGTTCTCAAGTGCGCGACCTGGATGCCGTCCAAGGCAACCTATTTCTCTACGGTGGACATATTGTCTCCACACTGGAAATTTATTGTGTTGAATCGAACGACCCCGCCCTTGCCATCAATCGGAGTACATTGCGGTTCATGGACGACGATCTCAATTTATGGTTGTGTGAACTGTACACGCGTCTTGAATTGTACAACCATATTCTTCCTGGACTGTATCGCGCCGCGATTCCCAACGCCGCCTCGTTGGACGCGCTCCAAGAACAGCGTTCTTCCTATTCCCAAGGACTCCAGATGTACCAATTTATGGAAGCGGACACGTCCCCCCAAGTCTTTTTGAGTTTCTTTACCATGTTTATGGTAGTGAAACTCAAATTACGCCTCTACGACGGCCGGCTGTACCAGCAAGTCACACAACCACGTTACACAATTGCGATGACGGATGGTGACTACATTTGTGCCCACAAATCCCCTCACTGCGCTGTGTGTCGGGTGGGTCTTCGGGGGCATCGCCAAGCCGTAGTGGAGCACGTGTTTGAACCGTCCATTACGAAAGTCGGGTCGGAAACCGTCAATACACGATCGTGGAAACCCTTTACAAGTAAAGGCAAAAAAAAGATTGCAGGCTTTCAATTGGTTGTCAAAAATGGTAGTGTGACGGATTTTATCTCGGCAATTTGCTCTTCCACGGTAAATCGGCTGGCTGCTAAATATGTCATGGAGGCACCAATGATTGTCAAGTCAGTTGCCGGATTTATCAAGGCGGCGCGAGAACCGATGCTTCCACCCTTGGAACCGTATTCTCGCGCATGGTCGTATTATAATGGAATTCAAGTGGACACCGATTTCTATACCTACGAAGACCTACCTGCCAAATATGAAAATTTGTCGACTGTACGACTCTACAATACATGGTATTTTGAAGAACAAATCACAGTCCAATTGCGTGGGCAATCCATCGCGGGACAAGCCCATTCAAGTAGTGATGTTCTACATATGCCCCGAGCGCCCCAATTTCAATTTGAAGGATTCATTCAGAATTTACATTGCACAGTCTGTCATCGATCGAAACACACTGCCAATCATGACAAATGTGCACGCACTTTCTCCTCATCCTCTTCGTCATCCTCATCCTCTTCGTCGTCCTCTTCGTCATCCTCATCCTCTTCCTCATCCTCATCCTCTTCGTCGTCCTCCGGGCTGCCACTGACACATCCGGAATGGGAACTCCATTGCGCGAATCCGGGGTGTTATCAGACCCCGAGTGGGTGCCGGTGCGACGTGCCAATTTTCTACATCCGCGATCCCTTGCAGTTTATGAAGATTGAAACCTCTTATTATGATCGGACGATTATGCCACAGATTACAGCATCCGTCATGGCCAGTCCAATGGGTCGCCGCTTTTTATCCCATGACGAACAAACGGATGTGTACATTACACTCATTGCCATGTTGGGTCGCACGTTCTACAAGATTGGTGGCAATGCGGTTCAGGAAAACAAGGAACGTGTGAACCGGGGTGAACCTTCGATCCCCACAGACAATTTGAATGCTTGCTTGGGAATGATTGGAAAGGCGGGTACAGGAAAGTCCACTATTTCCAAAATCTTGGAGAATTCCCTCAGTGAATTTGGAGTGTTGGACAACGGTGCCAGCAAAGAATTTTGGGGCAAGCAATTACTCAATGATGAGCTCGAATTCAAACCAATCATCTCCTCTGAAATTACGCGCGATTTCTGGCCGCGAGAGCGATTCTGTAAAGCGGTGGCGAATGAGCCGCTTGTGGTGAAGCAAAAAAATGTCAACGACGATGTGGTGGCGCTGTGTGAACATCAATTGACTCTGTTTGGCAACAACTGGACATTGGAAGAGGCGGAAGGATCGGTCGCGCGCCGTGTGTTGCTCTTTCTGTTTACAAAGCGACTCAACCCAAATGACATTGACAGTCAATTGTTCGCTCGTATTCTTATGGACATGGGCTCGTTGATTACAAAAATGTTGCTGGCCTATGACTATTTTGTCCAGCGGATGAGTAACAATGGATTATGGAGTGCGCATGGTGTGCCCGCGTATTTTCATTACACCAAAGACTTGATTGAAATCCGCAACAATGCTCATTTGTCTTTTTTGCGAGAGGGATTTGGCCCCAATGGTGAATTTCTGTTCCACCCGCAGGCCTACATCTCTGAAGGGGCATACCTTGAAGCAGCCCATCATTTTGCCAAACGCAAAGGCACTGTGTTTCCAGAATGGACTCCAGAGATCTATGAGTCGCAATTTGAAGATTTTGGACTTAGCTATGCACCCAAGGGGCGCATGATGGACAAGCAGGGTGAGCCGCTCACAGACGACCGCTACATTCGAGGAATTGGCTATGTGTGTGAATTTACCGAGTTGATGGCGGAGGCTGGAAAGCTTGCCCAGGACACACGCGGGCGGGGTGCGGCGAATCGCCCACGCGATGCATCGTTGCCAGTTGGTCAAGAGGCACCCATTATTCAAAATTTGCGCGAGATTATGGCGCAGGTGAGCCAAAAGGGGTTGGAAATCCCCAATGATTTAGTGGAAACAATGCGGACCTTGTTTTAATTTAATTGTCCAAAACACTTCATTGTTGTGGACATGTGTTGAAATATCAACGTTTGTTGCGTTATTTGATTGAGCCCCAATAAACCTCACCAAATGACAGATGCAAACCCGCTCTTTGATGCCAAATCCCTTGTGGATGACTCGTCGATGCTTCCAGAACCACTTGACCTCGCCGAAATCAACCGGCTGTTGCATTCAACCACTCAATCCAATGAATCCCACAGCACGGATTTCCACATGACGATGGTGGCGGAAAAAAACCACGTCGCATCCGACCGGCGATTTGGCTCCTTTTGGAATTATAAAACACAGGGCCTCTTCCTTTGCAATACCTTCAATACCTTTGAAGATCAAGATGCCTCGAACAATCCTCTGCATACTCTGTCCACAAGTGGACCGGGGATGCGGTTCCTTCAGTTTATGCCAGGAGTCTGTCCCCCCGACCGCGCGCAGCACTCCGAGCATTACAGCGCGTGCCGGTCGACGGCCCATTCGCAAGCCGCACAAATTACGCGTCATTTAACTCGCGGTCGGTACGCAGTGTATCCAATCCATATGATGGATGCAGAAACCCCGTTTGTCTTCCGCATGGGCCCGCGGAAGAATGAACCGGACGATGGCAAACTGATCCAAAAAGTGCATGATTTTCATGCATTTGTGATTAAGACAAATGGTGATGCCTTCAACCGGGCAGTGGCAAAACATCAGGTGCGAAAGATTGAAAAGCCGCGCAATTATCCAGCGCTGCCTCGTGATATTACCATGCCTCCTTTGTGCGCCGCAGATGGGTCGGTCGTGACGTCGGCACCTGTGGGGGGCCTTGATGAATTTGTGCCTGAAATCGCGCAAAACAAAATGCAGAAATTTGTAGTCTTTTCAATGCATCCCACACCCACATTGCTGAATTGCATCAATGAAAGCAAATATCTTCGTGAAAGTATGCCAGCAAGTCCACTGGGTCGTGGCGATTACGATGAGGCACTCATTATTCAGCCAATGCAGGCCTTTTACACCCCCGAAAAAGCGCACGAATTCAAAGACAATTTTGTGAAGCACACTTTGCTGACCGGCTCCATTCATGTAGTCAGCACCAACGAGATTATTCCATTCCTTCATTTGTACACGGAATGGGCCCGCCAAGTGATTCCTCGAACGTACCGCAAACAAACGGTGCAGACCGCCGCAGTCACAATGCCAGACAATGCGGCCGTTCGGCGGGAACTCGCAAGCAGTGCGGGTGTGGAGATGGTGCATTTGGGACCCGAGCAAACCGAAGAAGAAGCACAGGCGGCGATGGACAAACTCCAACGCGTGCACCGCGCCAACGCGCGCATTGCGAAAACGAACGAGTTGTTCCGTCGCCTGGCAGTCAAACGGGAGGCCGTCGAAAATGCAACAACTACAAGTGGCTCCGCACCATTACCCTCAATCTGTGAAGCGAATGAAAGTTGCGGCGGTGGCGGCGGTTCCAAGGAAAGCAGTTGCGGCGGCGGTGGCGGTGGTTCCAAGGAGTAATTTTAAGAGGTGTTACCACATTCATTGTTATTATAATTGGTGGTGCATGTTGTGTTGTAATAGCCTGGCATGAACCCAAACGACCAACCATACATTGGGTTCTCGCTATTTGTATGGAACCGACACGAATTCATTGTTCCGTCGGTGTTGTATGCCGTATCGGTAATACCAATATGACTGCATATTTGTCCTTGTAATTCTGTTACTGTACCTTGTGTGTTTACACACGTTTCGTCCATCGATGTGTCATCACCAGTGACCCAGGATCCACTTGGTTTAATTTTCATGGATTTTGATTGGCCTTGTAGATTCCCATTCGTATTGCGCCCACATGCATATGTCCATGCTTTGACGCCGTTTTCGGGAAACGTGGATGGGTTGCACAATTGCACCATGGTTTGATTCGGTGCGTCTGTGGTGCTAAAACTCTGACCATTGTCGTACACCGTAACCCATGCCCCCTCTGGGATTTCAATTTCGGTTACACGGGGATACCCTGCATCGGTGACTAGATGTTGGTTATTCACCTTTGGATCATTGCAATTGCCACCCTGGACACTGGCATGAGGATTACAAATTGTATTATCTTGGACTGTATTGACACAATTATTATCTGCGCCGGAATTCTGCAATGTGTAAATATTGGGACAGTTTGTACTGGGATTTGGTGAATCAGACGCTGAAAATCCCAATCGACAGGGGTCTGCACTTTCAATTAGACCGCCACTCCAGAGTCCATCACATCCAGTCAGCCCGCGGCATTGTCCACTAAACAGACCATCTCCATGACATTCCCGCGGATCGCCAAATTTGGCCAAATTGGGGTTGGAATCACCATTATTTAAACTGACTGCCACACCTTGGTGGTTCCGGCCCGATGAGACGGTTGCATCGTTGCAATACGGAAGAGTGATCTCTGTCGGATTACCATTACCACCTATCCCTGTAATCTTCACATAGGGTGCTTTATTTTGACTTGCACCACTCCAATCTTGGTAGTAGGAGGATGCTTCATTGGACCCCTGCGCGCCACACGATGTACAACCACCAATGGTGGAATCTAACGTGGTGGATGCATACACGCAACATTGATCTGTACAATTGATGGCCTCCGCTGTATTCATTCTGTCTGCATACTCTGCACCTGTAAAAGATTCGCCTGTGCAAGAGGTATTGGTCGAATACGCCCATCCATCACTGTCTGTGTCCATGTAATCCCAGCCAGGGTTTTTGCACTGGGCAAATGACACCTCAGCCGGATTTGCACATTGTGGTGTAAATATTGCAGAGGGACAACCACTATCAGTGCCCATATTGATAAACGGCGCCACATCGCTGGAAGCATCACATCCAGTAAAATAGTTTTGGTACATCTCTTGTGCAGTCAGTGGAATTTGTGCGCCAGTCAGGCTGTCGGTTGTCATTTTTTTTTCACCCGTGGCAGAATCAAAGACTCCATATGAACTGTACCCACAGGACGTTCCGGACAACGAACGACCGCTCCAATTCTCAACCAATTTATTTAAAACCAGTCCATTATTACTTGCTTCCGCGACTTCACTAGCCTCAATGGCCTTGCAGGCGGCAATCGGTAAGACAAAGGAGGGGGTATTCGATGATGCGTCCATTTTGGCCCACAATGCCGCCAGTGCATTTTGATACGGGAGGCACATACCCGATGTATCATATGTGGAAGCGTCACAGAATGCGGGTGCACCAATGTCAGGATTGGGATCCACACAGGATTGAGAAGCCATTGAATCAAATCAAGTGTGATCAATTTTACTTTTTAACTGTGTCCAAGAAAAAAGCATTCTTGGATACTTTAACATGTCCGATTCCAACCATCATTTGCATATTCACCCCCATCGTAATTCAGTGCATCATCATCCACATTATGCACATATGCGGGGATTTGTGTTTATTCTATTGGGCGTGATTGCTGCGCTGGGTATTGCAGGTGTGGTTGTCTGGCAATTGACGCGACCAACGCCTCTGGCCGCAGAGCACGATTATTGGTCGTCGTCAAGCGATTCAGAGACGGGCGACTCGGACACAATTGAGTGAGACTGGTTGGCCTCCGTCTGACTTGTTCGAATCATCCAGGTCCAATCTCTTTTAAATCCTGCGTCCTATAAAAAAGAAATTCCCACAGCAATCTGCCACAATGCCCACAGACAACACTTCATCTGCACCCTCGTCGTCCAATGATGTTACAGAAAGCGGCGCACCCAAGGGTACGATAGGTGGCCTAATTCGGTTACACACGTATAGTGATGGTACGTATTACAAACACATTGGTAAAGTGTTGCTTGCGCTTGCACTCATTATTGGTGTCATTGTCTTTGTGATTGTTGGGTTGTTTTTTCCAACATGTAATGGAACTCAAGACCACATCTTTTATGGGTGCCGGTGCAAGGATGGATCGGCGTTGGACGAAACCACCGGGATGTGTCTTTGTTTGGATACAGGGCACATCGCCGCCACAAACGGGTGTGCAGCGTATGCAAGTAATGGCCTGCGATATGTGTTTAGTGATACACGACCCGCAGAGGGCGCAGAATTTGGTGGATGGACGACGTCCGCGGAGTGTTCGTAACCCGCGTTCAATTGTATATAAAGTGGTGTAAATTATAGAGACAGAAGAAAAGCACCTTTTCACTTTATCCTCCTTCCATTCAAATGGCGCGTTTCCATGGATGTGTGAAGATGTATTTTATGAAAGAGGGTCACGGGTTCATCACCGAGCTGGGTGAGACAGGATCACTTGACAAGGACAATGTGGTGACGGAGCGCGATATTTATTTCCGGGCGCGCGATTTGGAATTGGCCGATTCCACCGTGCTTGCGAAGGCGACATCTGGTGAGATTTTAGAATACGAACGTGTGATGGATGACCAGGGTCGGTACCGTGCCTACAATATTACGGGATTGTATGGGACGCCTGTTCAGTGTTCGCATGGACTGATTGTGTTTAAGCGCTATGCCGATGTCCATCGGGAGGCCCTGCGCCGGGAAGGTACTCGCGCCATTGAACAGTATCTTAGTAATCAATCTGCCCCCCGCAAGCGTGGGCGTGGTCGCGGCGGCGGCGGCGGCGGCGGTGGTGGGGGGTCGCGTGGACATGGCCGCGGGGGTGGCCGTGGAGGTCGTCGCAGTGAACACCAGGAATCTCGCCGACGCACGCCATCTGCCAGTCCCGAGCGTCACAATGTCGATGATGATGAACTATATGAGGAGACTTATGATCACACTGCGCCCGTACACGACGAGTAAGTCACCTAATTATTTTAACAAATGCACTGCACCCATACTTGGTGCACGCACAAGTTCATTGCGATGAGGACGCCAACTCAATGCAGCTATGTAGGACTGACTCTTCAATCGAATTTGAGAGGTGGGCGTACAATCGGCATCAAATACCATTCTGGCCCCCCATATTTGAATGGCACAGTCACATGATGCACTTACCAAATGGGTGCCAGTTGAATTCCAAGCCACAAAACACATGCACTCGACATGGCTGATGATTTTGTTGATACAACCTCCATTCATATTCCAAATGCGAATTGTTCTGTCATTGGATCCACTTGCAAGCGTCGCACCATCGGGATGCCAACTTAGACAACGGACTGCTTCGCTATGCCCCTGACAAATGGCGTGGTATGTATTGCGCGATACATCCCAAATACGAATTGTGTTGTCCCCAGACCCACTCGCCACCCATTGCTTACTTGGATGCCAGTCGACTGCGTAAATTTTGGATGTATGGATTCTTTTTTGCTGATACACTGTACCCGTTTGGGTGGTATATATTTGCAGGACACCATTGTCGGACCCAGCCGCAATAAACTTGCCAGTTGAATCCCATCCAATGCACGTAATGTACTGTGCATGGCGCACACGGATCTTATGTATCAATTTGAATAATCCAGTGTGACAATTGGCCGCAAAAATTTGAAGTACTTCACCCCCCATGATGCACGCAAGTTTGGTGCCATCCGGATTCCAGCTCAAGGCATGAAAGGGGTAATCATCTCTTATTGCGGCGTTATACTTTATTTCTGTCCAAGGTGTGGTTGATACATCCCAGAGTTGAATTCCACAGTTTAGTGCTCCACTCGCCAACCACTTGCCAGATGGGTGCCAACTTAGAGTGTCTATAGAAGTCCATCCACACCCAAATGCATCCACCCAAATTCCCGCAAATGGCCGAATCGTGACAACGAATTGGTCCCCATCGTCCACATGATCCCACAACACCAACGTCGACTTCAAAGGGGTTTCAAATTGCGGACCGACTGTTAATTGTTGCGAGGGGTGAATAATCTCCGCAACTGTAGTCGCCGGGGTAATCGTGACGTTTTGAAGAATCGCGCCAGTGGGTGAAATGATGGTCAGGCATTTACGCCGGCCCCCCGTCACCGAATGAATGTGCAACAAAGTTGCCACAAGTTGGACCACACGTCGATTGTAGCATTGAAGCCATTGAATGGCGATCTTGCTGACTGTGCGATTCATGGCACTTTTTCATGAACTTGATTGGACTCCAATTTGGTTCGCTCCTCCTTCCCATAATATCGCATCTGTGCGATACTGTATGGAAACGTTTATTTGTGCGTTCATAGAATTCCTGCACGAAAGAGTCACGCACAAACAAACACTCTTATGAAACTGCGCGGAAAGTCGATTGCGGCGTCTACTTCAGTCGCAGACCGATGTCAATTACTTGCGAACAATTTGGTCCTTGCCGCCGGTGCGCGTGACCGGCAATTGTGTCTGCGAACAATTTCCTCCATTTTGTATTGGGCACCGCAGTGTACATTACAAACACTCGATGAATACTGCGAACACCATAGAATTCCAATCGTATTGATGGCCAATTTAAACAAAGAATGGGACCAGGTGACAGTTGTCTCGGTGAACCCCGCGGATTGCATGCAGCGGGTTCCGTATGTATTGGATGTGGTTTGTATTCCCCGAACGCATCGTGTGCAGTTGTTTCAACGGACGGCCATGGACCAGAAGCGACCGCGCTGGGCGCGCACAGTGGAAACCAATTATTCGTACCTACCAAAATGTGGAATCCTGATTCCGCAAAAAATGGCCAGACATGCGAATCAGGCACGCGCACACGATCCGGTTCTGGCGGGGACGATCCAACTGGTGCGAGAATGAACAAGTACTGTCAGTTATTCCCCTTTTTTATTGCGCCATCTGGGTCACATCAACGGATCGGTACAAACTCCGATGCGTGCCTGCGCGCTCATTGGCCGCGGCTTCCTCTGCCCGATACAGTTGGCCGTACAAGGCTGCGGGATTTTGGTTGAATTTACGATTGTAGAGATATTGTTCGCTTTGTGCGTCCATGGCCACCCCATCTGGTCCAGTGTCTTTCAGCACAAGAGGTCGTAAATGTGCCCCACCTGTGGGACCCATGTAGGACCAATAGCAGTCGTCGTCTTCTCCATTCATCGCTGCGAATGTGTCGAGGCGTCGTTTTTCGCGCACATGGTACGTATCGACAAGTCCAAATTCGCGATTGAACGTGTGCAGCAAATGTTCTTTGCCGGCGGCAACGGACGTGAGTGGAAGGGGTTGGTTGGACAGAGTCGTCGCACCCGGTGTCTGCGGGTCGGTCGTGTCAAAATAATTCTGGATCCATTTGTACAGTGCTTGGGTGCGTCCCCATTCAACGTCCTCCACCCGCAGATAATAGGTCCGGTTGCGCAGCAAGCGTGTGTAAAAGAGGGTAAGCACTGGCACGAGGACCTCCGGGTCGAGCATGGCATACGCATAGGCCGATGCAGTTGGACGATCTTCCAAATACCATTGGCGATAATTTTTGGCGGTTTCCACGAGCTGGTTCGAGGGATCCATCGTTTTTATGGTAGGACCATAGAATCGACAGATTTCATGTGGCGGCGGCGGCAACTTGTGCCAGATGAGTATCATTGGGTACATTGTGAGCCCCATGATAAATCAATGGAACGGTATTTGTGGTTTGAAGTTCTTTTTGAATACGCGCTTGGTCGATCGATGTCAATTGCTTTGTATGATTGGGCGTGACGTCTGTAATGCGGGCCCCTGTGGAATCGGTAATTGGAATGAATTGAACTTGCTCTGTACCCACCGCCGCCGTCAATGTTGCCATCGCCGTCTTGCACGCAGGACAGGTGGCCAGGCCATACACGAACCATGTGGAGGGGGAGGTGCGGGATGGAGGAGTGGGTGCGGGCTTTTTCAGTGCCAGTCGCGCAGCGACACCGTCGGACCCCCCCGGAATCCATTGAGGTCCATAGAAGATTTGAGGGGATGTTAAGGGTTCATTGGCTTGTAAGATCGCGCGGTGCATAGGAAGTGCGTCTTTGAATGCATGCTCCACCACTTTATAAGGTTGTAGAAGCGACCGCGTTCGGTCCAAAAACCCACATGGTTCTTGTTTGATGTAAATGTAGTAGGTATCCGAATGGGGTGCCTGTTCCTCATGTTTCTTTAAAGGCGCACGCACTTCACGAACCAAAAGATCTCTCTCCGCATCCTTCTCCATGTTCCTCTCCATCAATTCGTCCTCCCATTCCTCGTCTAATTCCGCAAAGGGATTCGCCGCACCCGACTCCGACTCCGACTCCGACTCCGACTCCGACTCTTCTGAATCACTATGGGTTCGACCGCCGTGAAAGACTGTGTGCGTGGGATCAACCTGGACAACGATATTGTGTAAAGGGGGTGGATATGGATCCTCCTGTTCGAGTCGTTCGGCATTTAGACATTGTTCGAGTTGTCGTTCGATGGATTCTAAATTCATGGAATGTGCTGGACGTGCTAATGTTTCATAGGTTTGGATCCATTCATCTAATGAAAGACATTTTGCCTGGAGTGCCATCAGTTGATTTTTTTACCACTGTGATAAAAAGAACACAATATCCCATGTATCGCCCAGTTCTTGGTCGTACAGGAACCTATGTCTTTGATTTGTTCCTAAAAGGACTGGAATTCATCTCAATTTTCCTTGGGTTCTATGCAATTATGCACACTTCATCAGCACCGCTGATTGAGGCGGAAGGAAATGATGAATTGGAGGCCGAGTTGATGGTCGAGTTGGCTTTAAACACGCGGACGTATGTGGTGCTCGCTATGGCGATCTTTGCCGTTGTGTTTGTACTGGAAACTGTTGGGCGTCGTTTGATCCGCACAACCTCGTATGAATAAGGCGGTCAATCCAGATACGCCCAAATTCGATGATCTTCTATTTTAATCAAGTTTTCAAATGACACAACACGCTCGTCGTTGGGCACAACGCTCCCCAATTTATCGATTTTATGGACCCCGATTAACCCACTGATTTCTTGCATACTTAAGTTATGATTTCGATCTGCCCTAGCCACGGACGCGTTGTGTTGTGCGTGTGTGTGTAGTGGTGGTGGGGCCGGGTGGACGTCATTGGATGAATTCGGTGAACCCGACGCGGGAACTCGACGGCCACCACCACCGGATGATTGTAATTGATGATTCAAGACGCTTCGCACTGATGGCATTGGTCCAAATTGGCCTCGGATATAGGCAATTTCATCTTTTCCTGCACGTGGCCCAACATAGTACACATTATCATGGATATGATCATCATCAACAAATTGCAGAGCACGTGTCTGCGCTGATCCGCGTGTTCGCGGATATAATAGTGGACGAGTATAAAACATCCAAATTGTGTATTGCTCCATAATGCCCATTTTTTGAATCAATGGAGTAACGTCCATTGATGCGTCAAATGGGTCAGTTCGTTGCCGTTGTAATAAATATATAGCATTTTGCACCAAACAATTGTATGTGCGTAGGGTTTTATCATTGGTATGAGTAAATGCAACACCACCGCGATCAAGTGTTCTACTACCAATTTTAATGTTACTCAAATCAAACCAGATTGTTGGAATTCCATGGCCAGTTTCATAATATTGCACTAATTGTTTCTGTAATTCTTGGACTCTTTGTTGCTCAATAGTGTGAACTTCGCCTGTTAAGTTCGCAGCCTTTAATTTGTGATCACTACGGTAATACAGAATGATTGGGTTTTCGTGACGGAAGACCGAAGGTGTAAATGGTGTTCTGGTGGGGGGGGCGCACTCGGATTGTGTTTCTTCAAATTGCGGCGGTGCCGCCCCTCGTACAGGGGGTTTGTATTCAATCTTCTTCCACATATCGTGGGTAAATTGATAATACTGTTTATTTCCGGTGTGATCTGTATAAAATATATTAGGATGGGCTATGAATTGCAATACTCCAACTTTCCTGGATTGGTCTGTAAAGGCCTTTTGAGTGACACGTTGTTTTGGACCGCTCGCGGGTTGGTCGTCCATCACCTTGTTATAATGTGTAAACATTTTAAGTATATTCGTGTTGACGGAATCAAGCGGATCAGCATCAAGCGAATCAGAATCACGCGGAGCGGCGGGTGCACTTGATACAGTATCCGTAGACCCCGTACGTCGCCTAACTGGATCTCCACTCTCATTCGACGGCGCATCTGGGCCCGGTCGTTTGCTTGACATGACGGAGTGAGTGTGTTTACTGTAAGAAGTAGTGTTTTGTCAAAGCGGTTGAGTTTATTACCGACGACGGAATTTTTGCACCACAGTGTGCATTTTGGCAAATACACCTTCCACACTCCCCCATCCAGATTCGTGGGTCGACTCAATTACAAGTGGACTGATCGGCACGCGGCTGGCTCGTCCACCCCGCGGGACCTGAGCCGTTTCCGGTGAAATGATTTCCCCCCGTAAAAAGGTGAGTTCTAAGGACCGGAAAAATTGCTCATGAGTTGCAGGCAAAATTCGGCCGATTTGAGAAGGCGTGGAACACAAACATTCCGTCGCATAATAAAAGATATGCCGGAGTTTGTAAAACTCGGAATAGAAATGATTGCAATCGGCGCGAAAGGTTTCTTTGTAAAATGCAGATCCATATCCACCAATCATGTCGATGACTGACGGGGGGATCAGCGACGTGATCGTCATGTTGTCACCCGAACGAACAAATCCACCACCTTGGCTACCAGAACATTTCCGTAACGTCGCTTTCCAAAAAGGTGCTTGGTCCAGCAAATACTCAAAATCAATATGAAACAAAGTGCCTGTGGGGGGATGAATCATCATATTGCTGGCCAACCGATCACGCCATCCCAGAAAACAACTCAAAATTGTGAAAAATGCCAGGGACTGTGAAAACTCAGTGCGCAACGTAGTTACATCAAGAGGCCTGGCCGCATGTAACAGGTTGAACACAGAATTTGTCGAACTGGCTTCGTGCACGGTCAACGAGTGTGGCACAATCACCACAATCCCCGCGTGGGGGCCGATCGGTGCAATGTGGTACGTTTGAATGGTGGACGCGTTTGTGTGGTCGGCGCACAATTCGATCAAGGCCATCGACACCCAATCATTAAACATGGATTGTTTGTGTTTGACAAGCAATGTTTGGGTGGACACGGTTCCTGTCTTGCGGTCGCGCAGGACGCATGGCACTAAATAGGGGGAGGAGTTGGATTCCGTCCGTTTGATTTTGTCTAAATACAGCGTTTCGATGACTAAATGGTCACTGCCTGGAAGCAACACATTGGGGGAGGTTGCGAGGCGGCGAATGTCGCGGCACGACACATCCCCTTTGCACTTGCAAAAGGTATGGCAAATCAATCGTCCCCATTTGTAGGATGGGATGTATTCCGCGGATTCGGACACGGGGAGCATACTACTGACTTGGGCAAGGTAGGAGCCCGTGCACACAATACTGTTCACCCAAAAGAACAAAGGTGCACCGTAGGCTGATCCATGATGGTCCAAGGCTTGTTGGATGCACGTCAAGTAAAATGCATCTCGAATGCCCCGAATCAGCATTGTTGGCAACAATGCGAGTGACAGTGCGAGGGGTAGGATCATCGTGGGTGGGGATACAGTGGTTGTGATCCGTGCCTTTGAAAACAACGAATGCATACGCATTTCAAATGTGGGGGCCGCAGTGCAGCAAATTTTGCATCGCATTGGTTCACACCCCAATGGCCTCACAGGCACATCAATGGGCGACGCCGTGTTGACTAAATGGGGCCAGTACAGTTTCAAGATGGATTGCTGGGTGACCCATGCGTGACTATAAAAATAGTGCCCTTCAAACAATGGATGGTTGGCCCATAAAAGAAGCGATTGCACTTGTTTTTGAAGATCAGTTGTACTGCGGTATCCCTCAATCCACGGATTGGTGACAAAATGCTGCGTCTGTGCCATCGCCTGGCGAAAGATTGCCACAAGTCGTGCCCAGTCACCTCCTTTTTGCTCTAATTGATCCCACTCTCGTAAATCCAAGTGTTGTTTGTACTGTGTGGAATCCTGAAACACACGCTCAATAAGCTGGTACAATCGCAACGTGTCGTGCTCGGCAAGTTTGGATTGGCAATTGCGACAGATACGCGTGACAATGGTTTCCACAGAGGACGTGTCCCGAACCGCAATTGGTGAGGGCAACAACGACTTGGGGTCTTTTGTGGACCAAGGTGTCATATAATTCAACGCGCGGTGTGCCTGGGTCCACATCACAGACGCCGAAGTGGGTTGTTCATGTACCAGTTTCGCGGGACATTCTTGTACATTGGAACACGTCCCACACACAAGGGACCCACACACACGGCAATGATGGCGTCCATTATTCCAGCCAAATTTCACTTGACAGCACAAGCAACTATTGCTTTCCGCATCATCCATCCAATGGAAAGAGGTCGCCAGGGGACCAATCGTCACAGAGGGGGCCAACAATCCCCGTGTGTGGACTGGGGGCGTGGACGATACAATGTCCACGGAATCTAAATAGGGTTGAATTTCAGTCGGCAGGGTTGTATAGCGCAATGTGCTTCGTTGGGTCGGAATGCGAATTGGCACACTACATGGTTTTGTCCCACGTTCGTGTTCCTCCTCCTCCTCCTCCTCCTCCTCCGAGTCATTTTCCGACTCGCCCCCCACGTCGTCATTTCTCAATTGGGTTGGACGATCATATTCCTCCATATACAAACTCGCGTCACAAATTGATTGTGTATGGGAACAACAGGCTTATTTCATTGAGAGAAGCAAAAAAGAACTGTTATTTAGAGATCCCAACCAACATGAACTCGCTGTTGTAATTGTGTGAATCGCTGCAATCGATCGGCATGGTGGGTTTCGATTTCGGACACCATCGAGTCCAACATGGCTTGTTGTGCTTCTGTGCGCACCGGTTTTGTAGGATCCAGCGCCTTCGTAACATGCCGCACATAGCGCGGAATGTCGTAGGGGTCATGAGGCGTACCGTGCGAATAAACATAGGTTGTGGTGGATACCCAATTGCCGCCAGGTGGGGCAAACCAGACAAACTCCATCACTGAATTGTACCATACCATCGCCTGCGCGTGCGACGCATTCTCGCTCAATATACGTGCGTAGACACAGATACAGTTGTAGACATGACACCGATTCTCTGATGATTTGGACATGATTTGTTCCTGTGTGCTTTCATTCGTTACCAGGCTACTCCATTCCGGTTGCCTGGCAATAAAAATATCGTCTTTGTGTATTTCGTTTCATTAAGACTTATCGCCAAATAAAAATGGTCTTGGCGTCGCCTCTGCATGCAAGTTGGGTTCCATCAGGATGCCATACAAGTTCCGACTCCGCATTGGATGATTGTATTACATGAAGACATCGCCACGAAGCAGTCTCCCACACGCGGATCATCCCATCCTTTGATCCACTTGCGAATAGTTTTCTTTGTGGGTTCCAACATATACTGTGTACATAAAAATGGGGACAAATCGCGGTACATTGCCATGTACGGGTGTTCCAAATTCGAACAGTGTGGTCATACGATGCACTTGCAAGTGCCGCTCCAGAAGGACTCCAACATATGGACCATACACCCGTCAAATGATTCTTTAGAACAATGAGGCTCTTGTATGTCTCTTGACCTTCAGACCTGCTCCAGATGCGAACCGTGGAATCATTTGATCCACTTGCCAATAAATTCCCAGATGGGTGCCATTGTATACCACGTATTGCACTTGTGTGACCTTTAAGTTCTTGGATACAGAGTCGCGTTTGTATGTCCCAAATGTACATTGTTGAGTCAAAGCAGCCGCCGGCGATATAGGCTCCTGATGGGTGCCAACCCGTTGAAATAACCCATTCTCCACAATGTGCAAGAATTGTAGACTTGATTCCAGTTCCTTCAAGATTTTCCCAAAGTCGTAGTGTTTGGTCAAATGATCCACTCGCAATTTTGGTTCCAGATGGATTCCAGCACAATGTACGTATAGAGGATTCATGACCCTCCAGTACAGTCATGTGCTGTGTGGTAAAATCCCACATGCGAATTGTATTGTCATGACCTCCACATAGAATCTTTGTTCCATGTGGATGCCATTGTATCACTTCAACGTCCTCCGACAGATTTCGGAGTTTGTGGTGCAGGATCCCTTTAAATGAGTGGTGTGTCACCATTAATTGACCACCATCCTCCACATGACCCCACACAAGGGACGTTCGATCCAGAGTAGTTTCATAGTCCCATTCTCCAGACAATTGTTCACACTCTGTAAGAATCGCATTGAGTGTGGTTGTTTGTGATATGGTTACACTACGGATAAACTGTCCAGAGGGTGTGACTAACGAGATACAACGGTGCGGAGCGTGACTGAAGGACCTTTGTAGCAATTGTGCCACAAACCTCACAACCGCGTCATTATAGACTGGAAGCCACTGCGCCACAGTGCAGACCAAAATGGAATCCATTGTATTGGCGGCCACAACGACTCGGGAGTGACAGGATAGTTGTACAATTAAATTACGAACAGTATTCTATGTATGTATGAAGAAACTGTTTGTGATGTCAACTCTCGCCGATTACATTCGCTCATTTGAACAACTGAATGGAGGCACCAGTCCTGAATTGCGTCAATTTCATAAATACATGCGACACCAACAAAGTTCTGCGCCGCTCAGTGGCGGTGGGCCGCCGCCGGGTCTTGGAAGCTTACGGATGATCCAACCTGCCCAAATTGAAAATGCATTTGGCTTTGATCGACACTTTAAAGTCAAGGCGGAACAATTTAGCAAACCGGGCCTTATCGCACGTTTGAATCATGCTCTGGCCGTCTATATGAAACCCCGGGCATTCAATTTGCCCCAATTTGGTGCACTCGTGGCCTGTGGCGATTATGGGTGTGTCTATCGTGCAAGTGATCGCACCCCCCGTCTGTACAAAGTGATCCCCCAGCGAATTCAAGACACGGACTACATTGAGGGCGCTTATTATAATCAGGATCAATTTAGGATGGAAGTGGAGAAAACTCGCTTGTTGGGTGAAAGCAATGTAGGTCCCCGCCTGCACCACAGTTTCGTCCTGCGTGTACCGCTTCTCGAAAAAGAGGGTGCCGCAATCGAGTTTAATCGGGGGGGTGACGGCAAACATATGATACTGTACATCATGCTTATGGCGGCACTCACTGTCCGAATGAATCCAGGTGGTCGGAGTCCAGAAAAAGGGATTGATTCAGAACGGGATGAACCTGAACTGTTTCAACGCAAAACTCAATTGATTAAGAGTGCGCAAGAGATCATTCATTGCCAGTTGGATGTGCCTGATGTGGAATGGGGTTATAATGGTACTCCCGAACTTGCCAATTTACGTATCTTTGATGTAGATTGTGCAGGGCCACGTGCCCAACCAGCCGATTTACCTCCTTCCATGAAACGACAAGCACTTGAGTAAATCATACATTGCTTTATCGCCAAATTTCGATTGTATGTGTAGTTCGCGCGCCAGCAAGATAAGTTCCAAATGGATGCCAATCCACTGAAGTCACCCAAAAACACAACCCACTTGCATGTATTTGAACCGATTGCCATGACTTTGTATCCCAGATGCGAACTGTTCCATCCAATGAGGTGCTGGCCAATTTGGTTCCATCCGGATGCCACCTTATGGACCTAACCTCGTTTCTGTGACCATGAAGAATCTGTATACATTTCCATGTAATCGCATTCCAAATTCGAATCGTATTGTTACCTGACCCACTTGCAAGTAGAGTTCCGGTCATGTTCCAACTTACCGAATACACTGCGCCCCAATGATTTATCCGAACATCCACGAACGTCCCAGTGCGCGGGCCAATGGACCAAATTCGGATTTCAGTATCCCGTGATCCACTCGCAAGTTGAGTACCATTTGGATGCCAGCGTACAGAGAGTGTGCGGGTGTGATAGCCCTTAAGAACATACAGGCATTTTGGGTTCGCCGATGCAAGGTCCCAAATTCGAATCGTACAGTCGTTGCCTCCACTTGCAACCCAATTTTTCAACGGGTGCCAGTCCAACGAACTAGTATGACCTTGGAGAATATGAAGACATTGCCATGAAGTTGTGTCCCAAATTCGAATTGTCATGTCATCGGATCCACTCGCGAGTTTGGTCCCGGATGGGTTCCATTGTATTGTACGTACCGCATAGGTATGGCCTTGACAGGTCGCGATGCACTTGGATGGATCTAAAGTCATGTCCCAAATGTGAATTGTGCGATCATCTGATCCACTTGCTAATTTGGTTCCATCCGGATGCCAACTCACTGAATTCACTGTTTCAATATGACTAAACAGTGATCTATCTTTGATGCCTTCAAATTTGGTTTGTGTCACTGTTAATTGCCCGCCACTGGTTACATGCGTCCACACTAAAGATGTTGATTCAAGCGGAATTTCATAATCGCCTTCCAAAAAAAGCTGTTCTGCGTGCAAACAAATATCCGCCACTTTGGTCGTTGGAGTGATGGCGACGGTGCGAAGGAATGTACCAGAAGGCGTACACAGAGTGACGGAGCGGTACTCGGGGGACGTGTTCAGGGGTATCCCCAGTAAGATCGCGACGAATTGAGTGGCGCGCACATTGTACACTTGAAGCCATTGACCTACAATGTATGCCACAATGTTGTTCATGATGGAAATTTAATTCACTTCAATGGTGAATCGAAGTTTACAAGAAGTGGGCATAATATAGCATTTATATTCATTTCCAAATTTGAATGTCCCCATCGTTTGATCCACTTGCAAGGTACATTCCATGTGGATGCCACTCCACTGAACAAATCCAACCTTCATAGCCTTTAAGTACATGAACACATTTCCATGAATCAGTGTTATACACGTGAATTGTTTTCCCAGATCCACTTGCAAGTCGCGTTCCTGAAGGATTCCACCTGATAGAGTAGACTGAATAAGTATGCCCCTTCAGAATCGTTGTACAGTTCCATGTAGTAGTGTCCCAAATTCGAATTGTTTTATCCATGGATCCACTTGCAAGGAGAGTTCCTAAAGGAATCCATTGGACATCAAGTACTGAACTTGTATGACCCTTCCGAACATGAACACACTTTTCAGCGAGTGAATCAATGTTCCAAATTCGAATTGTTGTATCTTCAGATCCACTGGCAAGTTGAGTACCACTGGGATTCCAAT
>Ga0209533_1000456_pt1 | contig 39382 bp, 38 predicted proteins | sample COG_04_FD_184748 | JGI IMG/M metagenome (GOLD analysis project Ga0209533, IMG submission 184748) | Pelagic Microbial community sample from North Sea - COGITO 998_met_04 (SPAdes) (version 2) | ecosystem: Environmental > Aquatic > Marine > Neritic zone/Coastal water | place: Helgoland, sampling...
TTTTATCTTTAAGTAATTCTTTACACAATGAAAATCCAATAAATCCTGCCACACCTGTGATAAGTATATTTTTTTTCATTGATCTAAATATTTGCTAAATAAATTCTTATGATAGTTTGATTTATATCTTTTTGATCTAGACTTTGCATAAATGATCTGGGTATTCAATTTATTTTTACTAGTTTTTTTAAATTTTTCTATGCTGTTAAATAAAGACTCAGAACTATTAGATTTAAATAAATAGCCACCCCTCTCCCCATCAAGGAATTCCTTGGGTCCACTAGGACAATCTGATGAAATGATAGATTTTTTTAGATGGGCAGCTTCAATCATTACAAATCCTGGGTCCTCCCATAATGATGAGATCAATACTGCTTTTGATTCTTTGATAAATTGAAAAATATTTTTTTGATAGCTTAGAATTTTAATTTGAGAATTAAGTTTTAATCTATTAATTTTATTTTGAATAACTTCTTTTAACTCACCTTCTCCAATAAATAAAAATTTGTCTTTAAGTTTATATTTATTGACTGTATCTATTATTAAATCGTGATTTTTTTGTTTGGTAAATCTGCCAATTGTTAAAAAATATGTATATTTACTATAAACATTTTTAATTTTATATTTTTTAAGTTCTGCCATTTCTTGATCATTAATTACAGGGTCTGGTAAAAAAAAAACTTTTGAACTGTGAAAAATTTTTTTACTATCTATAATTTTTTTAGTTTCTATTGTTGGGCAAAAAACCTTGTTGATTTTTTTATCTAACATTTTCCATAAAATTAATCTTAAAAAATAAAGTTTTGGTTTGCCTGAAATTCTTAATATTAATTTAGTTTGAATATTATTAAAAAGAAACAATATAAAAGGGACAAAAGTTAATAGGTGTACAACTAAATAATTTGGATTTTTTAAAGCAAGTAATTTTTTAAGTTTAAAATATGTAAAAAAAAATGTTGCTATATATATGAATCTTGATTTAAAAAACCCATAAGCATTCGTTTTGAATTTAATTAAATTTTGTAATTTTATAATTTTTATTTTATTTTTCTTAAATTTTTTTTTAAAATAATTCCACTCACCATAACAATCTATTATTGAAATAATTTTGTTATTTTTTTTATGATTTTGAAGAGATATAGCTGAGTTAATAACACTTTTTATAGTTGCAACTTTTCCAAGATATGGAGACCAATAAAATATACTAATTTCTTTTTTCATTTATTTTTTAAATAGAAGTTTATTTAAATTTTTGTTAATTTTTTTTTCACTATTTTTAAAATGCAATAATGTCATTTCTAAAATCTCATCACATTTGTTAGGGTTTGAAAGGTACGCATCTAATGATTCTATTAATTTATCAATATTGTTAAAAATAATTTTATTATTCATTTCACCCCAAATTATATCTGCGTCCTGTTGTTTTGTTTGTATAATTAATCCACCATTTTCAATAATCTGAATAGATCTTGGATGTAGAGACATGCTTCCAAAAACTGAACCCGTGTCAATACATATATTTCCATTGTAAATACTTTGTACTTTTGCATTATCATAAATAGGTTTATGAAAATGAAATTTACTTTTTTTTGAATTCTCTCCAAAAAGATATAGAAAATTTTTGAAATTTTTGTGTATCTTTGAAATAATTTGCTTACGTTGATATGTTTTTATTATTTTATAATTTTCGAAGTTTATTAAACTATTTTTATTAGAATATATTTTTGACCAAAATTTACTTTTATCAACTAGACTGAAATCTTGAATTAATCTATTTTTATTTTCTTTCAAAAAATTAATATTAACAAAATTTTTGTCTCTTGGATAAAAATGAAATTTACCCATAAATATAATTTTTGGTAAACTATTTATTTTATAATTTTTTTTGATTATTGGATAGATTTGAAAAATTTTTTTTTCTTTTCCAATAATTGAGTTATTCATATTAACAAAATTATTCTTATAATTATTGTATTTATTTAATATCTTTAGACTAGTGCCTGTTAACCAAAAATTAATTGAATTATTTCGGTTTTTTAAAAATGGGCTTCCATCAATTGATATAAATTTACCAATTCCTAGATAATATAAGCAGCTACCAATTATGGATTTAAATTTGCCACCTAGTGATATTATTAATACATCACCATACTTACGTGATTTGGCAAAGTTTCCTAAAGCAGAAAAACGATAATTATTTCTAAAAACTAAAAAAACTATTTTCATAAAAAATTTTAATCACTATCATAATAATTAATTATTTTTTCAACTCTTTTATCCCATGTATATTTAGATGATGTCTTTAGTGCATTTTTACTCAATGAAGAAGTAAAAGAATTTTTTTTTGAAAATTTTTGTATAGAAAAAAACCAATCTTGCAAATTATTGTTTTTAATTAAAAGGCAATTATACTTGTGTTTTAAAATATGTTTATACACATGTAAATTTGAAGCAAATATAATTTTTCCAGATGCTAAATAATCAAACATTTTTAGTGGAGACATATAATTTGAAACTTCTAAATTCTTTGAGTTGACTGACACATTTTTTAAATAAGGCATTAATAAGAATTTGGATGACTTTAAAATTTTAGGTATTGCATTATATTTTTTGAAATTGTGAAGTCGTATATTTGGAATTTTTTTTATTTCTTTTACATCAAAATGCTTTGAGTCAATTGAATTTAAGTCTCCAAATATATGGAAAAAATTTTTTTTAAAAAATAAAGCTAATTTAATAATAATCTCCAAACCTTTTCCTTTGTGCAAACTTCCAACATAACTATATTCATATTTTATCTTCAAATTTGCCAGTTTAAAATCACTGATATCAACGCAATCATCAAGAATAATTCCACTAGCAATATTCATTTCCTTTTTAATATTTTTATGAAGGAAAATATATTTTAAACTTTTACACATACCAAAAAAATTTGCTAAATTGAAAATAACTTTAGTTAGGCCAGTTGGAGGATGGTGCAATTCAACAATATTTTTTATTTTCATTGCGGAAAGCAACAAACTCGACAAAACACTTCGCGATATGATAATTGATTCCTTGTCAATATTTTTTAAAATGAAGAAAGCATAAGATATTCTTGAAAAAAAATTATGTTGTCTATTTTTTTTATAATAACTTATTTCAAAATTTGTCTTCAAAAGGTAATTTTTCCTCAAAATTTTTTGATTAATTTTATTGGAGTTTACAAAAAGTTTTGTTTTATATTTTTTTGAAAAAGCGTCACAAATTTTTAAAACGTGATGTGCATACCCGGATTTGCTGGGTAAATTAATTTCTGAAATATAATTAATTTTAATCATTTAATCTTAATACAACTGCAATGAATTCCACAGTAGTAGTTTTTAAAATCTTTAGATGTATAATAAAATACTTTATTAAGAAAAATGAATATAGGAGATAAAATTATCTTTAATATATTTAATTTGAAGTATTTAAAAAGTATTTCTAAAATTACATTAAACTGTCCTGATCCAATAAGAGTAATTTTGGATTTAAATCCATTTTTTTCCAAAAACTTTTTTAAATATGTGTGTGTAAATCTATAATAATCATTAGGGTCATCATGATATTTATACATAAATGGAACAAATATTTCTAATTTTCCACCTTTATTTAAACTTTTGGATATGGATTTTAACAAGATATCTTTTTCAAAAATATGCTCAAATACATTAAAAATTATAATATTTTTAAGTTTATATTTTTTTAAATTAAAATTTTTTTCTAAATTTATTTTTATTGTACTATTGTTAGACTTATAAAAATCAAAGCTTTTAACTAAATTTAAGTTCTTGAAAATAAATTTATTATAGTCATTTTTACCTCCAGACCCAAGATCTCCAGTTAAATTATTTATTCGTAACTTTTTTTTTAAGAAAAGATTATGAGTTGCTCTCATATACGATTTTCCACTCATTATTTGTTTGTATAAAAAAAATTGATCAGAAAAATTTAATTCTATATTAAAAAAAGCATCATTTTTTTTTTGGTACCAATTAAATGTCTTGCTAAAAGATTTTTTCATTTTAATTTCTTTAAAATATTTAAATTTTTATTTTACTTTATTTAAAATATTTCATTTATTTTATTCATTAAAAATTATTTTTTAACAATAAAATTAAAACCACTACACTGTTTGAGATTTTTTTCATCACTTGATAATTTATCTAAAAAAATATTTATATTTGTTTTTTCCATATAATTTTTCCACCTTCCTGCAAACATCATATGAAAAGACGATGATATTCTTCCTCTGATTGGATATAGTTCAACTTCAGAAAAATCCTTAAATAAATATGCTAATGCGTCCTTAGAAAATCTGAAATAATCTTGAAATTTTAAATCTTGTGGAGCATGGTAATGATAAAGATACGGAACCATCCCGAAAATTTTTCCATCATTTTTAAGCATTTTTTTTAAATTTGAAACAGCCTTAAATGGATCATACACATGTTCTAGAATAGCTATACAAATAATCTTATCATATTTAGTCTCTAAAGCAGTTAAATCAGAACAAATATCACAAACTATATTTGGATAACTGCCATAATCATTGACATCTAAAGTTTCTAAACTATTAGAAATTATCTTTTGATGTTTGTCTCTCATAGCCATTCCTATGTCCAAAACGTCATCTTTGGAATCAATATCACTTAAGATCTGATCTCTAAAATCTTTTTTATTTTTTAAATAAAAGTTGTTAATCTTTACTCTTTGAATAAGGGAAATAAGTTTATTATTTGTTTCATGAGGTTTTCCAAGGATTCTTTTCATAATATAAAATTATATCATAAATAGTTTATTGAAGCTATTTATTTATTTTTTTTATTAAAACAGAATCAAAATAAAAAAAATTTTTAATATCCTTTAAAAAATTTCTCAAAGAAAAATTAAACCTTGATTTAAAATTTATAATTTCTAAATTAGAGTCTACTATCATGGCTTCAAAACTTTTTTTCTTTAATAAATTAATATGTTCAAGTGGGTGCGCACAATCAGTACAAGGTTTATATTTTTTATTTAATCTTAATTTAAATAAAAAACTACTTGGAAATCTCAACATAATAAAACCATCTTCTTTTAAGATTTTTGATAAATTAATTAATGTTTCTTTTGGATCGGAGATGTGTTCAAAAGTTTCTTCAGAATAAATAAAGTCAAATCTATTATCTATATTTTTTATGTCAGAAATAACTTTTATTTGATTTTTTTTCAAAAAATTTATTCTTGTTTCTGATATTTCGAAAGCGTGAACATCAAAATTATTTTCTTTAAGGTAATTTAACCAAAATCCCCATCCTGCACCAAAATCTAAGATAGAAATTTCCTCATTTTTTTTTTTAAAGATATTTTTAATTAACCCCATTTCATAAAAAAGTTTTTTATGAAATTTTTTTTCATAATCGTCTTTTTTTTTAAAACTTTCATTTTTATTAATATATTTTTCATATAATTTTTGTGAAAATTGTTTATTTGGTATTTGTTCTTGAAAAATTAAATTGCAATTTTCACACTCTACTAATTTATAATGATGTCCACTTAATTGTTTAATATCAATCGTGCCTTTGTAATAACTTGAAAAAAAATCAATCATTACTCTTGAATCGTAAGGTAAAGAAAAAATTTCTTTTTTCTTAGTTTCTTTACAGGCTGGACAAAAGCTTCTTATAGTCAAGGACACTTAGAACTCCTTAAATTAAATTTTAAACTCACTGATAGGATAACTTAATAAATATGATATTCAACAGATGTATATTTACTAAAGATTTAAAAAGCCATTTAATACCTCCAAAATATTTAGAATCAACTCTCCAATTGTGTTTAAAATTTATATTTTTTCTCTTACTTTATGTAAAGAACCAAACAAATAATAAATTACAATAATCTAACTTTCAAATACTTGTTTTTTTTTAAATACAGGTTTCTATTCTTCATAAAAAATACCTTATTAAAGATTTTTAAATTATCTGTACTATGTGTTACCATAATTATGGTTTTATCCTTTAGTTTTGAAATTGTATTAAGAATTTTTCTTTGATTATTTTGATCAAGAGAGCTGGTAGCCTCATCCAAAATTAATATTTGTCGATCATGATATAAAGCTCTTGCTATAGATAATCTTTGTCTTTGACCCTCAGATAAATTTACTCCATCTTCGCCAACTTTTTTTCGTAATGATATTTTATTAGTTTTTATATCTTTTATTAACTCAGAATCTTTTAAGCATTTCAATAGTTTTTTACTATTAACTTTTATTCGTGAGTCCAATCTAATATTATTTATAATCGTATCATTAATTAAACATGTTCTTTGTGGAATATATGCGATAATTTGTTGCCAACCAAATAAGTCCTTAAAACTTAGAGATTTGTTATTCAAATAAATTTTTCCCCTAAAAGGTTTTAAAAAACCTATAATTAAATTTAATAAAGTTGTTTTACCAGAACCACTTTGTCCAATTATTGCAATTTTATCATTCTTGTTAATTTTAAAATTCAGTTTATTAAATAGTTTTTTTTTATCTAAATAATTAAACTTAACATTTTGGAATAATAATCCTTTAAATTTAATTTTGTTTACTTTTTTTTCTTTATAAAGAAGCTTAGAATTTAATAAATAATTTTTAAGGATTGGATTTATTACTGGAATACCAAATCTTAAGCTTTGGAAAGACATCATTATTCTATTGATAGAGGGCATTATTCTAAATGCTGCTGCAGCAAAAATTGCAAGTGTTCCTATTATTCTTTCTGGATTTATATTTTGCTCTAACTTAAAAAATAAAAAAAAAACTAGAAAAGAAATAATAATAAGTTCGGTTATTATTCTGGGGAGAATGTTAAGATATGTTAGCTTTTTTGAAGCTTCTACTGATTTATTATTATTAAATATAAAGTTTTCTAAAAAAAAATTTTCTTTATTGAATATTTTTATTTCCTTTATAGATTGCAATGTTTCATTAGCTAATCTTATTCTGTTTGATTCTCCTACTCTTCTATCTTCCCCCCATTTTAAAATTTTGTTTTTTAGATAAAAATAATAAATTATTAAGATTAAAGTTAAAAAATAAATCAAATTAAGAATATTAACATCGTTCATTAAAACAATTAGGATGATTCCCAAAGAAACAAAAATTTCTGTTATTAAAATCATAATCGGGGATATAACCCTACCTACAAAGTTATTTACTTCACCAGTTACAATTTGTATCAATCTAGCTCTACTATTCATAAGATGAAAAAAATATTCTTTAGACAAAAAATTATTAAAAATTTTTGTTGATAGTCTTTTTTGTAACCCAAAAATATAATTTGTTTGTATAATATGAATTATTCCAAGAAGAAAATTCTTAAGAAAATATATAACAAGCATCAAAGATAACAAATATCCCACAAAATTTTCACTAAAAATAAAATCTTTAATAATTTCTATTTCCAATAAATAATCTGGCAATATATCTGGTGAAAAAATTATTGATATAATTGGAATTATTAATCCAATACTTAATAATTCAAGAAATGTATTTACAATAATCAAAATAGAAAGTGTAAAAAATACAATTTTTTCTTTCCTATCAAATATTGTAAATATCTTACCGAATATACTTTTCATATAAGTGTTTAATTTTATAGAATGATCTTTTTAAACTTTTTATTAAAAAATTTTCTTTTTTATAAAAATTTTTTGTCAAATATTCTTCAATATTATTAGACCTCATGGGAGTTTTCCAATCTCCATACATAAAGGTTAAATAGTCTTCTATCGGACCTGGGCAATTTAATTCAAAATTCATGAATACAATTTTTTTTTCATTCAAAAAATATTTTTCAGGAATTTCAAACTCTTTTCTTTTAAAATAACCAGTCTTTTTATCATGCTTCCAGCCTTTAAAAGTAAAAGAAAAAATTTTATATGGAAGGCCTCTATAAATTTCAAGTTTAAGTAACTTTTTGTCTATTTTGTGAATTAAAAAACCTTTTTCTTTAGCTTTCTCAACAATCTTACTTAAATTATCAGTAAAATTAGAGTCTATTAGACTAATTTCAATATCCCAATCCCACTTAATTATATCCCCGTCTCTATAAATTCCTAAAAGGAGACCACTGTCTATAAAAAAATTTATTGATAAACCATAAAGTAAATTAATCAATTCTGAAAAATCTTTTTTAATAATTAAAGTTTCTTCCTTTGTTCTATCTCTTATAATATGTGCCATTATTTAATTTGATTTAGAATATTTTTTATATCATCCACTCTTAATTCAATAGGATTATTTTTTAGTCTTTTAACATTTATACCTTTTAAAATTTTCGAAATATTTTTAGTCAAATCAATTGACAAATTACTAAGTTTTTGTTCAAATTTAATTAATTGCTTCAATTCATCAATATAAAAAAGCAATTCATAAATATTTTTTGTTTCTGTTAGTTTAAATATCTTCAAAAATTTTTTCATAAGAATATTTGGGTTCTTAGCTTTATCAATATTTTTATAATTGAATTTTAAAAATTCATTAAATGTAAGTGAAACAGCATAACCATGACCTATCTTAAAATGACTAGAAAATGGATACGAAACAGCGTGTGGCGCTGTTGTCTTAGAAATACAAATAGCTTTTCCTGCAAAATTTGCTGCTAATTGCATTTTATAAGCATTTCTAGAAGTTGGAGAGGAGTAAAATTTTTTAAAATAATTAAAGATAAGTTTTAAAGCCTTTGAGGCAAAATCTATACTTTTTGCGTTGGCTTTATTTGATAAAATTGATTCTATTGATTGGGATAATGCATCAAACCCTGAATTAGCTTTTATTTTTTTTGAATTACCAATTACTAAATCAGGTATTAAATAAAAATCATCAGGTGTAATTAATTTATGCTCACAAGAAAATTTGATTTTATTTTCATACAAAACCGCTCCTTCAGTTACCTCCGATCCCGAGCCAGCAGTTGTCGGTATTGCTATAAGCTTTATTTTTTTTTTAATTTTTAACTTATGAAACTTTTTAAAATCAAAATTTTTAATATAAGATGAAACTGAAGCAATTTTTGCATAATCAAGAGCACAACCGCCTCCAATAGCAATTATAATATCTGGATTATATTTTCTAATTTCTTTTATAATATTTTTCAATTCTTTAAGTTCTGGTAAATATTTTTTTTTAAAAAAAATAAATTTATCTATTTGTTTCAGTTCATTTTTAAAGATTTTATCAAAATTACTTTTTAAATAAGAATTTTTACCAGAAATGATAAAAAATTTTTTCTTTTTATTTTTTATTAAAAAAGATCTAAATTTTTTTTTCATTAATTTTATTTGATAAAAAGTTTTTTCAAATTATTAAAGTCTTTCGGTCTGCCTAAATTCTTAATAGATTTATTTTGAATAAATATTTCACAAAATGATGGTCCATCTTTTTTAATAAGTTTTGGCAGTTTTTTTTCTAGATCTTTTTCACTTTTTATTGAATGGTATGATTTGTAATTCACAGACTGTGTTAATTTTTCGAAGTTTATTGTAAAAGAATTTGTTGTTTGTCCACCTACAGATTCATGCGTGCCATTATTTAATAAAATATGTATAAAGTTTTTTTTAGAAAAAGTTCCAATGTTTGCTATAGAGCCCATATGCATCATCAAAGCTCCATCTCCATCTAAACAAATAATTTTATCCTTTGAATTAATTGAATATCCCAACGCTAAAGATGATGTGTGGCCCATACCACCAACATTAAAAAAAGCTCGAATTTTTTTGTTTTTTTTAATTTTCATGTGATGATTTAATTCTCTTGAGATATATCCCGTTGATGAAAAAATTATAGTTTTGTAAGAAATTTGATTTAAAATAAATTTTATTACATCTGACCTTTGTAAAGAATAACTATTTTTTATAAAAATTTTTTTGTTTGTTTTACTAAAAAGATTTTTTTTTACTAATATTGCTATTGGTTCTGAGCTTCTTTTGGTTAAATCAATGGCTCGACCAAGTTTAGAAAGATTTAAATCTTTATTTAAAATAACACTTTTAATTCCAATATTCTTAAGAAAACTTATTGTACTTTTTCCTTGTTGAATATGTTGAGGTTCATCTTTTATATCGGGCGCTCCTCTCCATCCAATCAATAACACCATTGGTATTGAATAAATATTTTTATGAGCAACTGATATTAAAGGATTAATTGCATTTCCTAGACCTGAATTTTGAAAATATATTAAAGGTATTTTTTTTGTTTTTAGATAATAACCAATACCAAGGGAAATGGATAATCCCTCATTTGCCATTATATAATTTTTTTTTTCAGGTAAGTTTTCTGTAAAATTTTTTAATACGCTATCAGGCACCCCAGTAAAAAAATTTATATTTTTTTTTTCTAAAAATTTTAGAAATTTTTTTGGGCAAATCATTTAACTAGATTTATAATTTCTGAAATTGGAATTAACTTATTTTTTTTTTCTGCTTCAAAACTTCTATCGTTAATTAATATATCCCTCGCAGTGTTTAACATAGAGGGATATGCAGCTCTTAGAAGCTGATTCGCATAAATTACTATTTTAAAATTGTTTTTAATTAAATCTTTCTCAGTAGTTTTCGAATATGTTGAGGGAACAGACACTAAAGGAATAAAATTTTTACTTTTTTTAAATTCATTAGCAAAAGAAAATATTTGGTTTGATGTTTTTTCTTTACTGTGTATTAGTATTGCATCTGCACCTGCTTTAGAATAAATTTCAGCTCTATTCAAAGCATCTTTTAAACCTTTGCCCAATATAAAACTCTCTATACGAGCTATGACCATAAAGTCTATATTCTTTCTAGACTCACATATTGCTTTTATTTTTTTAGCAAAATGTTTTGGGTTGTCTTGTTTTGCTCCAGATTGATTCTTAAACAAAGAATTTTTTTTCAATCCGACTTTATCTTCTATTATTATTGCTGATGCTGCAGTACGCTCCAAAGATCTAACTAAAAATGGTAGATGTTCTAATTGTCCACCATTATCTGCATCAAATATTAATAACTTTGTGGTAACTTCCATCATATCATTCAAAGATGATATTCTAGAGGAAAAATCAACAGATGAATTATCTGGTTTTCCTTTTGTAGCTGAGTCGGTTAAACTAGACGACCACATACCATCATATTCTTTAAATTTATTTTTTTTTGAAATCTTTAAATTTTCAATAATCAGTCCGGTTAAGGAATTATGAGACTCTAAAACTCTTACAATTTTTTTTGCATTTATAAGTCGTTTTAATCTTGAAATTCTATTTTCAGATGCAAAATCGTGTTGTAGAATTTTATTTTTAATTTCTGATGATGAAATGTTTTTAGAAAATGGAACTTCTATTAATTTGCTTTTTATTTTTTTTAACGCTCGTATAACTTTTTCTCTTTGATTTTTTTGTATTCCTGACTTCCAGTCATCTCCATGTATGAAAAAATCTGGTTTATATTTATTAATATTTTCTGTGTAATCCCAATTTTTTTGCTCAACTATCTTATCAATGAACTTTACTCCTGATAAAATTTCGTATCTTTCACTATAATCTAATGTTGGTAATTGTTTATACTCGGATATAGCTTTATCGGTCATCAACCCAACAATAACTTTTCCATATTTCTTTGCCTTTTTTAAAATAGATATATGTGCACTATGCAACAGATCTACAGCAAGTGGAATATAAACTGTCTTATTTTTCATAAAAAATTTTTTTTGCTATTTTTAAATCATTTTTTGTATCTATTTCCATATATTTTCCATAGACATAAATAGGTTGTATATTTATTCCTTTTTTAATCAAATATTTAAAAAAATCATGAATTTGAAATTTGTGAGTTTTTTTAGATTTTCTAAGTAATTTATACTCATTTCTCAATTTGAAAGAAATTTTCTTTGATAATTTAAATATCCCTAAAAATTCTCCATTAGTCGCATTTATAGATAAACCTTTGCCAATATCATAAATTTTTTTATATTTAACCTGGACTTTATCTGCTTGTTCCATCGGATGATCAAATCTTTCCTTATATTTTTTTTTCCAATTTTTTTGAATTGCAATAGCAAATTTTTTTTTACTATTAACAACTTTTTTTAATATTGAAAAATCATAAATTATATCGGAAAAAACTATTACTAAATCATCATCAAACCATTTTTTAGCATGAAATAATGAGTCAAGCTGTTCATTCTTAGAGTAGTTTCTATTTGTGAAATATTTAATTTTTTTAAAATTTATCTTTTTGGATTTATAACCTTTAACAATTGAAATTTTATCAATATTTAATTTTCTTATAAAATCAATTTGTCTTTCTAATAAAGATATTCCATTAATCTTAATTAATGATTTAGGAATTAATTTTGAAATTTCGGGTATTCTAGATCCTTTGCCTGCAGCAATTATAATAGCCTTCATTTTTTTTAATCATATCCCCAGGAAATTTTATCTTTGTAAGATCTTTCAAGAGTTTCTTTAGAGTTATATAAATTAAGAATTTCTGACAAGTCTGAAGCGTCCATATTTTCTCCATTGGAAATTTTTATCAAAGAACCTTTGCCCGAAAATCCATGAAATTTAAAAGAAGACATCCATATTGCATCTCCTTTTTTAAGCTTCAATTTTTTATCATCAATATTTAAAAACATTTTTCCACTTGTGACAAGATAGTGAGAAGAAGCAAAATCAGATAAATCTTTTATTCTTTTTTTTTGGTATACTTTTATAAAACAACCAAACATGTCCATATATCTTTCAGACGATGCCATCGAAGCAATATAATAAGATTTAAATTTTCTGATAGTTTTAAAACTTTCCTCAAAAGAAAGATAAGTTTTTCCGATTTTATCTTCTGAAGTATACTTTTTTTTATGAAACAATTGTGGATCGATTTTTAAAATTTTACAAGTTATATTTAATAATCTTTTATTATTAACAATTTGATTTAAATTTTTAATTTTAAGTTTCATTTTTTTTGATAAATATCTTAAATCCACTTTCCTGTTATTTAGATAAAAATTTAATATTGATAATCTGCTATCTTTGGGATTTATTTTTTTTAAAAAATTTTGATAACTTTCTCTTGACCATCCATTCAGGTTTTTAACTAATTTTTCTAAAGGTGACTTTGCCGTATACGAAAGTATTTGACTATTATAATTTGTTGCTCTTGAATAACTATGTGGACAATATGTTGGCTCAACATATGTGTCACCTATTATCCAAGAATTTTTATTTGTATCGTTATATTTAATTTTTGAGAAATTTATATTATTTTTACTTTTGCCCCACCTTCCATAGATATCGTTATTTCCTAAATTTACTGTAATTGCCTGCTCTAAATGACCATTATTTAATTTTGGAAGTTTATTTTTTGGACAAAGAATATCTAATATGACTGGTCCAATATATCCGTTTGGAACTGGCAATGAATAATAATTATAGAAATGTATTCCATCTCTCATTATAGGTCTTTTAGTTTTAAGTATTTTTTCATTTGTCATTAAGATATATTCTGGCAACTTCTCTTTAAGAATTACTTTTTCAGTTGAAATTGAAAGAGTAGAATTTATGAATTTTAATTCTTTAGGTGTTACCTTTAAATTTTTATTTTTTTTTAATTTATTGTACAGCGTTTTTTGTTTTATCTTAATTATTGCAAGTGTTATTTTTCTTGCATTTAACCAATGGTTTAATTTGATTATATCTAACGAAACTAATTTTTGATTATTTGATAAAAGCATTTTGTCTATTATTGTGATAATTTGGTTAAAATTTTATAATAACTTTAAAAAAAATCTTTGCAAGTTTAGTTATTGAGACGAAATTTTAAATATATTTTTACTTATTTTTTTAATTCTAAAATTTATTTTAACTTTATCCCAATTTTTAAATAAATTTAAAGGATTTAAAATTTCATTTTTACTAAGTCTGGAAAATTTTGAGTTTTTCATTTCTCTATTAAAAATGAGTGAGACATCATAATAAGCTAATATTTTAGACAATATTCTATTTTTTAACAATTGCCCTTTTATATAAGATAGAAAAATTTTATAGTTACTTTTTTTTGTGTCATATTTTCTGATATGGAATTGAGAACTAATATTCCTATAATTTTTACTAGTTACAAAATTTGAAAAACTTTTACAAAAACTATTCTTTTTATTTATATTTTTGACTGTTTTTTGTAATTGATGATAATTTAATTTTTTTATCTTTTTTTTAAAAATATCCTTAATATCATTATTATCACAGATATTTACTTTCAGACCAATTTTATCCCAAACTTTATCAAATTTATCTTTGTTAGAAAAATAAAGAATTTTTTTATTTAATGTTGCTGCTTCAAATACAGTTGTACATCCAGAATGAATATATCTATCACAAGCGATAATCCATGGCGTAACAGTATATTTAAAAACTATTCTTAAATTTTTTGGAATTTTACCAAATCTTCTTTTAACTTTCGTTATACTTTGACCGGGATGTGGCCTGAAAATAAATAATCTTTCAGGATTGTTTTTTGCTAATTTTATAAGGTTTTTTACTAAATTATTAAAATTGTGTTTCTCATCTCTAATTGTTTTTTCAATAGCATTATTTTTAAGAGAGTATAATTTTTTTACATATAAAAAATAATTTTCATCATTAATAATGTTATCAACTGTATAATGGGATGGAATAAAAGTAAACTTTTCGTATTTTTTTTTTATTTTTTCTGCTTGTTTTTCAAATATCTTGATAAAAGGTTTTTTTAAAAGATCAAGTTTTGGGTGACCAAAAACTTTAACGTCTTTATTTTTGTTTGTTTTATTATAAATTTTTAAATCGTCATCACCCCATAAAAAAATTTTGTCCATATACTTATGAACCAAAGTATTTACTTTTAAAGCTAAATCGTGCTTGTTCATTAAAGATATTGGTCCCTCTTCGTCTAAGTTAAATATAAAATTATTTTTTTTTAAATGGTGGTAAAGGTTAAGAATATGCTTTCCCCCACCTTTCCAGAACACAATAAGGTTTTTAGATTTTTCTGCATCAATAAAGAAATTTTTTTTGTCTCCTATTACGACATCTACCTTTTTAGTTTTTAACAAATAGTATACAACAAGCAATTTTGGATAAAGTTCTCTATCTTTAATTTCTAATGGAAAACAAATTATAAGTTTTTTTTTCATTTATTTTAATAACTTGCTAATTTTTTTTGATAATTCTAATAATGAGAAATCATTATATTTATAAGTAATTATTTGTAATCCAAATGGTAAATTTGTTTTTTTTGAATTAAAAATTGGCAATGATATTGTGGGATAACCAAATGTTGACCAAATTAAACAAGTATCTTCTTTCTCAATACTCTCAATTTTTGGTGCTATACTTGCTGTGGTAGGAATAATTACAAAGTCAAAATTCTTGAACATTCTATCAAATTTTTCTTTACCTCTTTCCATATAATTAATTGAGTTAATTTTTTTTTTAATATCTATTTTTTTTCCATGATTAATTATTCTTCTTAGACTCGGAGAAATATTTTTAAAAGTTGGGTTTATATTTTTTAAATAGTAATTTAAGGACGAGTGATAAGTATTGTAAAAATTTTCATGAAAATTATCTAAAAATTTTGTATTATTTATCTTAATCAATCTAATTTTTTTTTTTTTTAGTTTTGTAAGCGCAAGTAAAAACTCAAGTTTTACTTCATCATCGAAATTTTGATACAACTTAAATTTTTCATTTAAAAAACCAATTTTAATTAACTTTTTTTTTTTAAATTTTTTGAGGTTTTTTTTATACATTTTTGTCCATGGATAATCTTTTCCATAATTTAAGACGCATCTAAATGTATTATCAATACCCTCCAATTCACTAGAAATTATTCCAACAGTATCGGATAAATCATTTGTTTTAAGCACCCCAATCCTATCTATCGCACCATAAGTTGGTTTAAAACCAATCACACCACAATAGCTAGATGGTCTTAATATAGAACCTGCAGTTTGAGTACCGATTGCCACAGGTAATGCGCCAACTGCAACTGCAACTGCTGATCCTGTTGAAGATGTTCCTGCAATTCTCTTTTTGTCAAATGGATTAATACTTTTTTTTTTATCTATATGGTGGACTGCAAACTCAGCACAAGTTAATTTTGAAAAAATTATTCCAGTATTATCAATAATTTTACTTACTACTCTGGCATTATTTCCAGATCTAAACTTTTTTCTTACTCTTAATCCAAATTTAGTGTCTAAATCTAAAGTGTTAATATTATCTTTAATACCAATTGGAATTAAAGATATTTTAATTTTTCTCTTGGAATCCGCTTTTTTTTTGAAAATTTCTTTAATTTGTCTTAAAATATAAGATTTATCAAATTCTTGATTAAATAAATACTTTTTATTTAATGTAAAATAATTCTTAATGAAAACATTATAAAATTTTTTTACTTGGTTAAAATTTTTATTTTTTAACTTTTTTTTTAATTTTGAATAAGTATATTTTTTATAATGTAAATTTTTTTGCATACTTACTTTTCTTTTTTGCAATAGAAATATTTTTTTTGATATCCTTGTTCTTTAGCCCCGTTATTTTTTTGTAATATTCTAATGCATGTGGCTTTTGGATATCGTGTTTTTTGATTAACTCAAAACCTTGTTCTCTAGTTATCAGACCACGTCTAACATCATCAGAAGCATGAACTGAAGCTCTACCTATTCCTCTTTTCAAAAAATTAAGATAATCATGAACACCTGCCATTGTACACTCATTACTTTTATAACCTTTATAAGTATTTTCAGCTTTAGTATTTTTCCAACCAAAATATTTTGATACAAAATCAATATTTTTTTGTTCATCCCAAAAAATATATTGTCCAAGATGAATAATGTAAGGATCAAACTTAAATAATTCTTTATGGCTTGGATAACTCCAATTCGATAATTTTTTTAAGTCAAATTCTTTATCTGTAAATTTTGTATTTTTTTCAATAGCAGATTGTTCTAAAAATCTATATGGACTTACACGTTCATTATTTTTTTTAAAACTTCCTCTTGCATCAGTGTCAGCTGGAGCTTCTCCATAAACTATTAAATTTATTTTCCAATCAAAAGAAGTTTGTATTGCAAAAGTTCCTACTCCAACATGACAATGCCAGCAAGAGTCACCTATTAAATTAAGTGATTTTTTTGCTACAGAATTTATTTTTTTTCTTGATGCACAAAAAAATATATGGTCTAAATCAAATTGTTTCAAACAATTTTCTAAATTTTCTCTTCCAGTTAAAGAATACCAATTTTGTCCATGTGTTATTGCAAGAGGATTCAATTGATATTTTTTTGTAAGTACATATGATTGAAATGTACTGTCTTTACCTCCGCTTATAGGTAATATACAATCATAATAATCTTTTTTTTTATGTGAATATAAAATTTCTTTAAGGTTTTTTTCTTTTGCTTTCCATTCAATAATCATTTTATCTTCTGATGATCTACAAATTGAGCAAATTCCTTCTTTATCAAATGTCATACCCTCCCATGATTCAGGTAAACAACATCTAGAACAATATTTCATTTTAGAAAAAAGTGGTTGCGATGATTTAGTTTTTTTACTGACTTTATACCAATAATCTTTTTTATATTTTTTTTCCCAAGGGACTTCTTGAAAGTCTCGATCAAAACCAAGCCAAAAAAATTTATGATTTTTTTTATTTATATCTGTATACTTTTTATACTTAAAACCACTGGTATTATAATTAGATAAATTTATAAAATCTATTTTATTATCAACAATTAAATCATCAGAGTTAATTGATTTAAAAAATGTAAATGAATTATCTTTGCTTTGAACCAATGCTTTTAAATAATTACTTAATAAAAAAAATCTTTTATCTTTTTTTTTTAGTAAAGCTCTGTAATCATCAGAAATAAATATTTTTTTGATTTCATAAATTTTAGAAATCTTAATTGCAAATATTAATTGTAAAAATAAATTGAAATCTTTACTTCTTTTTAAATTAGCGCTTGGTCTTATAGAAAACATTAGGTGATCTAAATCCAAATTTTCTACTTCACTTCGGATATTATTTATTTCATTTATTTTGAACTCTCTATGATTAAATGTAAGACCTAATAAGTTGAGGTTATTATCTTTTTTTTTTAATGATAACTTATTTTTGATATTTGTAATATTACCGTCAAAAAGGACTATTCCATCGTATAAAAAATGTTGCTTCATTAATTTAGTTTTTACTAATTTTATAATAAACGACTTTTCTTTTTTTTTTATAATTTTTATAAAAAATATTTTTGTTTTTTAAAAATTTCATACCTACGTTTTTAAAAATTTTAATCATTGCTAAATTTGTGGCTAATGAACCACCAATAATTGATTTATAACCATATTTAAAAATGTAATCTATCGCTATTCTATATGCTTTTTTTCCATATCCTTTTCCTTGTCTACCAACAAGAATTCCAAGATTACATGATTTATTTTTTTTTGTCGTATATCCAATTAAAGTACCAATTTTTTTTTCACTTTGTTTTTTTAATAATATTAAAAAAAAAAAATTATTCTGTTTTTTCATTTCTTGGTAGAAATTAATAGCTTTTGTTTTATCAAATATCTCTTTACTATGACGTGAAAACTTCATTAATTTTTTATTATTTAGCCAAGATAAATATTCTTTGTCAATATCTGACTGTCTAAATTTTTTAATACTTATCATCTGAATAATTAAAATTTAAAAATTAAGGTAATCTACTTATTATTTTTCTAAGATCTAAAGATTTCAGGAATTTTTTATTCGTATTAGATTTATAAGAAAAATTTTTTGAAACTAATTTCGCTTTAAAAATTTTTTTATAGTAATTCATAATTTTATTATTTCTTGCAAGAATTACATAATAATTTTTTAATTCAAAAGTATTCAAACTGTCATTTTCTGATATCAATTCCTCATGTAATTTTTCGCCAGGTCTAATTCCTATAATTTTTATCTTGGGTTTTTTTGAAAAAGCATTGACTAAATCTAGAATTCTATAAGAAGCTGTTTTTGGCACCACAACTTCTTGTCCGATAGAATGCTTAATGACCCAGAAAACCATTTTAATTGCCTCATCTGCAGATAATGAAAATCTTGTCATTTCTTTTGAGGTAACAGGGAAAATATTAGTATTTACCAAAGATTTAAAAAAAGGTATGACAGACCCTCTTGATCCTTCAACATTTCCATATCGCACAACAGAAAAAATAGTCCCCACGATATAATTATTCGCAGCAATAAATAACTTATCACTGCAGAGCTTTGTTGCTCCATATAAATTAATTGGTGAAGATGCTTTGTCTGTAGATAAAGCAACAACTTTTTTAATTTTATTCTGAGAACAAACTTCTATTAAATTTTTGGCACCAAAGATATTTGTTTCAACAAACTCAGTTGGATTATATTCTGCAACATCAACATGTTTAAGAGCTGCAGCATGAATTATTAAGTCTACTCCTATAGTAGCGATTGTTAATCTAGATTTATCTCTAATATCTCCAATAAAATATCTTAGGATCTTGGAGTCAATTTTTTTCCTCATCTGCTGTTGTTTAAACTCATCTCTACTATAAATGATTATCTTTTTTATACCCCTTATTTTTAAAAGGCTTTTAACCATCACTTGACCGAAAGTTCCTGTGCCTCCAGTTATCAAAATAGTTTTATTATTAAGGTTCATTTTAAAGTTTTCTTTTATACGTTAGGCAATTTAAGTCTAGTTATATTAAAGATTTTATTTTATCAATTATTTTAAAAGAATTGTAAGAAATTTCTGTAATTTTTGAAATATTCTTACCTCTTTTTTTATTAAATATATTATCTAATACAACTTTCTGAGAATTTTTTTTGTCAAATTTAATATTTTTACTTTTATTTGAAAATATATAATTGTCTTTAATATAATTGTCTTTTTCAATATTGAAAACATCAAATTCATTCATTTGATCTTTTGATTTTATCTTCAAATTATCTCCAACAATTTCAAATTCATTATTAGAAATATTTTTACGAGGATTATTAAAAAAAAAGATTTTTCCCTTATCAAATTTAATTAAAAAATCTGGATCTTTTCCTCTTCTTAAAATTTTAATTTTAAATCTTCTAAGGTTGAAACAATTTAGAAGAGTTAATATATGACTACAGTTATTATCTAGTCCTCTGCTATATGAGGCAATACCGGTAAATTTTTTCATAGATAAAAGAAGTTTTTTTACTATTGAATAATTTTTATCATAAAGTCTATGATAATTTATATAAAGATTTATTTTATTTTTTTTACATAATTTCACAATCTTTTCAAAATCTTTCAAATTCGCTCCTCCAGGTTTTTCTAATAAAATATCTTTTACTTTTCTAAAAGTTACAATTTTTTTAATTAAATTTAGATGAGTTTTATTAGGAGTACTTATTACAACAAAAGAAGTTTTAGCAAGCAATGTATCATTCTTTAATTTTGGTAAAGTTTTTATAAAATATTTTTTTTCAAAAATTTTTCTTTGTTTTTTTGACTTGTCAATTCCGCAAATAAATTTTAATTTTGAATTCTTAATTATTGATTTTGAATGAGTTATAACTGATTTCTCATTAAGGTCATAATTTAAACCTATATTTCCTAAGCCAATTAATACTGTCTTTTTTTTTAACAAACTACTTTCATTATGTTTCTTTTTACTTTTGAATTTATTTTTAACCATTTTTTTTTTTTTTGAAGCAGCTCGATTACTTCATGACAACCAAAAAAAATATTTTTTTTCTTTTTAAAATGTTCAATAATTTTCTTAAGTAAAACATAATCATTGTATACATCTAGAGTTAGGCCTAATGATGGCCAATTAAGATTTTTTGGAGCTACAATATTTATTTGTTTAAATTTTTTTTTATTATGCTTAAGGTATTGTGTTACGTGTTCTCTATAAAACTTACTTTTTGTAGATACGTATGACTTTTCAAGAGCTTTTCTTTTATAAACATCTACATCCATTCCATCTGGAAAACTTCTAAAGTCACTATTTGATACGAATTCAACTTTATTAAATTTAAATGTATCAATAACTTGGATAATTAGATTATGATCTATAATTGGACAATCACTTGTGATTCCAACTATATTTTTTACTTTAAATTTTTTGGCAGCATCAAGTACTCTTTTTTTAACATTTAATTCCGATCCTCTAAAATATGAAACATTGTTTTTTTTTGCAAACTTTATAAGCACATCATCTGTTTTATTGGTTGTTGTAGCTATAATTATTTTTTCAATATCATCTATTTTTCTCAATCTTTGTACCAGATACCATAAAAAACTTTTGCCCCCTGCTTTATATAAAATCTTACCTGGTAACCTTGTTGAGGTCATTCTTGCTTCAATAATGGCTGCAAATTCAATCATTTATCAATTTATTAATTTTTTTTTTTAAGGTTCTAATCGAGTTTATTTTTATTTCATAAAATATTTGGTCCATAATTTTAAAATATTTATTTAAGACTTTGTCATTATGTTGGGTGCAAACATAAATTACATTTTTTGCAAGAAATCCGTTTTCCAGCATTCTTGCTGTAATATACTTATAAAGAATTTGAGGGTTTTTTGACTCTAGTTCAAAAGTAATTAAAGCATCTAGACCTTTAAAATGTATTTTTAAATTATTTTTTTTTGCGACTTCGTCCAATTTTTTTTTAATTTTAATTCCTTTTTTAGAAATTATTTTCCATGATTTTATTCTCTGCATTTCTTTTAAAGATGCTAAAGCAGCAGTAGGGCCAATTCGATCTGACCAAAAAGTGCTGCTTATGAAAGTATCTTTAGACATTTGCATGATTTTTTTTTTTCCAATAATTGCAGTAATTGGATATCCATTTCCTAGTGCTTTTCCAAACAGAGCAATATCAGGATTAATATTGTACTTTAAATGCAGCCCACCAAAATTTTCTCTAAATCCTGATGTGCACTCGTCAAAAATTAAAAGAACTTTGTTTTTTTTTGTGATTAACCTAATCTTTTTTAAGAAGTTTTTCTCTGGTGGAAAATCTCTTTGAACCTCCATTTTTACAGCAGCAATTTTTTTACCATATTTTTTAATTATTTTTTCAAATTGTTTATAATTATTATAATTAAAAGTTTTTGTAAGGCCTTTTAAGGAATTTGGCACACCCGCAAATTTTAAGTCCTTAAAAAGATGAGTATCTAATTTATTTTTACTTTCTAAATTTGCTGCTAAATACCAGTCGTGCCAACCATGGTATCCACATATTAAAACAATCTCTTTTTTTGTGTAAGCCCTGGCTAATCTAACAGAAATAGCATTTGCCTCACCACCAGTTTTAGCAAATCTAGCCATATCTGACCAAGGATGCATTTTTATTAATTTTTTCGCTAACAAAACTTCCTCTGGACAATTTAATGTTGTTAAATTTCCTTTTTTAATTACATCACTAACTTTATTATCTACTTTCTTATTACCATAACCAAGAATGTTCGTACCAACAGCCATTAATGACATATCAAAATATTTTTTTTTATTTAAATCCCAAACTTCACATCCTTTGCTTTTGTAAAAATAAGTTGGCCAAATTTTATCGATAAATCTACTTGGATTTTTTGATAAGAACATATTACCTGTTGGGATTAATTTTTTTGCTAATTGCCAGTGTAATTTATTTTTATTCATTATAATTCCATAGATAAGGTTTTTTTATCTTATTCACAACCTTCATGTTCGAAAATTCATCTTTTTTAAAATTAATCACCCTGCTCTGAATAATCTCTTTTAATTGATCTAAATCCGCTACTCCAATAACAATTTTATTTACAAATTCTAAATTTAGTACGTAGCTAACTAATGCATCTATCCTGGAAATTTTATATTTTTCACAAATATTATCTAATAGTTTTAATTGTTTATCTAATTTTAAAAAATTATTTTTTTTTTGTAAAAAAGACCCTTGTAAAAATATCGATCTAGCATGAACTTGAACTTTATTTTTTTTTATATAAACTTTAAATTTTTCATCTAGAAATTCTCTATCTACTATATTTATTGGAACTTGTACTATATCAGGTTTAAAAAATTTTATGATTTTAAAAAAATCCTTAAGATTATATAACGAAACACCTGTATAAAGAGTTAATTTTTTTTTTTTTAGCCTACTTAAATATTCAAGATTTTTAATAAGTTTATTTTTAGTTATGTTTATTGTGTCATGAAGCAAAATAGCATAATAACTATTTTTCTTATTCCTACTAAGACTACTTCTTAAAATATTGGTTAAATTATCAAATTCTTTTTCATTTTTTATCGAAGGAATTTTTGTAATAATTTTTTTTTTTGAAATATCTAATTTTTTATCGGAAATATATTTTAGAAAATTATAGTCTATAGCTTCGTCGATATAATCTATTTTTTGTTTATTAAGATATTTTAAAATTTTTTTTATTTCATTTAGCGGTACTTTTTTTTTGTTAAACCCATATTTTTTAGTAAATTGTACTGAGCCAATAATTAAATTCTTCTCAATTTTTTTTATCATCAAATTTCTTTGTGGTCTAACTTCTCCATATTTTACAAGAACTTCAACAATTTTATACTTTTTATTTAAGAAATGTAATCTTTACAATTATATCAGGTTTTGCTTCTTATTGGCTTTTAATATTTATACTTTAATATAATTAAATAATTTACTTATTGATTTTGTTAAATTATAGATATTTGCATAACACTCATGAAAATAAATAATTTATTAACCAATAAGTATTTATTTAAAACATTAGTAATTGTTGTAATATTTAGCTTAATATTTTTTTACAGTCGTTATCTGAATCATGGATTGCCCTTTTTCGTAAATAATGATGAGATTGGTTTCTTAAAAAGTACTATTTTTTTTTTCAATTTTTTTTCATCAAATTATAAATATTTAGCTGATCCTTTTTATTCTCCACTATTTAATTTTTTTGGATCAGCTTTTATAGCGTTAGTAGATGGCATTCTAAATAATAATTTTTCAGATATTGAAAATCATATTTATTTTAATCCAAGTTTACTAATGAAATACGGAAGGCTAACAAGTCTATTAGTTAGCGGCACAAGCCTTTTTATTTTTTATTTAATTTTGAATAAATTAAAAATTTCTAAAGTCATTATTATCAATTTGTTAATTTCATTAAGTTTCAGTCTTTTTTTTTTAGATATCTCTCTTACAAACGGTAAAAATTCATTTTTTCTTTTATTTTTTTTATTACAGTATTATTTTTTTTTGAAATATTTCCAAAAAATTGAAAAATTTAATACTAAATCTTATATTGTTTTTGGATTTCTTGCTGCTTTTTCGTGGGGTATTAATTATATTTGTGCTCTAGTTTCCATTACTTCTATACTTCTTTTACATTACAAGAAATACAAATTAACTAATTTATATTACTTTATATATTTTTTAATTTTATTTATTCTTATAGGTTTTATCCCAAACTATATATATAATGAAACTAGTACTATATGGCATTGGCAGGATCTTTCAGATCTAACCAACAACCATGCGTTTACTAATAGAATAGATAAGTTTCAAGATTCATTTTTAAGAGCTATCAAAATAATCTATTTTACTGAGAGATACTATTTTTTGTTATTTATAATAATTTTTTCTTTTTATATAAAAAGTAAAAAACTACAAAATCGATTTTTATTTTTCTTTACAATAATATTATTGTTAGAACCAATATTTCTTTTATTAATAACCTCGCGAGCTTTTCCACAATTAAAATATTTCTCACCAAGTATTACGTTGGCTTATATATTATTTGGTTTAGGATTTAATGAGATTTTAAAAATTTATAATAAAAAAATACTGATTAGTTTATTCTTAATAGTAAATTTAATTATAATAATTTTAAAATTTTCACAATTAAATATTGCTATAAATATTATAAAATCTGAGCATAATTTTTATAATGTTTATGAAAAAGAATTTCAAAATTCAGATAAAACAATTTATTTTTTACGTAATATATTAATTCGAAAAAATGAAAATAATTTAAATTTATACAAAGATTTACATTTAAATGATCTTATTGAAGAAAAATGGTACGGTAAAGATAGTCTACAATCATTAAATATTAAGTTAAAAAAAATTGATAACAAATATTTGACGATCCCTGATCAGTTGAAAAAAATAACTGTTTTAGAAAATATATATGAATTTAAAGATATTGAAAGATTATTTAAATTTCTCAAAGAAGAAAAGGGATATGATTTTATTGGGATACCGCATGTTACACCTTTAGAAAAAAGCAGGACACCTAATTTTTCTAAAAAATATTCAATAATTGAATATGTTGAAAATAATTTCGAAATGTCAAATTATTACAAAGGTAATGACTTAGTTACTGCCAGAGATGTAATTGATAAAATTTATCTGGGAAAAATACATGAACTTAAAAATGAGGAAAGAATTGGATACCCATATAAGCTTTATAAAATTAATAAATGAAAAATAAATTAGAGCCTATGAAACCTTCAAAGCCTGTAACAATAAATTTCATATTTATTATTGTTCTTTTTTCTTTCCAATTATATCAAATTTATTTTTTCTAGACCATAAAGCCTTAGTAAAAATTTTAGATTTATCAATTCTAGTTTTATATTTTCCAACTATTTCAAAAATTTCCTGAATTAGACCAACATCAAGGTAAGTTGGTTTTAATCCAAGCTTTTGAAAACCAGTTTTTACAAAATCTAAATAATTCTTTGAAAGCTCAATTCTTGGATTTTTATAGTATTTAATTTTTGAACCTGTAATTTTATGAATTTTTTTTGCTAAGGTCTTTAAATTGTGACACTCGGTTGTTTGATTTAAAACCCTGTACCTATCTCCTAATTTTGGGGAATTTGTTACCGCAAGTTTAATACATTCAACAGAATCTTTTATATGAATGAAGGCCCTAGTTTGTCCGCCAGTGCCATAAATTGTAAGAGGATGTTCGATCTGTGACTGAACTATAAATCTATTTAGGACTGTCCCAAATATCCCATCATAATCAAATCTATTTATTAAATCTTCATGCAATCTTGTTTCATTAGTTTGTGTGCCCCAAACTATACCTTGGTGTAAATCGGTTATTTTTAAATCATCGTTTTTGTTATAAAATTGAAACATCAAAGCATCCTGGCATTTTGTTAGATGATAAATTGATCCAGGATTTGGAGGGTATAAAATTTCTAAATTTCTAAAATTTTTTTTACTTTGAACTTTCACTTTTAAGTATCCCTCTGGTATTTTCATTCTATTGTTATCTGAATAACCATAATATCCTGTTGTACCCAAATGTATTAAATGAATGTCCTTGTCATTTTCTACTATTGCATTAAGAACATTTAATGTCCCTTTAAGATTATTCTCCAAAGTAAAAACTTTGCTATTAATACTTTTCATTGAGTAAGGAGCAGATCTTTGTTCAGCAAAATGTACTATTGCACTTGGTTTAAATCTGTTAACTAATTTAGAAAATTTTTTGTATTCTTTTGCAATATCAATTTTATGGTATCTAATTTTTTTACCAGTAATTTTTTTCCAGGTACTTATTCTTTTTGATAAAGATTGAATAGGTGTCAATGAATTAGTTTTCAACTCTTTATCAATTTTCCTTCTTAAGAAGTTATCAACAATAACCACTTCATGATTTTCACTGGATAATTTTAGCGATGCCGGCCAACCACAAAATCCATCACCACCTAATACTAAAACTTTCATAATTTTATCTAAAGATATATAAATTAAAAAAAAATTAAGTAAACTAAATTCAAATATTTAGAAATACTCTATTTTTTTCATGTATTTATAGATTTTTGTAAAAATATTTGATTAAAAGGAATCAAAGTTAAATGATCAAATTTTCACAAATAAACAAATACTTAAAATATAATATTTTTTATTTAATTGGCTTTTCGATTAACTTCGCACTTCTCTATTATCTGAATATGTTTTTGGAAGATGAGGCATTTGGAATTTTTTTTTTAACATACACAATAATGAATACTGTTTCTTTTTCATTTCAGCCTATAGCTTATTATATAATTAAAGAAATTAGTTTAAAAAATAAAAATAATAAAAAAAAATTTATAGTTTTAGTAACTAATCTTTTTTTTAAAATAAATTTAATAATTACATTTATTTTAATACTTTTTATTTTCTTAATTAATCAAATTGGAATTATTAATAGCCACTACCTTTATATAAGCTTAATTCTTTCAATATCAGGATTCGCATTTTATGATTTAATGAGAGCCGTTTTAGAGGGTTTAAATAAAATAACTCTATCAGTTTATTTTTTTATTTTAAATAATATAATTAAATTTTCTTTAATTATAATTGTAACAACTCTATTTAATACCGTTTATCCAATTTTTTATTCAATTTTTTTTTCATTTGTTATAATAACAATTTTTAAAGGATTCATATTAAGTAGATCTATAAAATTTAATTTTTTTAAAAAATTCAAATATTCATTCATTGATTTAAAACGTTTGTCATTAGCTTTTTTATTTTTCTTTTTTATGTTATTAATTATCAACTTTGATCTCATCATCTGTTATTTTATTTTTGACAAACAAACTCTGGCGATTTATGCGTCATCCTCAATAATAGCAAAATCAATTAATACAATTTTTAATCCTATTTATAGGATTTTTATTCCTTTATTAAGTTCTGGATATGATGGAAATCCTGCATTTGAGAACAAAAAAAATAAAGATAGTGTCATTTTATTTTGTTTTTTGGTTATATCAATTTTAATTATATTTACTTTTTTTAAAGATTTTTATCTAGATAGTAATTTTGTTTTTAAAAATTTAGATAGTAGTATTTTTTTGTTTTCAACTTACTCGATTTTTCCTATCTTAATTTATAGATTTATACTTCTGAAAGGATATACTAGTGACAACTTTAAGGGCATTATATACGCATTAATACCAATGATATTTTTTTTATTTTTTGTAATTTATATGAAACCTGACATTTTATCGTTTTCAAAATATTTTTTTGGATTTTCAATTATATTACCAATTTATTTTTGGTCATTTAGCTCTAAAAAGACTCTATTTTAAAAGATGAAGCCAGATATCACGTTAATTTTACCAATAAAAAATGAAGATAAAGTTTTATTAAAAAATATAAATAAATACAAAAGAAAAATAGAAAGTATTACAAAAAAGAAAATTATTATTATTACAGTTTTAAATGGCAGTTCAGACAACTCAGAAAAAATTATAGATAACTTAAAAAAAAAATATTTAATTAAAAAATACATCCTAAAATATGGGAATATTGGCTTAGCGTTAAAAGTTGGTTTAAATAAAGTTAATACTAAATTTGCTATTATTATGAATGCTGATTACATCTGGGATGATCTTTTTTTTAAATGGTCAATCAAAAAAAGAAATTCATATGATATGATTATTGGATCTAAGAGTTTAGATCCAAAAATTAATTCTCAAAACTTTTTTCGGAAATTTTTAACCTGGGGTCTCAATTTAATATTAAGATTAATTTTTAATTCTCCAGTGACGGATACTCATGGAGTAAAAATTATTAATATGAAAAAAGCTAAAAAAGTAATAAAAAAATGTAAAATGAGTAGAGGTCAATTTGATACAGAACTTACGCTTAGTTGTTTAGATAAAAAGTTTAAGATAGTAGAGGTGCCAGTTAAATATGGAGAACTTCGTCCACAAAGAAATTTTATGATAAGAAAAATTGCTCAAAATATTTATGACTTATTTTTCTTATATATGTATTTGAGAAAAATAGATTTAAAAAAAAAATTAAATTACTCTAGATTATCTAGAAAAATGATGAAAAGGTTGTAGGTCTTTTTTTTCATAAATTATTAAAAATTTTTAATATTATATTTCCTTAATATTTTTGGTTTTATCGATGTGTTTGTTACATTGTTGTAAGCTCGTAAGCCATAGTTTTTAGCTATAGCTAAACCATATGTTTCACAACCAAAAGCATATTTAAAATCATTTAGACATTTAAGTAACTCTTTTTTCTTTGAAATCTTAATGTTCATTTTTTTAAAATCAGAATTTTTCAAATATTTATTTATATCTTCAGCTGGATGTAACCTTAAATAAATTTTTTTTTTCTTTAAAGAATTTTTTTGATTAATTTTTTTTAAGAAAATCTTTAATAATCTCAAATCCATTTTTAAATTTTTTTTTTTCAATTTAGATGAGACACCATCATAATTACTTGAAAGATATACAATATCATTACTAAGTGGTTTAATTTTGTTTTTTTTAACATATTCTAAAAAGTGATCTTTTGTTTTAATAATTTTCACTTCTTTAGGGAAAAATTTTTTACATGCGCTTAAAGTCTCCGAGTCTTTTGCAAGTATAATATTTGGAAAATAAAATTTTTTATTAAGAATAAATCTATGTTTTAAATTATATGGTTCATCAACAAATGAAATTACTTTTTTATTAAATTTTTTTGAAAGCCTAATTGCATTTACTTCTAATTTACTTTGCCAACTTGTTCCTGTCAAAATACTACCTGACGTTTGTATTGCATATATCAAATTATTGTAATTATTCTTTTTAAAAATGTTTAAAGCAGGGCCTTTTATAAAGGTTTTAATTTTTTTTTTATGATTTTTAAAAAGATAATAAATTTGATTAGCTGCACCACTGTCATGAGCTACTACTAAAATATTTTTTTCTAAATATTTAGATATTTCCATATTTTTTTAAATGAAGAGGAGATATTTATTATATCTTTCATTGTAAGAGAGTACAAACAAACCTCAAATCCTATAAAAGATTTTTCATGTAAATATTCTGCGACTGGACATGAACCTTTATTATAATTTACGATATTTTTATTTAAAGTCCATGGGAAGCCATTTTTGCCATAAGCGATTTTTTTTTGAAAAAGTGGAAGTTGATGAATATTTGCATAACCTTCAACTAATCCAGTAACACCCTCAGCATTCAAAAGTTTTATTAATCTTTTTCTTGAAATTTTTATCTTTTTTAAATCTAAAACAATGGGGAAAACGTAATAATTATTTAATTTTTTTTCAAAATTATTTACATTAATACCATCAAGTTTACTTATATCTTTTGCCAAATAGTTTAAAAGCTTATTTCTTGAAGTAATAATTTTCTTAAGTTTTTTGTACTGTGATAGACCTATTGCTGCCTCAATCTCACCCATTCTGAAATTATAACCAATCATATTGTTCAGTTTATCATTTTTTTTAATCGAAGCTTCAGCATGATTTCTTAATTTAAATACTCTTGAAGCGAGTTTAGTATTGTTTGTCACTACTATACCCCCCTCACCAGTGTTAATATGTTTATGACAATTTAAACTAAAGCCTCCAATATCTGAGAGTGTTCCAGCTAAATTTTTACGATAAAAAAAATAAGGTGTCTGAGCACTATCACTTATAATTGAAATATTTCTGTTTTTAATAACTTCTTTTATTCCCTTTATATCTGAACTAATTCCAAATATATCTACAGCTAATATAGCCTTAGTTTTTTTTGTTATTTTTTTTTTTATACTCTCAGGACTTATACAAAACGTTTTATGGTCTATATCTGCAAAGACTGGTATGGCGTTCCAATGTAAAATAGCTGTCGCACAAGCACACATGGTCCATGGAGTAGTAATTATTTCATCTCCAGGCTCTATATCTAATGCACCAATAGATGCTATTAAACCTGATGTCCAAGAATTAAGTGTTATAGCGTATTTTACACCATAAAATTTTTTAAGATATTGCTCAAATTTTTTTACGTAAATTCCACCATAAAAATCTTTATCTTGTCCTGCTGTAAAACCTGAGAGATTTCCAGATTCAATTACTTTTGATGCAACAAATTTTTCTTCTGCACCTATAGAGTTATATTTTTTAAATTTATAATTTATTATTTTTTTTCCACCATATAATGCTGGCACAATTTTTGACTTTTGTTTCATAATTTTATTTTCTTTTTAAAAAATTGATAAACTGATTTAATTACATACATCTGTTTTTCTTTAGATAAATCAAAAAAGATCGGCAAACTTATGGCAGAATTGAAATAATTTTCTGTATTAATTAATTTTAGTTTTCCATTAAAAATATTAAATTTATATATAGGAATATAATGATATTGAACATAAATTTTTTTCTTCAACATGTATTTTAAAAACTTATTTTTTAAATTTTTCTTATTTGCTAAATGAATAATATAAAGATGATGACTAGATAGCCTACTTTTATCTTTTTTTGGTAAAGTCACCTCATTCAATTTTGAAAAAAATTTATCATAAGTAAGTGAAATTTGTTTTCTTTTTTTAATAAATTTAGTTATTTTTTTTAATTGACTTATACCAAGAGCACATTGAAAGTCATTTAATCTTAAATTCAAACCATATTCTATAATATTATATTTCCAATGATGCTTACTTTTAAGAATTCCGTGTGATCTAACTAATTTTAACTTATGATTAAGTTTTTTTGAATTAGTAGTTACAATTCCACCTTCTCCTGTTGTTATAGTTTTTAGCGGATGAAGAGAAAATGTACTGATATCTGAATGTTCACATGACCCTACTTTAATGTATCTTTTTTTAATTTTATATGCCGCACCTAAAGCATGGCAAGCATCTTCAATTATAAAACATTTAAACTTTTTTTTTATTTTTAAAAAATTTTCATTATTTTGAGGATATCCACCATTATACATTACAATAATAGCTTTAATTTTTTTAAGTTTGTATTTTTTATAACAATCAATAATAGTATCTGGGGTAACCTGTCCTGTTATTTTATCTACATCAGCAAAATAAACATTTGCTCTAAGTAATTTAGCAATATTATAAGAGGCGATAAAATTCATCGCTGGCATTATAATGCTATCTTTTTCTTTCAAATCTATAGCACGCAGTGCTAGATAAATTGCAGAGGTTCCACTATTACATACAGTTGTGTAATTACATTTTAAAAAAGATGAAACTTTCTTCTCAAACTTTTCAATGTAAGGTCCTGTCGTAATTTTATCTTCTTTAAGTGACTTAACAACAGCACTAATATCTTTTGAGTCTATAAATTGCTTTCCATATGGAATAATTTTCATTAATTTTTTTGCCTAATTATTTTGATAACTTATTTAATAAATTTGATATTTTTTTATCATCATAATTAATTTTTTTCATGATTTTAGATGCGCCTTTAGGATCTAATTTAAATGCTAATCTTAAAATATTCATCCAATTGACATTATTTTTTGATCTAATTTTCTCTATTTGATTAATAATTTGAAGATATTTCTGATTACTCATAAAAAAAGTGTATAACTATGAATAATAGTTTTTCAATAAAAAAATGAAATTAAACATTCTAATAAGTAAAACTTCTTGGGCAAATTCATATAAAACAAAAATAAAAAAAGAATTAAAAAAATTTTCTAAAGAAATAAGAATAAACGATAATCATAAAAAGATAAAAAAAAATACAGATGTGAATATAATATTTAGTTATTTCAAAAAAATAGATATGAAATATCTAAATTACTCAAAATTTAATATTATTCCGCATGAGTCAAAACTGCCAGTCGGAAAAGGCATGTCTCCATTAACCTGGCAGATACTAGAAAACAAGGATAATGTTTTTTTTTCATTAATTGAAGCAACTAATTTTTTTGACGCTGGAAATATTTACTTACAAAAAAAAGTAAAAGTGCCAAAAAATATTGTATTTGATGAGATAAAAAGGTTACAATTTTCAGTGAATCTCTATTTAATTAAAAAATTTCTCTCTAAGCTTAAAAAAAATAAAACTATAAAAGGTATAAAACAAAAGGGAAAATCTACGTTTTATTGTCAAAGATCCAAAAAAGACTCATTATTGAATATTAGTAAATCAATTAAATCTCAATTTAACCTTTTAAGAGTTTCTGATCCAGAAAATTACCCAGCTTTTTTTAAGTATAAAAATAGAACCTATTTAGTTAAAATTTTTCCAAAATGAAATATTTTATTTTTACTAAAAAAATTTGGGATCTTAAAAATAAAAACATAAATAAATTTCGTTCTTTGATAAGGCATAAAATAAATATATCTGAAATCAAAAGAGCCAAACCAAAAAGATTATTTTTTTTACATTGGTCAAAAATAATTGATAAAAAAATTTATTTAAATTATGAATGTATACAATTTCATTGCTCAAATCTTCCAAAATTTAGAGGTGGATCTCCTGTTCAAAATCAAATACTTCATGGAAAAAACAAAACAAAGCTCAGTGCATTCAGGGTTAATAAAGGTTTAGACTCTGGAGATATTTGCTTAAGTAAAGATTTAAGCTTAAAAGGTAATGCAAATGACATTTATAAAAGAATTGAAAATATTGCCTTAAGAGAGATAAAAAGCTCATTATTAAGACCTAAACTTCGTTATAGGAAACAAGTAGGAAAATCGTCGGTCTATAAACGAAGAACCCATAAATTAAGTAAAATCTCACATTCAATAAAAGATACTAAAAAATTTTATGATTATATAAGAATGCTTGATGCAGATAATTATCCAAAATCATTTTTAGAATTAAAAAACTTTAAAATAGAATTTTTTAATGCAATAAACAAAAAAAATTATATTTATGGAAATTTTAAAATCAAAAAAAAATAACAAAATTTTAATTATTGCAGCTCACCCAGATGATGAAATTTTGGGTTGTGGAGGTTTAATTGCGAAATATAAAGACAAGAATAAAATACAAGTTATTTTTTTAACTAATGGTGTGTCAGCGAGAGAACCAAAGAATGTGTCAATAGAATTTAGAAAAAAAGAATGTTTAAATTTATTCAAATTCTTAAATTTAAATAAACCTTTTTTTTTAGATTTTCCTGATAATAAACTTGATACCGTGCCACTATTAAAAATTGTAAAAAAAATAGAATATATAATTAAAAAATTTAAACCAAATTTAGTTTTAACACATTATGAGAATTGTTTAAATATAGATCATAAAATAGCTTACCAAGCAACAATAACAGCTTGTAGGCCTCTTAAAAAATTTGATTTTATAAATCAAATAGTTTCATTTGAGGTGCCATCCAGCACAGAATGGAACGTCTCGAATAAGTGGATTTTTAAGCCCAATATTTACCTTGAAATATCTAAAGAAATAAAAAAAAAAATAAATTATTTAAAATTCTATAAAAGTGAAATCAAAATTTATCCCCATAGTAGATCAATCAAAGGGTTAAAAGCTGTTGCGGCTTATAGAGGTATAGCATCTGGCTTTAATTTTGCAGAAGCTTTTTTGCTTGTAAGAAAAAGAATCAAATAATGGAAATTAGAATAAATAAAAAAATAAAGATCAGTAAAAATTCCAAACCATTGATCATAGCAGAAATATCAGCCAATCATTGTGGGTCAAAGAAAAAATTTTTAAAACATATTCTGGCTGCAAAAAAATGTGGTGCCGATTTGGTAAAAATTCAAACATATCAACCAGATGACATGCTGGTTAATAAAAATTTTGTCATAAAAAAAGGTTTATGGAAGAATAACAATCTTTGGCATTTATATCAAAAAGCACAGACGCCATATGAGTGGCACTTTGATGCTTTTAAGCTTGCAAAAAAAAATGATATTGAGTTATTTAGTACGCCATTTAGTATAAAAAGTTTAAATTTTCTCAAAAAATTTAAACCAAAGTTATATAAAATCTCATCTTTTGAATTAACTGATTATAATTTAGTTAATGAAATTGCTAAATTAAAAAAACCAATCATTTTATCTACTGGTTTAGCAAATATTAAAGAAATCAAAAATGCACTTAAAATAATAAAAAAATGGCATAATAAAGTAATTTTAATGTATTGTGTTTCATCCTACCCAACTAAATTAGAAGAAATAAAATTTGAAAAAATTGATATTTTAAGAAAAAAAACAGGGATTTCAAACATTGGCTTTTCAGATCATACCAAAGGTGTAAGTGCAGCAATTGCTTCTATTTCTAATGGCGTTAGAATTGTTGAAAAACATTTTAAATTAAATGGAAAAAATAAAAGTCCAGATCAAATTTTTTCAATCGATGAAAATGATACAAGAAAGTTGAGAGTAGAATTTGATAAACTTGATAAAATTTACTCAAAAACTTTAAATTTAGAGTCAAAAAATTCTCTTTTTTTTAGAAGATCAATTTATGCCATCTCAAACATAAAAAGAAATGAAAAATTTACAAAAAAAAATATAGCCTGCTACAGACCTTTTACAGGATTATGTGCTAGTAATTTCTTAAATATACTCGGTAAAAAATCAAAAAAAACAATAAAAGTAAATTCTGTTCTTAAATCAAAAGATTTTTAAAATAGACTCATTAATCTATTAACGGCTTTTATTTTTGATTAATCCTTTTGTATTATACTTAACTCTCTTCTCCTTCGCTTGAAATAATTTAGACTTAGATGTGGTGAATCTATCTCCTGCTTTAAGACTTGAAATAATATTTTTATTGTTAGAATCTAAAACGTTTTCAATTAATATCATTGCACTGTCTGTAGTACTCACTACGATCCATTTTTTATCATTCCTTGAAATCAAACCTGTCATAAATGGATGATTGAAGCTCTCTCCATCATGAAGTTGAGCTTTTTTAATCCTTACATTAATTCCATTGATACTTGTTTGAGCCCCTGTGTAAGGATCATCAAAAGCATTAATAAATCTTATAATGTTTTCTGAACTCATATTCCAATCAATCCAACCATTGATTTTTGTATTTAATCTTGGGTTATATCTTCCAAAAAAATCTATTTGTGACTTTAGGTCATATTTTTTTCCTTTTTTGAGATTTAAAATAAAATCTCTAAAAAAAATTACAAACTGCGAAGAGCTAAAATTTTCCATTTCAGCAGGAATAGTCATAGATGCTGGAAATATATTTTTATTAGTAGTTATTATTGGGCCTGTATCAATACCTTTATCAACTAAATGAACAAGTTGATTGTCAATTCTATCTCTTCTCAAAATTCTCCAAGACATACCACCTCCACCAGCATCTAGAGGCAGCCTGGAGTTATGAAAATTTACTAGATTCTTTTTAAAAAAATTATTAATAACCTCTTCTTTAAAAATTATTCTTGATCCAAGACTGATAAATAAGGTTTCATCTATTTTATATTTTTTTAAAATAAAATTTTTGAATTTATCGTCTATCTTATTGAAAATATTAAATTTAATACCTTTTATTGATTTTGACTGATCTTTGCTTGTTATAATTATATGGTTTATTTTTTCATTTTTTAAAAATTTGTATATTTCAATTAACTTTATGTGATGTCCTATAATAACAACATTTTTTAGCTTAGGGATAAAGAAGTAATTATTTTTAATCATTAATTTTTTATGAAATATAAAATACCACGGCAAATCAATTCAGCCAGAAAAAAATACAAATTGATTTAATTTTTTTTGCTATTAAATAAATATAAAAGATATTAATTCAATTTTTTACTAAACATAAGCTAATAATAGTGCTAGCTATTACCTAGAAAAAAATATGAAAAAATGTAATAGCTGTTTACTCCCAGAAACTCACGAAACGATTAAATTTGAAGCAAATGGAATTTGCAACATATGCACTGGTATTAACTACAGAGAAACTAAAATTAATTATGAAGAAAAAAAAAAAAAACTAGACGATCTAATAAAAAATTATAAAGGTAAATATGACTATGACTGCATAGTTCCTTTTAGTGGAGGCAAAGATAGTACTTGGACTTTATACTATTTAATAAAAGAATATAATCTTAAGCCATTAGTTGTAAGGTTTGATCATGGTTTTATGAGACCAAATTTAGAAAAAAACATAAAAAAATGTCAAAGAAAATTAGGTTTTGATATGATAACTTTTACACCTAATTGGAAAATAGTTCAAAAATTAATGTTACGTTCATTTTTAGATAAAGGAGATTTTTGTTGGCATTGTCATACAGGAATTTTTTCATATCCAATGTGGGTATCTATTGAAAAAAAAATTCCTCTAATATTTTGGGGAGAAAAATCTTCAGAATACACAAGTTATTACTCTTATGATGAAACAGAGGAAGTTGATGAAAAAAGATTTAATAGATTTATTAATTTAGGTATTACTTCAGATGATATGTTTCTAAGACTTAAGGGTGAAATTGATAAAAGAGAGCTTAAGCCGTATTCATATCCTGAATTAAAAAAACTTAAGGAAATTAAAAGTAAGTCAGTTTGCTTAGGATCCTATATAAAATGGAATCCTAAAGAAAATTCAAAGATCATAGAAAAAGAATTAGACTGGGCCGGAGATGAAGTGGAAAATGTTCCACCAGAATATAAATATGAAAAGATAGAATGTTATATGCAAGGTGTTAGAGATTATATAAAATTTATTAAAAGAGGATATTCAAGACCGTCCCATTTAAGTGCTATTGATTTAAGGAACAAAGTTATTTCTAAAGAAAAAGCAAAAGAAAATATTGAATTATATGAAGGAAAAAAACCAGAAAGTTTAAAAATATTTTTAGATTTTATTGGTATGAATGAAAATGAATTTTATGATATTGCAAAAAGTCATATTATATCACCTAATAAATTTGAACTAAATGAAAGTAATTCCAAACCTACAAAAGATTTTCAAGAATGGTCAAAAGATGGTGCAGCAGACAGAAGTGTATCAAAAGTAATTATAGACGAATGGTTCAAAAACCAATAAAAAATAAGGCTTTTAAATGCTTAATAAGAGAATAATTCCAAAATTACTAATAAAGTTTTTGAATTATGGAGAGAAAAATATACCATCTTGTGTTACTACAGTTAACTTTGGTAAAATTAACTTAGCAGGAGACCCAATTTCTCAAGGCAAGATATTTGAGTCGCAATTAGCAGACGAGATAGCACTTCTTAATTTTGAAAGGATTGATCTAGAAAATAATAAAGAATATTTTAATTTTTTAAAAGAATTTGCTTCAACTATTTTTCTGCCTTTGTCTGCAGGAGGGGGAATAAAATCTTTAGAAGATATTGAGATGCATCTGAAACATGGAGCTGATAAAATAATTATAAATACAATTGCAGGCCAAAATAGTAAGTTTATTACAGAAGCGGCAAAAAATTTTGGACGACAGTGCATAGTTGTGGCTATTGATACAAAACTTAATAAGGACAAATATAAAGTTTACATAAAAAGAGGAAAAGAAGAATTAGATATTGACCCAATAACCTGGGGTAAAAAAGTTCAAGATTGTGGTGCTGGCGAAATTATTCTTACTGACATCGATAAAGATGGAACTAAAACAGGGTTAAACATAAATTTAGGAAAAGCACTGTCTGAAGAACTTGATATCCCTGTAATTTTATCTGGTGGCTGCGGAGTAGCAGAGCATTTTATTGAGAGTTTTAAAAAAACCAGTATTCAAGGTGTTTGTGCTGGAACCTATTTTTCTCATAAGGATCAGAATTTTTTTGAAGCAAGATCGCAAATGCTTAATAATAATATTAAGATAAGATAATTAAATGAAAATTAGTATTATTGATTTAGATCTGTGTAATGTAAATTCAATATCGAAGTGTGTAGAACACACCGGTTTTAAATATAATATTGCCAAGTCACCCTCAGATATTGAAAAATCGGATAAAATAATTTTTCCTGGCATAGGGTCATATCCCGCTATTATGAATAAACTTATTGAAAATAAATGGCTTCAGATACTTGATCATAAAGTAATAAAAGAGAGAAAAAAATATTTAGGGATATGTCTTGGGATGCAAATTTTATCTGACAATGGTGAGGAGTTTACTACATCAAATGGTCTAGGGTATATTGGTGGAAAAGTGGTTAATATGAAAAATTTAAATTGTAATTTACAATTACCACACACTGGATGGAATAGTGTAGACATAAAAAAGGAAAATATACTTTTTAAATCAATCAAAAATAAAACAAATTTTTATTTTAATCATTCTTATGTTGTTACTAACACCCAAGATAAATTTGTACTTTCAGAAACTTTTCATGATATTAACTTCCCTTCAAGTGTTAATAAAAAAAATATATATGGCGTGCAATTTCATCCTGAAAAAAGTTCTACAGCAGGAGTTCAATTAATCAAAAATTTTTTAACATTAATGAATTAATTTACCAATATTCAAATAAAAAATATTAACGAATTTAGTTAATACAAATCTATAATCAAAAAAAATTTTTCAGTGCATAAATCAAGCCAATTGAGCTATTAGTACTGGTCAGCTACACGCATTACTGCGCTTCCACATCCAGCCTATCAACGTGGTGGTCTACCACGGCTCT
>Ga0209533_1000459_pt1 | contig 39306 bp, 47 predicted proteins | sample COG_04_FD_184748 | JGI IMG/M metagenome (GOLD analysis project Ga0209533, IMG submission 184748) | Pelagic Microbial community sample from North Sea - COGITO 998_met_04 (SPAdes) (version 2) | ecosystem: Environmental > Aquatic > Marine > Neritic zone/Coastal water | place: Helgoland, sampling...
TTAAATATAAACAATAAACATACTATTAATATCAAAATCTTCTATTAAGAATATTTTTTTTTCACCGCGTTGAACTTTTATTTGTTCCCAATTTTCCTGACTCAAACTATTAATAATTTCTACTTCACACATAAATTTAACATCCATTTTATTTATTGATTTCTGACACTTGAAACTGAGTAATCCATCACCTAAAGAATCATAACCTTCTTGATATATTTTATTAAGTTGATCAAGGTTCCCTTTAATAAAATCATCTATATGAGATGGTACTGTTGATACATTTTGAACATTCATTTATGATAAATTATATATTTTAATATTTAAATATTAACTTCCTAATGATTGACGTATTGCTTCTTGTAAATCTGGATCTTCATCCTCTGAATAATTATTCATAGGAATAACCATTGGGATATATATAGTATTTCTTAAATTTATAGGTGGTAAATGTTGATTTTGTAATGATGGAGTATTAATAGGTGGGATAGTGAATAATCTTTGTATCATTTCTTCAATTTGTTGATTTTCTCGATCATCAGATTCTTCGTTATTATCTTCTTCATTATCATTATCTACAGGTGGATTATCAAAATTTTCTCTAGGAACAGGTATATCTTCTTCTTCTTCAGGAAATTCTTCACGACATACAGGACAACTATTATTATTATTTAACCATGGTAAAATACCACCACATATATCTTCAGGTGTTTCACAGTGAAAATAATGTGGATCTTTACAAGGTAATCGAATTACTCTTTCACCCATTTTAAAGTCTTCTTGACATATAGCACAACATAGTCCTTTATCAACATATTCATTTGTAACTACCACTTTTTCTAATGAATCTACAAAACTAGCAGAACAAGGTTTAGAACTACCACCTTGATCATTAAACGATCTATTTAATACATTATTATTATTTGCTAATTGATTCATCATGTTGATTAGATTTACGATATAACTCATTATTATATTCTTCTATATTATTTTTTTTTAAATATTCTTTTATTTTTTCTTCTGCTTGTTTTGTTAATAATTCTTTAACTGAACCTAGTGTTTTTTCAATAACACTTTGATCTTTTTTATAAATTTCTGGTGAAGAGAAGTTATTATCCATTTACAATAATATTATTTTAAAAATCAAATTTATTTATATTATAATATAAGTATGAAAGAAATATTATTTATAATATTATCATTTATTTTAGGGATATTATTATATATTGTGATAAAATCTTCAAAATGTATAGAAGGTATGGCTGGACAAACACATTACGGAAAATGTTGTCCAATAGGATATAAGTTTAGTCCTAAAATAAAAAAATGTATGAAAGTATGTGATGGTTGTGGTCCATCATCATATAATAAAATGAAACTTGAGTGGGAAAAAACAGGTGCCTATGGGATGAAAACAGGGTCAGAATTAGTTGCATATTATGATTGTGATAATCATGATGCTTCAAAAATACATGGATTTGATAAATTAAATAATCTATATGACCATTCTGAGATTATCGATCAATATGATTACAAAGATGAACCAAAAGCATCTGAAGAAAAAGGAAATGAAACATGGAAAAATATACAAAATAATTTTGGATTTTCGCATACAGATTTTAAAGGTGAAAGATCAAGCATACATTTCCCTTTTAAAGCGATATCAACAAATTTATATTATACAGGGACAAATGATTGTAATGATGATTATACGTCTGTAAGTAAAAAAGAAACAGATGATTGTCGAGGTTATTGGAAATTAGATACTACTGATAGTAGATTTGAATATATTAAAGATGATCCAAATAATTATTATCCTCCTCCTTTTATGATTACTAAAGATCCACCTGATGGTATAAGTGCTTCTGATTATAAAAGTCAAAATAATACTAAGATCACAGAAATACAAAGTAATCTAAATATCAATTCACCTGTATATGATTATTATAATACATTTCATACAAATTATGACAATTATTTATCAGATGAAATAGATAAAACTATAAGTGATAATGTAGAAAGATTTTGTGATAACAGTGATTCATCTAATATAATAAAAGATTTATGTGCTGGAACTACAGATGAACAAAAAAATAGAATCAATGCGTCATTATGTGTAGAAAATGAAATTGATAGTGATGAGGTTGATGCAATATGTGAAAGATTTCAATCAACTGATGATATGAAAATGTGTAAAAATGTTGATAATAATGCATTAGTTGACATAAAAGTAGCATGTCCTACTACAACTCCTGTAGCTACAACTACACAATCGGAGTAATTTAATATAAGTATTAATTTGTATATTGTAAATGAATGAATATATTATATTATATATATATATGTATTTGATATTATTGTATATCATAATAATATTTTTTATATTTTTATATGATAATAATATAGAAGGTCAATCCGATGATAATATAGAATTGAACTTCGTTTATAGGATAATTAGTGATAAAGATGATGATAAAAATAATTTTAGTTTAACTTTATCTAAAAATACTATGATTAAAGATATATTATCACAGATATATAAAAAAAATGATTCAATAGATATTTACTCGATGAGATTAGAATACAATAATATATTATTAAATAATGATAATGATCTCAGTTATTATACCGAATTAAAAGATGGAAATGAATTAAAATCTAAAGATACCATCATTGTTAAAAATAGTTTATATAATGACATAAATAGTATACATTATATAGATACAAACAACTCTGAAAAATTAGAAAAAGAATATAAAAAATATTATAAAAGTTTAAAAAAAATATCTAATATTAATAAAAATAATACTCATCATATAAAATATAGTGATAAAATATTAAAATTATTTGATAATAAATCACAACCTGTTTTAAATCCATATAATAAAAATCCATATATAAGTAAAAATAAAGATAAACATATTCAAGGATATTTGGATGATGATGATTTATTAGATAATATAATAGGTAATAATAATGAATATGGTAATGATGATAATAATAATAAATGTTGTACAAAATCTAAATTAAATATTGAAAATAATATGTTAGTTACAGATCCCACTACATATTCCATATTTAACAGAGTTCATCACTATGAAAATTCTTATTCAACATTAAAAAGTTATAATTATGATTATACAGACTATATGAAACAAGGTAAAAATATATATAAATATTTATCATATCCCACTAAATTAAGGTCATTAAAAATAAGTGTAGATTAAAAAAATATTATTATGATACTATCTAATTATTAAGGGTGTTATTAAAGAGCATTAGGATCAAAACATTCATCTTCACTGTCATTGTTGTAGTCTTCAGAATCTACGATAGTAATAGTTCCACTACCACCACCACCCAGAATATCAATTTCATCACACAGGTCATCACCATACCATTCTTGTTTCTTGGGTTTAAACATATCTGTAACACTTTTGATCATAATATTTTTGATAGCTCTAAAGAAGATGTCCGAATTTCCTTCATATTTCAGGCTAACTGTAATGAGAACACTGTCATCTGTTTTGAGGTCATTCTTGATATAGAAGAACTTGTCAACATATTTCATATTAAGGAATTTGTCAGGATCAATAGATACGCGAACCTTTTCTTCAGAGAAACTCTTGACTGCGTCTTGGCAATCACTCTGAACTTCAATAATGTTGCTTCCTCTGGCACCGACATACTTACCGATCATAAAATGCTCCATCTTGGTCTTAAAGACAACCTTACAAATTTTGGGTCTCTTAACAACTGGTTTGGTGTCTTTGCGTGTGAGAAAGATTTCTTCGTGTTTCTTGACTGCTACTTCAAGATGAGGGAGTACATCGGAAAACTTTTCATCGACTTGGATAAACGCTGATACAGATGTTTTATCATCTGACTCAGTGATCTTTACATAAATGGGTATCTTTTCTTCAGTGGGTGAGGATTCTTTGTATGCAGAACATGCTCTGAAGATCACATGCTTGCGGATATTATTACCTTTGGCACCGATGAACGCAGGAATTTGCTCAGAAGTGATACTGAGAGAAACATTGGCGGATGGACCAGTGATCTTAGCAGATGCCATGATTGTTCTTTGGATTCCTTGGATTCTTTGGGATTCTTTGGGATTCTTTAGATTCTTTGGATTCTTTAGATTCGTAGGATTCTTTAGATTCGTTGGATTCTTTAGATTCGTTGGATTCTTTAGATTCTTTTGATAACTTGAGTGTTTTAAATATCTCAAATAATTATCTCAAATTTATTTGACGGTTGACATTATAAGATAAATTATATTGTTCGTAGAATAAATTACTTAAAGATTAATTGATATATAAGATTGTAATAGAAGATTGTGATGTGCTCCATTAGCTCAGTTGGTTAGAGCGCCAGTCTTATGAGCTGGAAGTCGTGGGTTCGAGCCCCACATGGAGCATCTGTCAAGTTACCCGAGTCAGGTCAAAGGGGTGCGACTTAAGATCGCATGCAATATGCTTCGTGGGTTCAAATCCCTCACTTGACATTAAACCTAGATTGTCCTAGGTATGCTGAATTAGCTCAGTTGGTAGAGCGCCAGACTTTTAATCTGGTGGTCCAGGGTTCGAGTCCCTGATTCAGCATTTCCTCCTTAGCTCAGTAGGCAGAGCACCCGGCTGTTAACCGGTAGGTCGCTGGTTCGATCCCAGCAGGGGGAGATTTAATATTAAGGCCAAGAATATCTGTTATTTCTTGAAAACTATATATTGAATAATAATATAATTATTAATTTAATTATATTATATTCAAACCTCTCTACAGTATTCGCTTTCCTTAATATTATTAGGTTTCGTGGTGTAATGGTTAGCACTCAAGACTTTGAATCTTGTGATCCGGGTTCAATCCCCGGCGGAACCTTTTCTCACTATAGCTCAGTAGGTAGAGCAGTGGACTGTAAATCCATTTGTCGGGTGTTCGATTCACCCTAGTGAGAATATAGTCCGTGTAGCGTAATTGGATAACGCACCAGACTTCTAATCTGGGGATTGCGGGTTCGAGTCCCGTCATGGATATTTTTAGCACAGATTCCCGAGCGGTCAAAGGGGGTAGACTCAAGATCTACTGCGCATGCTTCGTGGGTTCGAATCCCACTCTGTGCATCTCTAATATTTATAAACGTATATTAATTAATATTATCTTATTACTTTTTCTTTTTATCATAACCTACATTTTTACTATGTGGATTATATGACATACTAAAATATGATATAACATCATAATCAACACCTTTAAACTTCCGTAAATCATCACTCTTTCCAAGATTACTTTTTATTTCATCATATTCAACTTTATGCATCTTTAAGAATTTCATTAATGCCCTAGGTCCTGTTGTATAGAATATATATCGAATCTTCCATGATTTAGGAAGAGTTTTACTTTTCTCTTTAATCTGTGTTTCAACAAATTTAAGAAAATCATACATAACTTGACTTCCTTTAGGAGCATATATAACTTCCATATCCGTATTTGTTTGTGGTTTTTTTGGTGTATAATAGTATTCACAGAATGCTAATCTATCATATTCATATTTTTTCTTTATAGGAAATACATCCATATCAACATACATACCACCTTCATCATATAGGATTAAAAATCTCATAATATCTGCTCTCATAACCGCCGGTTTTTTTGTCTTTTCTATAGATTCATACATCGGTTTAAATTCAGGATATTTATTAATTAATTTAGTACACATATCATCATTCCATAGTTTATATCTATAACCAGCATCTTTAGCAACTTTCATCCATGCTTTTTTAGAATCAACAAATAGTGGGAAATCACTTAATGGTTTACCATCTCTAAAAACACCATATATTTGATGTATAATAAGTTTAGGTCTATTCTTAGGATCTATTTTTGTATCATAGACTTTAGGAACAGTTTTAGATACGTTCTTTTTTATAGTTTTCTTATGTTTCTTATGTTTCTTATTTGAACGCATATTAAAGAACATATATATATAATATATATTATAAAAATATCGTAAAAAAATTGAGATTTATCTCAAATAATCTCAACAATTTATCTCACGTGATCTCAAAAAATTTGAGATAAAGATAATTTGACATCAAAATCTACGTTCTTATACACTTGCTAATTCAAGTTATCTGAGAACACAACTCGCACTTTCATCGCATTCATGGCTCTTAAGATTGCTACCAAGACTGCTCTCATCGAGTCTGTCCAAAAGCATCTTGTCGAGACATATACGATTACTCGTCCGGGCGGCGGGGACTCTGTTTCTCTCTCTGATCTTCAGAGGGATGAGACATTGTCTCTGCTCTTCGGGCAGTTCTTCGAACCCAAAAAATCTACCAAAAAAACTACAAAACAAGAAAAACCAAAAAAAGTGCAGTCGCCTAAACAGTCTCTAGAGGATCGCCAGTCCTCTGGTGTCGATCATTCCAGATGCCTCTGCCGCATCTGGAAGGACGGATTTGACGGTATCCAGTGCTCTAGTCGCGCTGTTGAGGACGGATACTGTAAGTCTCACGCCAAAAAGATCTCAGAGCACGGTCCCTGGTGGCTAGGCAAGATCACGGAGACTCGTCCGGAAGAACCGTTTGGTCCGCCGGCGTCCAAGAAGCCAGGTCGTCACTACTGGTCTGACCAGTCTCATCCTGAGAAGGTCAAAAAGGCAAAAAAATCGGTAGAAATGGCAGAGCAGTCTGATAAGACTGAGAAACCAGAGAAGAAGGAAAAGAAGGAAAAGAAGGTCAAGAAGAAGGTCTCCTCAGATCCTGAACAAGAAGCAGTCGTACCCACTGCTGTCCAAGAACCAGTGTCAGACGCTGTTGAACAAGATCCCGTCCAGGAACCAGTGTCAGACGCTGTTGAGCAAGAACCCGCCCATGAACCTGAACAGGATGCTGCTGCTGAGAAAGAACCAGCTCCCACCCCCACCGCCAATACTACTCCCGTAGTGGATGGTGATAGCGATGAAGAAGAAGTATCAGAGGTCTTGTCTACAGATCACAACAACTATGATGAAGAAACACCTTTCTCCGATGACGATTCAACTGACAGTGATGTATCAGAAAGCGATGAAGAGAATGATTCTGACTCCGATTAGATAGCACTTAATAATTAATATATATCATAATAGTAATAAAATTTTTTTCAAATAAATTTGAGATATCGTTTGAAGATAAATCAAACACATCAATAATGGTCGCAATCATCGCAACCACCGCAACCTGCGCCTGTGTGGCATGTACCGTGCCTTATGACTTTAATGTCACGACTGTATCCGACAGTCCCCCACCAGGTATGGAAGTTATGGTAGTTAATCAATCTATGGAACAATATGTAGAACCGGTAAGTGGTAATCACCGTAATATCTCTATTTATATTCATCCCCCTCATCACAAACAACAATACTCATACAAAAGCAACCGAAGTAAGTTATCAAATCGTGTAGGCAGGAAAAATCACAATATTCATCAGCCAGGTCGCACTAACTGCACACAGCGCTTCCATGGCAAGTAAATAACTATAAATCAACTATATAATAAAATTTTTTTTATCATATTTAAAAAATATTTAAATTAACTATAATATATGGAAAATGAGAATACAGAATATAAATCAGGTGATCATGATTCATTTATTAAATATGTTTTTACAAAAAATCCTAAAAAAAAAATGACTATAAAATTAGAGTTAGAACCACCAAATCCTGGAAATAACTTTAATAAACATATATTTGAACAATTATTACAAATATTCACTGACGGTATGAAACATCTATATGGAGATGATAATGGTAAAGTTGATATAGTGACTTTAGAAATTGACTCTATAATAAAAATGAAAGAATATTTTGATTCATTTGGTGTAGAATTAATATTTAATATGTATAATCAAAGTGATTATGTATTTAAACCATACATTTATGATAAACCAGAATTGTATAATAAAAGTAAAAAAATAAGTGATTTCTATTATGAAATACCTATACAGTTAGAAAAAGAATTATTAATCTATAGAATTAGTTTTGAGATTAATTGAATACATCAATACACGAACTGTCAAAATCTGTATTGGTTCTTATCGTACATGTCCCTTTTTTAAAGGCATCAGCTTGATCATCCCCAGGGTTCACTATGCGCTGTAATCCTTTAATCCATTCTTCTTGACTCTTGTACGTCGTGGATTGGTCGCAATAGGTACTTAATGCTGTCACCGCAGATTCAACCGGTACAGCCTGACGATATTGGTGCCACATACCACACGCATCATTTTCATCACCTTGATTATTCTCTATAAATTGATCAATTATACCCATATCGGGATTTACGGACGGATCTGTACGATCGCCCAATTGTGCAGAAAACCCTTCAACTTTCTTACATCCACAAACATTTTGTAACATATTTGCTACTAACATACCAATTAATAATGCTACAACACACATAAAAATAGTTTGAGTATTCATTTTATAATATAACATAGATTTTTTTTTTCATTAAATAGAAATTAATTAGAATAAGCTAATCCACCCATACCACTCATAATTCTAAGAACATTGTAATTAATAGCATATATAAAAATATCAGCGGCCACATTAGGACTCGTAAATTCTAATTGTGCCGAATCTATACGAGAAAAGTTACATGTTCCCGATGGTTGATGTTCTTCAGGTTTAAGGGCAAATGAATAAACACCTATAGAATCAGCTGTATTAGATCTTGTTAAATTCCTATGGTATTTGTATGTTTGATATCTTGTGAAATAATCAATATCTTGTTCAGCAAATCTGTCGTGTCCATTTAAGATTAGTTTATGCTTTGTATCCTTATCACCCCAGCTGATAAAATCATTTGCAAGCTGGTGGTTAACACCCCAACCATTGGGGGATTGAACCAGTCCGACCCAAATTAATTCTTTTACTGGATGATTAAAATTTAATTTAAATGTTTTATTGGGACCGTCCGCCACCGATCCATCTTGTTGTTGGACCTGTTCAATCAAGTATTCGTGAGATACCTGAGCAAATCTTCTACGTTCATCAGTATCAAGATAGATATAATTTACCCATAATTCTGGATCATTACCTATTTTGACCACATTGGGAGCCGCCGCCGCAGCGCTACTATATACACCACCACCTGAAAAAGTAACATTAATATTTACTTCATGATACTGAAGAGCAATCAGTGGAAGAGATAATCCAACATGTCTACAGAACCAGAATCTTAGAGGCACATATAAATTACATGGATTATTATCTTCCACAAGAATTCCTCCTGCTCCAGCTGTTTGTTGAAATGGAGAAAATTCAGTATTTGTGGCGTTAATTCCATGTTTATCGGCAGTTGCTGAACCTGCGCCCGGGTTGACATACCCATAATTTTTTTCGGTTAACTCTGAATGTGCTTCCATAAAATGACCATATTGTTTATCTATAGATTGTCCGCCAATTTCAACTTCAACATTATTGATTAAAGCGTGACCTGGGTTATTTATCCCATTCCCCCCGCCAGATGTACCAAGTTGATTACAATTAAACTTAATATAGCAATCGTGGATTAAATCGCCATTGCGAGATACTGTAGCAACAACTCTAGCACCTGATCCTGGTGTGCCTTTAAAGGTTTGTTGGATGTGTTCCATAGAAAAATTAGTGTGTCTTCTGTAAACGACTTTAAAAAAAGTAATTTGTGGATTACCAGTAAGATAGATGTCTTGAGCACCATAAGCTACGAGTTGCATTAATCCTCCTCCCATGTCTTTTTATAATATAACATAGAAAAAAAAATAAGAAAAATAGACAGAATAAAAAAATGGGTTAAATATCAACTATAATATCAACTATAATAATTAGTTGCTGTATGCTAATCCACCCATACCACTCATAATTCTTAGGACATTGTAATTGATGGCGTACATTTGAAGTGTAATATTAGTGCTACTACCATTGGCAGCTTTAGTAAGTTCAAATTCAGCAGAATCAATTCTGGAGAAGTTGCATGTTCCTGATGGTTGATGTTCTTCAGGTTTTAAGGCAAATGAATAAACACCTATTTGATCCATATTTACACTTCTACATAAGTTTTCATGATATTCCATGGGTTGATATCTTGTGAAATAATCTACGTCTTGACTAGCAAATCTATCATGACCATTTAATCTTAATTTCATGGTTGTATCAGCAGTAGCAAAATTATCAAATGAACCGGCGTTGGTGTCTGCCGTCACCCCCCAACCAGAGGTCTGTAAGGGTCCCTTAGTCGCTGCCCAAATTAATTCTTTAACTGGATGGTTAAAATTAAGTTTGAAAGTTTGATTTCCTGAAGGCGCTCTCCAAGAAAACTCTTGCGTTTGAACCTGTTCAATAAGATATTCATGGGATACCTGAGCAAATCTTCTGCGTTCATCAGTATCAAGATAAATATAATTTACCCATAATTGTGGTTCTATATCTGAAGAGATATTCGAATACGCACCACTAAAAGTAACATTAACATTAACTTCATGATACTGAAGAGCAATGAGTGGAAGAGATAATCCAACATGTCTGCAAAACCAGAATCGTAGTGGTACATATAAATTTGCCGTAGTAGTATTCACACGTACTCCTCCGGCACCTGCTGTATATTGAAATGGTGATATATCAGCAACATTGGTCGCCCCTACTGTCAGGATTCGTGCCGTCGTGCAAAAACCACCATAATTTTGTTCAGTTAACTCAGCATGTGCTTCCATAAAATGTCCATATTGCTTATCTATAGATTGTCCTCCAATCTCAACCTCAACATTATCTAAAATATTGTGACCTGGATTATAACTATTAGTAGATGAATTATTATTAATTTTTAGAAAACAATCATGAATTAAATCACCATTACGAGCAACAGTAGCTACTACACGAGCATTATTATTAGGAGTGCCTTTAAAAGTTTGTTGGATGTGTTCCATCGAGAAATTAGTGTGTCTTCTATAAACGACTTTAAAGAAAGTAATTTGCGGGTTGCCGGTAAGATAGACGTCTTGAGCGCCATAAGCTACGAGTTGCATTAATCCTCCTCCCATGTCTTTTTATAATATAACATAGAAAAAAATTGTGTGAATATTATTTATATTTATTATATTATTTTCTAATATATGTTTGTTAAATTTAATTATGATAATTTTCCAAATATTTATGTTACTTTTGGGAAATTAGAAACTAATGAAGAATTTAATATTTTAACGAATGAATGGTTGCGACTATATGAACAAAAAATACCTTTCACATTTATATTTGATTCATCTAATTTAGAAGTTTATAATATTAAATATTCTTTTAAAATGTCATCATTTATCTATAGATTAAAAAAAGAACCAGAACAATATTTACAAAAAAGTATAATTCTTATTAATAATTCATTTATCCAATATTTATTAGATCTTATATTTTATATACAATCACCTGTAGCACCTGTATATATTGTAAAAGAAAATGATGATATTAAGAAAATATTAGATGGTGAAGAAATTGATTGTAATATTATTTATCCTTAGATATTTGTAAAATAATATAATAAATAAATAATCCATAGAAATTCTTAGCAACAATATCTAACATGTTATATGATATATTTTTTGTTTTTAAATCAGTCATAGCAGCAACACCATACAAACCCCATACTACTACTAAAAATGTGAATAATTTCTTACCTAACTTAGATTTTTTAGCATATTCTTTATATATTAAATTAAATGATAAATAGAAGAATATAAAACCTAATGGTATGCCTATACGTTTATCAATAATACCTGCTTCACCCAAGAATCCACATAACAACATTAGACCATTAAATACAAATATCTTTACAATATTAGATTTATTTTCTTTAAAGAAATCTAATAATCTGAATGATTTATTTATATTTTTTTCTTTATATTCTTGATATTTCATAAATACAATAGTAGATGTTAACATAATTGGTGTAGAAAATGTCCAGTCGATATATCTTCTAGGAGTAACTTTATTAAGATTATGAATAGCAAATATGACCCATACATAAAAACATGACTCAATTAACTGTACTACTGCTTCGAGAACAAGTATTTCCTGAAGGACTACATCTTTTTCTTTTAATTTTGTGAAAATCCCTCCTAAACTAAATACAGTAGTAATAATTTGTACAACTAATGAAGCATAAATTGTTTTAGATACTAATGTATCGGGTTTTAACAACATATAAAATATATAATAAAAAAAAATATATATATATAATATTTTAAAGATTACGCAACATATTACCCAATGATACACCAGGATTATCTACAACAGCATTAACTATAGTATTTCCATCAAATGTGAATATTCTATTTTGATAATTATATTTATTTGCCAGTTTAGTACAAGATTTACAGCATGTAGTTGTTTTAATATTACCTTCTTTACCGTATCTCCAAATATAAATATCATATTTATTTTTCTCATCAAATTGACGACAATATTTAATAGCTATTTCTTCAGCATGGGAAGTAATTTTAGATGAACCGTGACCGTTAGCACGGCAAGCACCGTCTTTAACTATTATCTTTCGTTTTCGGTCGTAAAACGCAATACAGGACACTAACACCGCACACAGCGCGACAATAAAGATGTGATACATCATTATTAGATTTCAAATTCAAAGGCAAAGAAGAAAAGTTCATGTTCAAGTTTGATGACATTTTATATTTAATAATTTTAAAATAATAAATCAAATTTATTTACCTTGTAGTTCTTTAGCTCTTTTGTAAAGTGCTACACCTTCTTTACCTTTATTAATAGTAACAAATCCTTTAATACCTAATTCTTTACGTGCTTTGCTTAAGCATTTCATCCAATTAGAACCTTTCTTTTTAGTTTTTTTTGCTTTAGATTTGCGTTTCTTGGAACCACCTAACATTTTATTAGATCTTTTCATAGTTTTTTTAACACTTCTTTTTCGAGCAACCATTTTATAATATATATTAGAAAATAATTATATTAAAATGGGATAAATTCATTTTCTAAATTGATATTTTGACCATTATTTGTAGCAGGATGACGTGCTTGTCCTAATGAAGCAATTCTTTTTTCGAATTGTGAATTATTATGAATAATTAATAATTGAGGTTTACGCATTTTATTAGCACCACATTCATCTTGAGAACCAAAAGCACGACTCATACCTACATCTATTCTCCATAATCTGTCATTATACATAGAATTAAGATATTTATTTTCCATATATTGCGGTGTATGTGCGATAACCATACCTTTAATTGGCATTAATAATTTATTATTTTTATTAATAAGATGTAATAATTTAGCAAAGTTTTGAGCATTATTTTCAGGATTATCTTCGTCTTCGCCAAATATCCTACACCAAAATGGTGACATATCATCATCTTGTCGGAATATTTCATCAAATATTCTCGATTCAACCGAATTTTGATCAGGATCAGCATTAAGTAACCATCTAGCTACAATATCATTAATTTCAGCAATTTTATATTTTTCCATTAATTCAATACTTAATCCACCATGAACAAACACATATGATCCAATAATTATAATACTTTTTTTTCTATCAGCATATAATTTAGATATATTGCCACCACGTTGGAATGCTTTTAATCTGTGATAATATCCAAGAGGATATCCATCTTTAGTATGTTTAGTATTACGTTCATTAGGTGGCACCCATTCAAGAAATTCTTTAGGTGAAACATAACGGAAATCTTTATCAACATTCATAAGTTCATGATTACCTAATGCCCCTAATAATCTCCCACCTACTTTACGTGCTTCATCATCCAATCTAAAAAATAAACGTATAATTGCTCTATTACTACCTTCGTCATCAATTACGTCATCAAAATCAACAATGCAATCTTTATCACTCCATTCGTCAGGACGACATCTATCAATTTGATCACCTAATTGTACAACCCATGTATCACCTCCTGACCAATGAATACCATCTATATTTCTTATATCAGCATTTTGTGGTATAACTTCTCCTAGTTTTAAAAGTTTTATTGCTACAGTTAAATCCCCATGAATATCACCAATACATACTAATTTTTTTACAGGTGGATAAATACCAAATCTATCATATTTAGGATTATTAGAATTCATTTGTTGATTTAAATTTTGTACTGATCTTTGTTGTATCTGATTCATTTCATGTGTTTGAACAGCAGTAGCTCTTTCAGCATTTGTATTTGGTTCTGACAATCTACGACGATTATTGCTCGGTTTAGGTGGTCCAGTTCTATCTCTACTCTGTTGATTACCTGATACAGAATTTCTTCTTTGATTATTTACAGATACAGATTTAACATTAGAATTTTGTTGATTTTGTTGGGATTGTTTATTTTTTTTAAAATTTTCTAGTATTGTGATTAAATCACCTCTAGTATATTTTTTAGTTCTATCTATAATATTATATTTTAATGCGATCTGAGCAAGTTGTTTATTATCTAAATCTTTAATTTCAACCATATATCTATGAAAATTAAAGTATTTTTAAATATAAACTAATATATATGGAGTTATGGATGAAATACGCATTAGTGGCAGCATTTTTTATAGCTGTCAGAGATATGTTTTCAAGTAGAATTGCGCGGAAATATAACTATATAGATTATATAATACATGCCAATATCTTTGTATTTATAATAACAATGGTTTATGTATTAGTTACAAAAAGAAAAATTAAAATGATAGATGATTATAATGATATATTTTTAATTATCATAAGATTAATAATAGTATATATAATTGTAGAACCATGTATATATAATTCATTAAAAAATACAGATAATCCAAGTAAATCAGTATCTATAATAAATTTAAATGTATTAATATTATTAGTATTAACAGTATTATTTATGAATAAAAAAATAAGTTTAAAACATGTATTTGGTGTAATAATTGTATTTGGAGGATTATGTTTATTAAGATGATTTTTTTTTAGTTTTTTTCTTATTTGTCTGTTTTTTCTTATTATTATGTTTAGCACCTTTCATATATTCTTTAGGTGATTTAGACATTTCAACGTCAGAACATATATCATCATTAATAGTGTGTTTTTTAGATTTTTCTAATATGAATGTCTTATTTATATCTCCAATCATTCTTAAACCAGTAGAAATATAAAAAAATACTTGTAAACAATTATTAGATTTACAAGATCTTTTAGATGTTCCTAAATTTTTAGGTTTTATTTGTTTCCAACTATCTTTTCTGACATGGATTTTTAACATAGGCGGATCTGCTCCTGCCCCCCCTAAACTATTTCCAACAGACTGGAATAAATTATTTAAAGTAGAATCAGGTATAATAACGGATCCTTTATCATCTATTACATGATTAAATTTAATATTTTTTAAACAAAATTTAATATATTTATCTCCAAACTCATATTTTAAATCTATATCTTTATTTTTAGAATTAAAATCATCTAATGCGGTAATAAGAACTGCTTTAACAGAATTAATTCCTGCTCTTATAAATCCATTTGACCAACCAGATACATCTGCTATTAAATATAAGTCCATTAGTCCATTATCTGAACCACTAGTATTTTTTCTAATTTTCACTGTTACAATTACATCAAGAGTTAAAATTCTTTCCTTACCAATATAAACTGTGTCATAAAAATCTGGCAGACTTGTAGCTGGTGGACCTAAACTGATAGGATCCATTGAACTATTAGGCATAATATGTGTAGCTGGTCCAGATAATAGATCCTTTTTACTCGGAGGTCGACTTGGTAAATGTGCAGGACGATGTGAAAGAACTGTAGGAATAACTGTTTCCGGAGACGATGGACGAGATACCGGTTCAGGTGAAACATTTAGGGGACCTCTTTGACGGCTTTGTAATAATTTCTTCCTCTGTTCATGACGTTTGTCTGCGCCAGGCGGTGACATTCGTCCCCAACCATTAATTGACCGACTTTGGACTCTCGCCTTAGCCTCTTTTTGATCTTCAATAGTTTTTCTTAGAATTTCTGCCTTAGCCTCTTTTTGATCTTCAATAGTTTTTCTTAGAATTTCTGCCTCTATCTGTCTATCTCTTTCCTCTGATTTATATCCAAAAAAATTGTTTATTGCCTTTTTTGTTTTTGGGAATTTAAAAATCCATGGAGTTTTATTATTCTTAGGTGTCATATGTCGATGATGCATTACTCCTCTTGATCCTTTTTTAAAACGTGATATAGTTTTTTTCTTTTTCGTATGTTTTTTATTCATATGATTTACTTTTTTATTTTTACTTTTGACCATTATAATATATAATATATAATATTATCTTCGTTTTTTAGTTTTTTTACCCTTACTATTATCTAAATGTGAATATTTTTTCATTAATTTATTATATCTATTTAAACACTCATCGGGTTTAATTCTTTTTCTATGATCAAATTCACACATATTTCTGAATAATATAAATAAATCTTTTAAAAACGCACTTTCAAAAATAAAATCATATAATGAATAATCTATAAAAAAGAAAGGTATCATAATACCTAAACTATATACATCTATAGATATTACTAATTCTTTATATTCAGCATCAGTTTGTATTTTTCTAGATTTTAATAATGAAACAGCATGATCATTAAATAATTTACCAAATAATTTATGAATACTTACACAGGTATTATAATGTTTTCTAAATTTAGGAGATGATTTAAGTTTTGATAATTCTTTCATTTTAGAACTATCATCTATTACAGCATATAAATATTCTAAAGGATACCATAAATATAATCTGTTTGATTTAAATTCTGATAAACTCCTTAATCTAAAATGATTACTATCAATCAATTCAGATGATAATCCAAAATCAATATATTTAAAATATTTACCATCTAAGACAATATTATTGTATTTTATATCTAAATGAACTAATTTAGATTTATGTATTTTTGTTAATCCTATAAATAAATATTTCATTTTTTTCAATAATTTATACATATTCATCTCTATATGTTTTAGATCTTTTATGACTAAAACTTCATCATTAAAATAATCTTCAAATGTGACACCTCCATATTTACTTGTCATCATTTTACTGGAATCATCAAAAATTTGTTCATAATTTCTGTCTTTACATGATAATATTTGTTTATCATATTTAAAAATATTATCATAACTGGGTGGATCACAAAATGTCTCAGATATAATACACCAGTTACTATATCCTTTAATTTTCTTTATGACTTGAGCTATATTTTTTTCTTTTGTATAGTATTTAAGTGCTTTTTCACCATAAACAATTTTGGATACTTTATTTTTATGTGAACCTGTTTCACCCTTACAAGGAATACTTGGTCTAAATATACATGATGAAGAACCTGTTGCTAATAAATCACCACCTATCATATATATTATACAATATATTTGTTAAATAAATAAAATTAAAATATAATTATCAAATATTAATGGAAGACTCTAAATCATCTATATATGTACAAGCCAAAATAGAATATACAAAACAATTAATTAATAATATTCATTCACATTTATTCGATGGTATTAAATCGATATATGATGATTCTAAAGATATTTATAAAGAAAATTCGTCATCATCATTATTATATATATTCAGAACATTATTAGAAAAAGTTCCTGAATGGAATAATGAAATGGTTGTGAATGAAACTGATAGAATAATAGAATCATCTAAATGTGATTATCTTGAAGATCTTTTAACAGCAGTATTTATAGCACATACAAAGATTCTTATGTCAATAGGAACAAATAATATAGATAAAATCAATTTAACAGTTCCTAAATTATCTAATTTTATTCATAAATGTTACATAAATACTGCACGAAATATATGGAAAAATCCACTTTTATTTTCAGAAAATATATCAGGAATGGAATATCAAAATAATCTTAAAACAATAGAAGACATTATATGTGAAGGTATTGAAAATACAATACGTTTTTCTTTACCAGTTAAAGATATAATTAAAGGACAATTAGATCTTCATGATAAACCTGAAAAAGAAGAAGAAAAATTAGATGATAATACATTATTATTAAATAAATTAAAAGAATTATTAAATCTTAAAGATGAAGATTCACCTAAAGAAATAGTTGAGGGAAATACAAATGAAATAGATGAATCAGATGAAATAGACGAAAAATCTAATCCCGTAATAGAAATCACAAAAGAACCTGAAGAAATAACCGAATCATTGGAAATAAAACAAAATGATTTACATTCTGGATATGAATCACCAGGTGAAGAAACTATAGATAGAAATTGTGATGGTTTAGAAATAAATGATATTGAAGAAGTAATAGTTGATAATAACAGATATGATAATCCTGAAATAATAGATCCACAAAAAGAAAATAGTGAATTATATGATAAATTAGTTAAAATAAAACAAGATAATGAAGATACAGATATAAAATCAGGTGAGGTAATAGTTTCTAAAATATCAAATGATCCTATAAAAGTAGATACTTTACCAACTGATAATATAGTTCAAGAACCTATATTATCATATGAAGAAAAACTTAAAAAAGAACAAGAAGAAAGAGGATATGTTAAAATAGAAGATATTACCGATCAAGAAAAAAAATCTAAACCATTAAAAACATCTATAGAAGATGTTATTATTATAGAAGATAAACTTAAAAAAGATGATGATAAAGAAACAGTTGATCTTTTTATGGAAGATTTACAAAAAATGGATAATAAACAAGAAGTTGTTATGGACAAAATAGAAGAAAATAAACCAGATAAATCTGATAATTCATTTATATTATTCGATGATTTGAATTAAATTAAATTATGATTTTTTTTTATTTTACAATATTATAAAAATAATGAACAGTAGTATTATGATGGATGTTATTATTAGTTTAATATTAGTTTTTGCTTATTATTTATTTACACGATTTGATAAAGAATCCGAAGAATTAAATAAAAAACATATAATTGTATTATTTATCATATCTATGGTTGTTTTAAATGTGATTAAATTATTATTTTCATGTAATGTGACTGCTGTTGATAGTAGTTGTTCTATACCATTTCATGATAAACCGCCTTTTTAGAAAATAATATCACAAATGATAACTAAATCGTTTAGGAAAATGTTTCTTTTTTATCCTAAATTGTTTGAATATATCATTTTGTATAATATCTAATGGTAAAGAATTATTAGCATATTTAGCTATAGATACATACATATCAAAATTATCTTCTAATTCATATATTCTCAATCCATTTTCACCAATTGTCATTGAATACAAGAAATCAATTAAATTTTGATTTTCTTTATAATCGTGATATTTGCTGTAATTTAATTCTTCTAATACAGTCATAGATAAACGACATAAATCAAAATGGTAATTTGGTTTAATATTGCTTTTTTCTTCATGGGGTTTATTATATAAAAATGTATCAACAGGATATTTGTACTGACCATCAGCGTCTCCATATTTAGAGAAACAATCACTAAAGAATAATTTATCTTTAAAAGTAAATACAGCACGACCAAAATCTATTATCTTAAATATATATCCATGTGTAGGTATTTTAAAATAAATATTATTATATTTGTAATATAAGAATAATTTATCTGTCCGTTGATACATAATATTATCAATATGGAGATCATTATGAGTGAATTGTAGATATTTTTGTAAATATGATAAAGCAAATGATACTTGAAAAATACATGATAAAATAATATCTTTATTTATATCTTGTAATAAATCTGATAAGATCCCATCTAGTTTTTCTATGAAGAATAATTGTGTAGGCATATTTTTTATTACAGTAATATAATCATTATCATCATCATATGAATCATCAGAATCACTATCAGATTCATAAACATCTAATTTAAAATGTGATCCTATATTTTTATTGAACCATGCTTCACCTTTAAATGAATGATAATCTTCAGATATATCAAAATTATATTTTTCCATTATACCATTAACTGATCCATAATATAAAGCAAAATTGGGTAATATATTATTTATAGTTAATTCGGAAGCAATATATGAAAAAAAAGTGTCAATAAATGCTGTATTATTCATATTATTAATTTTTTCAAATGTATTTGCATTATAATTTGATGGCAGAAGTGGATTTCTATAGATATGATTATTATAGTTGTTTTTAATAAAATATATAGGTTCTAATAATGGTATTATTTTACAAAATATATCTTTATTATTAATACAACTATCTTTAGAATCATATATCCTTGCTTGTAATAAACAATTTGAATGATAATATTTATAATTAATGATATCAGTTATTTCGTGAATATAATATCTTCTTTTAATATCTATACATTTATGTGATTTTTTAGTATTATAAATATGAAAATATAATGAATAAATTGGATTATATAGTTGTAGATTATTTATTCCTAATTTGTCAGAACAAGATGAAAAAAAATTCTTAATGAAAACTTTATCCCAAATATATTTAAAAATATGTAAATCAAACATCAGTTATAAGAAAATATTAGAATTATTTTATGAAATAAACTAATTAATCAGAATCATCATCAACTTCTTCATCATCAACTTCTTCATCATCAACTTCTTCGATTTGATTCTCGGATTGATTTTCAGATTGCTTTTCGATTTCTTCTTTAGATTTTTGAACAAGTTCTTCCATAGATAGTCCAGATTCTGCCATAGCATTAAGCATTGGACCATATTGACGACCTTCACGATTAAAGAAACTGATAACTTCTTTGGCCGTCTTTTCAGACATAGTTACAATCTTATCAGGATTGAGTGTCTTATAAAGACACATCGCTTCGATGACATAATTAAATTGCTCTTGAGATAGACGGTCAAACATTGTTTGGTATTTACAATTCTTAAATGTTCAAATCAAATTTATTTAAAGATCTTTAAATTTGTTTAAAAGTTGTCATTTTAAAATTTTATGTTATATTATATATGGAGATACAATTAAGAAAGTTTGATATGAGTGAGATTAAAGATGACAAAGTTGTTGTCTTAATTGGAAAAAGAGATACAGGTAAATCATTCTTATGTAAAGATATATTATTTCATCATAGAGATATACCTGTAGGACAAGTTATATCAGGGACAGAAGGTGCTAATCAATTTTATAGTAAAATGGTTCCTAAATTATTCATACATGGTGAGTTTAATACTCAGATTGTTCAGAATATTCTTAAAAGACAGAAAATGTTGATTAGTAAGATAAATCAAGGTCAGGGTAATATAGATCCCAGATCGTTTCTTATATTAGATGATTGTTTATATGATAATTCATGGGCAAAAGATAAATTTATGAGATCAGTATTTATGAACGGTCGTCACTATAAATTGTTATTTATGTTGACAATGCAATTTGCTTTAGGTATTCCACCAAATTTAAGAACAAATATAGATTATGTATTTATTCTTAGAGAAAATTATGTAAGTAATAGAAAAAGATTATATGAACATTATGCCGGTATGTTTCCATCATTTGAGATGTTTTGTCAGATAATGGATCAATGTACAGAGAATTATGAATGTTTAGTCATAAATAATAATGCCAAATCTAATAAATTAACTGATCAAGTATTTTGGTATAAAGCAGAACCACATGACGACTTTAGAATTTGTTCACAGCAAGCGTGGGATTTTTCTGATAAAAATTGCTCTAATGAAGAAGTTCCTGAATATGAAAATAATAGTTATAAAAATAAAGTAGTAGTTAATAAAAATTTATATTAAATTAAAGTTTCTTATGTTTATTTTAAACGGTTAACTATATCATTTGTTTTTCTTTTAATTTCTTCAGCAGATCTATTTTCTAAATTTAATACTTGTTTACTTACTTCTTTACCATCTTTACTAATGTGTGCCATATATGTTGGGAAACCTTTAATATTTTCTTTTTTAGCTTCAGGTGAATCATGTTGAACTATAGATGTTTTCACATGAACATCACCCATTTTAGTATTATTGTGTTCTTTAATTACTTTTTCAAAATCTGGTTTAGCTTTATTTGAGTGTCCACACCACGATGCGTAATACATCTTTACATGAACTTCTTTTTTACCTTTACCTGTTTGACCTTGTGATACAGAATTATTGGATACTTTTTTAAAATCCTGCGGACCAGGACCAGGAATATAATTAATTATATCCGGCATTTTAGTTAATCCAAATGCTTTAAGAACTGTAAAATCTTGCTGCAGTGTTCTAGGAATAGTGGGGCCGAGAGGTTTATCAACACTAGCGTATAATGAAACATCTTCATCATATCCAGTAACATTAAATTTACCAGATCCTTTTACATCAGCCGGATTAAATTTACAATCTTTTTTTGCTCCATTTGTAGGATTCTGAGCAGGTAGAACACTACCTCTACCACAAGTTCCATTTACTGTAGCAATTCCGTTAACTGGGGAATTACCCTCAATCATTTTTGAGAACATTTTAGTATTACAATCAATTATAACAATTACAACTAATATCATTAAAAAAACAATTAACATTTCGTTACTCATTAAATTTTTATTGACCCACTTATTAACACCTTTAAAATCCATTTATAATATAATAAATATAATATTTTTTTAAAAATGTAGATCATTTAATTTCCAATATTCATATTTATTATTAATATATCTTTTTAAAATAAATGGTATTTTACATGGTTTTTGTTTTAATTCTTGAAAAGCAATATCATAAACATTATTATAAATTTCGGGATTAGATATTAATGGTGATGAACCATTTTCTAACTGTTCACAACGTTTTGATAATATTTTAGTAATTTCATATTTATTTAAATAAATACTACTAATGTTATTTTTTTTAAAAGTATCATAATTTTTTCTAAAAATATTTTCATCTTCTATATTATCTAATATTAATTCAGTAGAGGGTGTATCATCCGCGTTTGATTCTGAATCTGAACTATTATCAATTTCTTCTTCAGAGTATTCAAATTCTACGTCACTCATTATAAGTTATTATATAAAAAACTTTAAATTATAAATCAAATTTAATTATTAGTCCAGGACTGACCACAATGATTACAAGTATAAATATATTTCATTTCTGATTTATTATATTTAATATAAAGAATATCTGATGGTAGTGGTGGTTCATTAACTATAGATTTACATTCTGAATTTGGACATTTAATATTTTCACTTTTAATATGTGGAAGTGTAATATCATAATTAAGAAATTTGTTATTATTTATACTTTCACTTAAATCAATATTATGATCATTATTATAAATAAGATTTCCTTTATATTCAATTTTATTCTGACATGATTTACAGTAAAGATATAATTGTGGTATTTCTGTTTCTTTATCTAAATAAAGATACATAGTATTATCACAATTATCACAGAAATTAAAGATAGTTTCCATAATATAATATTTATAAATTAATTATTAAGTAATATCAAATTTATTTTTAATACAAAATTCTTCATATAATGTTTTAATAATATCTTTATCAAATCTATAGTTCATATTATATAATCTATGAATTATTGATAATTTTTTATCACATTTATGATTAATTATATTATTATAAATATCTTTAACATTATTTTTAAGATATTCATTCATATATGATTTAAATATAATAAAATCTTCTTGTGTATTTTCATAATTTCTTATAATTAATGATAAAATTGATTCTGAAAATGTGACTAAATTATAATCATTAATTATTTTATAATGGGATTTATCATTAATATTATATCCAGGTTCATTCAATAAAGGATATTTATCAAGAATTGACTGTATAGATAATAAAACTGTAGATATATCCATAATTGTAGTCCATTGTGGTCCATCCCATGTTCCTAATATAGAAAGACATACTTTACCATATCCTGATTTATGTCTTCCTACATAAAGGTTAGGATGAATTCTAATATTATTTACTGGAACATAAGCAACATCAGGCGGGGAATATGGATAATTTTTAGGAAAAATTATATTGAAAAAAAGAAACCCGCCTTCATATATACTATCTTTAGGACCGATTATCATCGCTCTAGCAGATAACATATTCTGTTCATCAAATTCTATAAATATACCTGCTTCATTTAATTTATTATGTTCTATAGATTTAATATCTTTAGATATAATTCTTTTAATCGCTTTATTCATCTTATATTAATATTATATGATATATATTTAAATAATTAAATTTGATCAAAAAATTTAATATATATAAAAATAAATTTGATTATATAAAATATCTATTTATAAAATAATGAGTGAAATTGTCCAATATTTATCACAATTTAAAAGACAAGATAATCAATCTGTAACACATACTATAATAGGACAAGATTCATATCATTTGGAAGATAAAGATATTAAAAAACTATATAAACTAATTTATAAATCTAAAAGTAAAAATTTATCTGTATTAGAGAGAATAGGACCAATATCACCTTTGGTGATTGATATTGATTTAAAATATAAAGAAAAATTTACAGACAGACAATATACAGATGAATATCTTAAACAATTATATTTGTTTATATGTAATAAAATTAAACTATTATTTTCAAATGACGATAACAATAATAACCATTTACAGATGTGGATAATGGAAAAAGAAAATATATTATCTGCTCCACAAAATGGTTATGAATCTAAAGATGGTCTTCATCTATTATTTCCACAATTAATTTCGGATACTAAATATTATGTTAAATTAATCGATACAATATTTGACTCTAAAGAAGAATATGATAGAATAGTAAGTGAAACATGTCATAATCCATCATCAAATGATATTAATGAAATATTTGATCAAGCACCATATAAAAATGGTAATTGGTATATCTATAGTTGTGGCAAAAAAGATGAAAATGCAAAATATACTTTAACAAATATATTTACAATTGACAATGATAATAATATCACAGAAAATAATATTAATATATATTTGAGTAATCCACTAGATATTATAAAGAAACAAAGTGTCCAATTAAACACTGATAAAACTGTAGAATATATAGGTGAACAAATTGATGAACCGATATTTAAAGCGAATACAAGTAATAATAATGTAAATATGAATTTATATGATTTTGAGAATATTGATAATTCTAATCGTATCAGGAAAGAAGATAGAGGGTTCTTAACTGGTCTAGTAAATTTACTATCATTTGATAGAGCAACTAATTATGATGATTGGATCAAAACAGGATTTTGTATTCATAGTTTGAGTCGTACTAAATTTGGATATGATTTATGGATTAAATTTAGTAAAAAATCAATTAAATTTGATATAAATAGTTGTAATAAACAATGGCAAAATATGGATAGATCTGGTCAAGATAAATTTACATTGGGATCAATGATATATTGGGCAAATAAAGATAATCCAGATGGATATCAAAAACTTCGTATGGATTCATTAGACAACCTTATCCTTAAAAGTATTAAGAAAAAAGAAAGTTGTGGAGCACATGCCGATGTAGTTAATGTTATTCATAAATATTACCGTAATGAATTTGTATGTGCTGGTCTAAAAGAGAATGTTTGGTATTATTTCTCAAATGAATCTGGTAAATGGAAGCAAACAGAACAAGGTCATGAACTTCGTCGAAGACTATCAGATGATATTGTTGAAATATATCAGTATTATGCAAATAAATATAAATCAATGAAAGGTGATGATCCTGAATCAGATGATTTTGATAAATATGAAAAATATAATACTAATTGTTATTCTGTTATTCTTAAACTTAAAGGACAAACATATATTGATCAAATTATGAAAGGATGTAAAGATAAATTTTATGATAGTGAATTTAATGATAAAATCAACACAAATCTTGACATTATAGGATTAAATAATTGTGTAATTGACCTTAAACAACGAGTAGGAGACGAAACAAAAATAATGTTCAGAGAGGGTATACCTGATGATTTTATCACTATTTCTATGGGATATGATTTACCTATTGAGAGAGGTAATCTACCTATGTCTTATGAAGAAGTATTAGACCATATTAAAGAAAAACAAATTGATAACGAATTTACTCAATTAGGTCTTGATTTGGATGATTTCTTCTTAAAAGTTCTTCCATATGAAGATGAAAGAGAATATACTTTGAGATTCTTATCATCATGTCTAAGCGGTGAAGTAATAGAACATAAATTTTATATGTGGACAGGATCAGGTGGTAATGGTAAAAGTTTATTAGTTAAATTACTTAATCATACTCTTGGTGATTATTCTAAAACTTTAGATGTATCATACATTACTAAAGAAAGAGGTGGATCATCAAATGCTTCACCAGAGTTAGAAGCTATTAAACATGCTAGATTTGTATCTCTTTCAGAACCTGAAAAACATGATACTATTTTCGCAGGTAAATTAAAACAGATTACTGGTGGTGATACAATGACTAGTAGAGGTTTATTTAAAGGAACTACTGAATTTACACCTCAATTTAAAATGATGTTGATGTGTAATGATTTACCAAGTATCCCTGGTGTGGATGGTGGTATTGCTCGTCGTATAGAGGTTGTAGATTTTCCATCTAAATTTATGGAAAAACCTCGTCCTACTGAACATAATCCACATCAGTACGCTCGAGATAATACATTAGAAAAAAGAATATCAGATTGGAATTTAGTATTCTTATTTAAATTATTAGATTACTATACTAAATTCGTAGAAGAAGGAACTAAAGCACCTCCTTCTGTTACAGAAGCCACACAAGAATATTTCATTGAAAATGATCTTATTCAAAAATGGTTTAAAGAAGATCTTACAGAATGTCAAGATACTAAATCATTTAATACTCTTTATCAAACCTTCATAGCATGGTGTGAAAATGAAGGAAAGAATCATAAAAAAATCGAAAAAAGTGAAATAAAAAAAGCATTAGAGGAAGAACAAACTAAAGGGACATATGGTCTTCAATATGGTAAAAAAGCAAGTGATAAAGCACCAAATGGTTATCCAAAATACCCTCAATTTAATTTCTGTTCTAATGATGATTTAGATGATTCTGATAATGATTAAAATGTTCTTTAGTTTGATCATATCCCATTCTTAATATTTTATTTTTTGTATTAATATCTATATTAAAACTAGATAAATTAATATTTAAAATAGAAAAATCTATTTTTATATTTCTTTTATCATATTTTCTAATTAATATATCGGGTGAATACATCTCCCATCCTTTGATCACAAAATCAAATAAATTATTTATTTGTTTATTATTTTTATTTGATATTATTTCTATGCATAAATAATTACCTGATTTATTTACTTCTATCGGACAGTTACCTGATAATCCACCATCCAAATATAAATTATTTTTATATTTAACTGGTTTAACTAATAATGGAATAGATGTTGTCATCTGAATAAGTTTTAATATATTTATTTTAGGATTATTTATATGATCTATATATTCTATCTTATCTTGTGATACATTAACAGTTTTAACAATTATATGTATACCTGATATTTTAAATAATTTAAGTAATGATATTGATTCACAATTATATTTTTCTTTTAATATTTTTTCTATACAGATGTATGATTTATTATAATTTATAAAACCATAATCGTTTATAAAATTTTTTAATGATATATCATTAATGTTAAACATATCTGATATATTAAAATTAATTATTTCATTTTCTAATAAATTTAAATCATAATTTAGTAAGATTAATGATAAAACAAATAGAAAACTAGCCGATACACAATATATTTTTTTTATATTCTTTAATCTTTCATCAATATAATTATTTTCTATTAAATAATTAATAGATCCTAAAAATGATATCCCTTTTACAGAACCACCTGAAAATATTAAAGTATCAATATCCATATTATTTTATTAATTATATATTATGAGTTCTTTAAACATAAACTCTCTATTTGACGAAGCGGACAAAAAACACCTAAATCGTTTAAAACTGTTTGATGATATTCTAGTAAGAATACATAACAGAATTATATATCATTCTAATAATAAATGGTTTTATTGTTCATTCAATATTCCAGAATTTATTATAGGAAAACCATTATATAAAGTTGAAGATTTAAGAAAATATTTAATTGATTCTCTAAAAAGAGATAAGTTTGATACGATGTATATTCATCCAAATTTCTTATTCATATCATGGGAAAATAAAAAATCTAAACGATCATACAAAAATGTAAAAAGAGTTGAGAATAAAAAAGATGATTTTAAAAAGATAGATGACTATAATCCTACTGGTAATTTAATGTATAATGATAATATATTAATGAATATAACTAGCAAATTTAGTTAAAATAAATATTGTTAATATACTAATTGATCCTAATATTAGATAAAATAATATATCTTTATGAGTATAAATATATCCTTTATCCCAATCACCCATAGTATATTTTATTAATAATATAACTATAATAGGTATCATAAAATATTGACTATAATTAGATTTATTTGGTACAAAATATAATATAACACTTAATAGTATAGATAATATACAAGTAATTAAAATCTTATTCATATAATATTATTATAAAAAAATTAATAAGAATTTTTTCCCATTTTAAATATATAATCAATTAATAATAATACAAATATACATGTTATTATATATATTAATAAATCATTAGTATTTTTTCCCATTGAGAATCCTTCTACAACATTAAATGTTTGTCCATCAATTTTTTTACTTCTTTCTTCTTCGCTTTTACGATATTCTACAAGTAATTTTTCTAAATATTCAACATAGTCAGATAAATCACTTAATTGTGAATTTAATATTGTATCATTTTTTTTTAATAATTCTGAATTACGTGGTTTAGGTAAATCAGGATATTCTTTTTGTGGTGGAAAAGAATAAGCAGCATCTAAAGATGTTTGTTTAGATGATTTTTCTCCTGGTTGTATGGATTTATCAGCATCTGTAATGTTATCGTCTTTAAAACATTGTGATAATAATGCGACCATTTATATATATATACATATTTTTTTTTATTTAATAAAATATATGTATATATTTGATGTTTTAGTAAATAATCCAATGTTTATGAGTGGAGCATTTATTCTTAATATGTTTGGTGGACGAATGATGTTTCAAGATATGCAACCATATGTACATAATCAATTCATTTTAAAAAATATCTTTATATTTTGTTTATTTTTAATATCAACAAAAAATATTAATTTATCAGTAATATTAATAATAGCATATATAATATTTATACAAATCATTAAAGAATTATATCCTGTTAAAGAAGATGAAAATAACATAGAAGATAAATCAAAATATATTGATAATTGTATTGATATGTTAAATAATTTTAAGAAAACATTATAAATTTAATGTAATACCTTTAGAATTACTACTATCACCACTAATTACTGATATATTATCTAAATCAGGCATAGTATTGGGTTGAAGATTCATAGTATTAATCATATTATCTATATCATCCGGACCGCTCATTTCAGGTCTTGAATTTTGTTGTTGAGGTTGCATAAAATTGGGCATTCCACCTCCCATTGGTTGTTGTGGCATCTGTTGAGGCATACCTCCACCTGCCATAGATCCTACAGCTGCTTTAGCAAATTGTTTCATTAAATCTGGATTTTGTTGCATTATATCTCCCATATTAGGAATATTTGATTTAAACATTGTATTTGAAAGATGAAACATAAATGCTGATCCACCTAACATCATTACTAATTTAAGTTCAGGTGCCATTTCACCACCACCACCATATTTTTCATATAATTGTTCAAACACTTCATCAAAATCCCCTATACCTTCATTTACGGATTCAGACCATCCATCTAATTTAACATCAAAAGGGTCAAACTTACTATTAAGAAACTCTACTCCTGATACAGCAGCCATCATAACTTTTCTCTGAAATTTAACAGAGTTTTCTACATCTCTTTGTTTTTTTAATTTGATATATTCATTTCTCATATCATCAAGATTAGAATTCATATTATAATTTGATGTTGTCCTTACACCTTGATCATTGAGTTTTTTAAATTGATATAATAAATCAATTTTTTCATTTTTAATATCTGTTTGTGATAAAATATGAACAGGTTTATATCCTCCATTTGCTTCAGGTAAGTTATTAATTAATGGATCATTATTCATAAGAGGATCTGAATCCATTAAAGGATCATTAAATGAATTATTGACTGAATTAGGTTGATTATTTACATTAGGTGAATTCAAATCGTCTGATTTAACTGATTTTATATCATTATCTGATTTTTTAGGTGATGAACTCATTAATAAATCAATTCCCATATTAGAATCCATATTATTTGATGAAGAGATATCTATATTTTTAAATTCATCATCAAGATTAATTTCCAAATTATCCATATGATAAATAGATTAAAATATTATTATATTTAATACGCATTACTTTAAATATAAATATTTATCCTAAACATTAAATATTTCCCCAACGTTTTGTGGTAAATCATCAATTTTAATATTATAATGCTCTTCTAATTCATTTAAGTATCCTAATTCACGATTTGTGATAAAATTAATTGCAACACCTTTACGTCCATATCTCCCTGATCGTCCAATTCTATGAACATATGTTTCTTTAGATTTTGGTAAATCAAAATTTATAACTAAATTTAATTGTTGAACATCTATACCTCGTGAGAGTAAATCAGTTGATAGTAAAATACGTGTTTGACCATTTTTAAAATTTAATAATTTTTTCTCTCTTTCATCTTTTGTTACCTCACCATGAATATAATCAACCGGATAATTATTTCGAATTAATTCATCATAAACATTCATTAACTTATTTTTATAATTAATATAAATCATACATTGTGATATATTTACAAGATTATAAATATCAATTAAAGTATCATATTTCCATTCTTCATTTATAACAACTTTATATTGTTGAATACCTTCGAGTGTTACATTTTTATTCTCAACTAAAATAGTTTCAGGATTATTTAAAAATTTATCACATAAATCAAGTGTATAATCATTTTTAGTGGCACTAAATAAACATATCTGTGTTGTTTTAGAAATATATTGAATAATATTATAAATATTATCTTGAAATCCAGTGGATAACATTTCATCTGCTTCATCAAATATTAATAATTTAATATCTTTAGTATAAAGAAACCTTTTATTAATCATATCTAACACACGACCAGGTGTACCAATAATAATTTGAGGTTCTTTTTGTAATTCTCGTTTACATTCTTCTACACTGGTTTTTCCTACTACTTTCATGATTGTTATATTCATATATTGACCAAGTGCTTTCATTACATCGTAATTCTGATTAACTAATTCATATGTAGGATTAAGAATTAATACTTGGGTTTTTTTTAGTTCTACATCCATTATATTTAAAGCACCAATTGTGAAAGCACCTGTTTTTCCCGTTCCTGATTGCGCTTGTGCAATCAAATCACGTTTAGCATTTATAATAGGTAATGCTTTTATCTGAATATCAGATGGATTCTCAAATCCATATGAATAAATACCGCGCAGTAAATTATCATTTAAATCGAAATCATCAAAACTCGTCATCCTTATATATTTAATAATCATCTAATCTTTAATATTTAACATTTTCTTTATTCCGTTAATATCACCACCTTTCATTGTGTTTATACATTCTTTATTTTTCATTAGATAAAATGATGGTACTGATTCAACTTTAAATATCTCACATATTTTTTCATTATTATCATCATCAATTTGTATTTTATATATTTGTATAAGATCTTTATTGAGTTTTTTGGATAATTCTTCAAGTTGAGGATAAATACGTTTACAAGGACCACACCATGATGCTGTAAAAAAAAGAAGAATATATTTATCCGAATTAATTTTTTCTTTTAAATGATCAAATCCACCTATTTGTTCCATATATATCAATATAAATATTTTATTCTATCAATTTGACCTAATAGGATGTTTAGATGATAAATATCTTAATTTAATTAATAAATTTTTTTGTAATCCCACGAGTGTTAATGTTATAACTAAATCAGTTAATATTTCAATATATTCTATATTATTATGTATTTTAAAATATTTAAGATACTTTTTAATAATAAAATAATGGATAAAAATTATAAGTACACCTATAAGAAATATATGTATAAGAATAATAATATATGTTTTATATTTAGAGACTTTATCCATATCATCTATATAAAAAAGATTGTCTATAAATGGTGATACAAATAATAATACTGTAATACATATTATCAATAGTAAAAAAATTAATAGAATTTGTTTTATCATAAATATATAATATCTAATATATTAATCTGAATAATATTCGCTGTCACTTGATGAATCAATCATCTCTTGCTCAAGACTTTCAATTCTTTTATCTTCTTCATACATTTCTTGAACTTGAATATTACGATCAGTATTAATCATATCCACCCGAACACCAAATTGATGTTTGTATTTCTTACCATAAATCGGTGGAGTGGGATGCTGAAAATCACTCAAATTAATTACATCATTCCAATGATCTTTTCCATAATCAATATGCATCTCTTTGCTACACAAATATGAACAAATATATTTGTCGCCTTTCCCTTGATCTAGATGAATGAAGAATGATCGCTTACATTCTCCACATTTATCACACTTATATGTGATAGTAGTGGACTCATCTGCTTTGTTGCTGAGCTTGTCTGCGAATGATGCCATGATTACTAGTTGTTTTATTAATCTTAAATGTTGAAATCAAATTTATTTTGGGTTTATCTCAGATCATATTTAAAAAAATATTAAGTATATATATTAAATTTGATTTATAAAATAAACTATTTTAAAATGGATTTAAAAACAAACGTAGTAGATTATCTTAAAACATATTATGATACATCTCATGATATTGATATTGTATTAGAAGAAATTTGTAAAGTATGTAGCATAGGTATTTGTGATAATAATCAAAAAATATCTGAAAAATATTATATTAAGAAAATTATTGAAGATTATTTTGATAAATTAGAACGATTTAAATTAAAACAGATAAAATTTAAAAATCTGTTAAAACTCGAACTGCCAGAACAAAGGTCACCTGAATGGTTTGAGATGCGTAGAGATAAACTAACAGCGAGTTCATTTGCTACTGCTCTAGGTGAAGATCATTACAATTCAAAATTTAAACTTATTCATGATAAACTTACTAATGCTCCTCATATTTCTAATATTCATACTGAATGGGGGACTAAATATGAAGAAATTGCCACATTATTTTATCAATTGATTACTCGAACAAATGTTATTGAATTTGGTATGATTCCTCATCCAGATTTCCCTATTTTCGGGGCTTCGCCTGATGGTATTTGTGATGATTCTGGACCAATGGAATACACTGCTCGAATGTTAGAAATCAAGTGTCCCACACGAAGAGAATTTTGGATGAAACGCAATAAATCTAAATGGATGCCACATCACTATTGGATGCAAATGCAAGGTCAAATGGAGGTATGTGATCTTGATGAATGTGATTTCTTACAAGTCAAATTAGCAGAATATAAAGATGAGAATGACTACAAAGAAGATATATTAGATTTGACAAAACCTTTGACTCATTCATATCCTGATGTGCCTGGATATGATGATACAATTAACGGAAAGACTAAAGATAATTTACCTAAAGGATGTACAATCAGTTATAAAAAACCTGGAGAAGATAAATTATCATATTTATATCCTAAATTACTTTTATCATATGATGAATCTATGGAATGGATACAAGAACATATTAAAACTGGAATCGATGTTCAAGAAATTAAATGGTGGAAAATTACAAGATATGAAATTGATCTTGTATTGAGAGATAAAGAATGGTGGTTAGGTGTTGTTCCTAAAGTAATGTCATTTTATGATCATTATGTTTATTACCGAGATAATATAGATGAATTAAAAGAAAAAGTAAAACAAACTAATACATCAAAAGAAATAGTCATAAATGTACCCGATTTTGTCCTATGTGGATCAGATGAAGAAGAAGAAAAAAATAAAAATAATAATAATAATATTAATATTAATAATAATAACAATAATAATACATATACTAATAGTGATTTACCAGAATTTGCTTTATAGAATTTACTTTAAAATACAATATCTTTATCATTACCACTATTGATATAGTGATTTACGGATGAATAACCACTTTTTATTAGAATATTTTTAATCATATCAATGCGTATAAGTGCCTTAGTATGATTCATTTTTTCTTTCATTTTTAGATCATCATAAATTTTATCTTCTAAACGATTAATAACACTTTCTCTATAATCACGTTTCTCTTTTTTAATAGATTTAATTTTTGTCTTTTCATCATATTTATTACGAATTTCTTTATATTTGATTCCGGATTTAATATTTCCGTTATGACAGAATTTAGAATATGCTGATTTAATATTTTGAGATTCTGTAGAGTTCATTTCAGAATAATACTTATCAACTTTTTCGTTAAAATCTTCAGGTGTCATATCTCTTTTATAAAACTCTTCAAACTTTGACCTAAGGATTTGATATTGAGTTCTTTCATTATAGACAATATTTTTCTTTTTCTTATCAAAACCATTATTGTTTTTCATAGAAGTATGATATTTTTCTTGTTGATTTTCAGAGTATTTCTTCCATTGTCTGCTAGGATAAAGAGTAATTTCAGAGGATCCTTTAACAATATTTTTCTTGCGATTTTTCATATGATTTTTCTTTTTGTATCCACGGAGAATCGTATTAGTTTGTTGAGGAGTTGCGTGAATCATAACCATTTGTATTTATATTTGTTTTACTTTTAAATGTTTGAATCAAATTTTTTTTATATAATTAAATTTGATTTATACATAAAGGAATATTATAAATAATTATTGATACTTAAGTATGGATTCTCTGAGAATTTCAACGATGACTGCTTGTGCTAATATTTCCTCTAATATTCATTTAGGAAATTTATACAAAAATACACATTTATCAGATTTTATTAAATATGTTGAACATGGTGATAATAATTATAAAGGATGGGCTAAAAAGAATACAAAGAAAAAACGTAAAGAAAAATCTAAAAGGACATTCTTTAATCAAGTAACTATTCACTGCTTTTATGATGATAAAATTATTAATATTAAATTCTTTAATAATGGACAAATACAGATTACTGGATTAAAATATGAAGAACAAGGAAAAAATATGTATGATAAATTACTAAATCTATTTAAGAATTATGAAGAAACATTTGATGGTGATTTAAATATTATGAATTATAGAATTGTTCTTATTAATAGTGATTTCTCATTAGAAAAAGAAATAAATCGGGATAATCTACAAGATAAACTTGCTGAAAATAATTATTATTCTACATTTGAACCGTGTGGATATCCTGGAGTGAATATAAAATATTATTTTAATACTAATAATACAGATGGTATTTGTAGATGTAAATCAATATGTAAAGGGAAAGGTAATGGTGATGGTGATGGTGATTGTAAAAGAGTAACAGTGGCAGTATTTAATAAAGGTAATGTTATTGTGACAGGTGCTAAAAATCGTGATCAGCTACATGTTTGTAAAGATTTTATTACTCATTTTATTAATAATAAAATATAATAGTATATATATGTGTATACTTTATTTAGTAGCATTTTTAATTATTTTTTTGCTATTATGGAAATTATGTAATCGTAATAAATATAAAAATAAAAAAGTTGAAAATTTTGAAGAAAATACTAAAACATTTGATGAACCTAAACATATGTTTTATAAAGCATTAAGTGATGTAAAACAAACTGATAAAATTATATTAGAAAATGTAGTATCTAAATGTTATTTAGATAAAGATACAATCGAACCAGAATTAAATAATAAGGTTAATGATATATTAAAAGAAACTATATCCCATTTAAATAATATAATAAAAGATGGAGAATATTTTATAAAAAAATTAGAAGGTTTATATATAATTAAAGATAATAAAGGTAATTTTAGATTAATAATTAATGCATTTATTTATGATGTAAAGAATTATTATCAAGTTAAATTTATCATGGATGTAGTATTCATGAAAGGAGAATATTATATTAATTACATGAATATTGATGAAAGAGCTACAAATAATGTAATAAATAAATATGATGTAAGAAATGTAAATAATAATACATTAGGTGTATTATTAAGTTATGATATGGTTAATGATGATTTAGAAGATACACTTAATCAACACTATAGAAAAAATAATAATATAGTAGATTTTACAAATATAAATAAAAATGAATACAATTTTGTTAAAATAAGTGATTTAAGCAAATATTATTTACCTGAAAATGTTCCAAATCTCTTTTCACCTTCTTTCTGTGATAAAGATACTGATACATGGGATCAAAATGGTATACCAGGAAAGAATAAAAATCTACCCGATACATGTATATCAAATAATAATTCGATTACAAAAATATTAAATCAACCATATGATGCTCCAGGCGTATTATATTCAGATAAAACTAGTGAATTTTCATGGATGTTTAATATTTTCTCAAATCCAGGAATTGTAGCACGTGATAATAGTGGTGGTAATTATTGATTTTTTCATTTCATTGATTATTTTTTTTTCATATAATTTATAATCATCATAATTGTTCCAGAAATAAATGAAAATATTATGATTAAAAATGCTTCAGGTGGAATATCACCACCTAATAATGTTGAAGGAGCTCCTTTAGAAGCATCTAATGCTTTTTCATTTTTTACATCATTTTTTTTTGCTGATATTTCATTATGATGTTTAGATACTATATCATGTTGTTCATTAAAACAATTTTTACCTGAACTATGGTTTGATTTTGCGTTGAAATCAGCACCATTTTTAAGAGTTGATATTAAATTACCTTTATGATGAAGTTGTAGATTTAAATCACCTTCATTCCCACATTTACGTGGTAATTTGTTATTTAAACAATATAATAAATGACCACAAACAGGAAATTTTTCTTCAAATTCGTCAACAGTGCTTTTTACTTTACTATTTAGTTCTTTAATTTTATGATTTGGGTCTTTTTTACTCATTATACCCAATAGTGTGTCATCAAATTTTGATTTTCCTTTTCCTTGTTTAGCATCATCATATGTTTCACATAATATATATCCATAATACATTCTTTTAACGAAAGTATTTACTTGAATAAATATTAATAATACAATCAATACCCAGAAAATTATTTTTATATAATTAATAACTTTAGTTAAATCATCTTCTAAATCAGCAAAGAATCCGTCATTTACACATGTTTTGTTATCAGTATTATAAATATGGAATTCATCAAAATTACTATTAGTTATAGAATACATGTTAAATTCTTCAAATGGTGTTCCTGTTACAGTTGTTCCTTTATATTTATATTTAATTTTAAATTCTTGTGGAGAAGCTGATGATGCCAAACTTGCTTGCCAAGCTTTCTTTTTTAATTCAAGACTACATTTACTGTTTGTATTTGTACTGGTTGAACCAGTAAATCCATCCCCATTGGGACAACATTCCAGGTATTTAAATGGAGCAGTTCCAAAACCTATACCTTTTAATCCTACCATTGGTAATCCAATTACTGGAAAACCTATACTATCTTTAATAATATTATGTTCGGGAGCATTTTTACAGTGTCCAATATTACCACATATAGCATCCTTATTAGCAGTACCATTTTTATTTTCTGTATATAATGTGAAATCAGTAGCATATGTATTAAGACACCCTGTAGCAGATCCAGCAAATCTTGCTTCACATGAACCATATTTATTATCAAATAAATGGTCTGCTCCAGCAGGACAACCAATTAAATTAGTAATAGGTGATAATATTTTTTTGAATGGTTGAATGTTGACTATATTTTCACCACCAAATGTGTGGTCAAGGACAGTAATTTGAGGGACTTTTAAGTCAAATCTGTAATTAGCTATAGTACATACGGGTCCTCCGATTATTCCGTCTTGTCCATCGAATAACCATCTCCACATTTTTAAAAATATTAATACTAAAAAATATATACCTATACCTATTGCAACATATTCTATTTTAGATATTAGAAATAATATAATATATTTTGTAAGCATAATTATTAATGATATGATCATTTGTATGAGACTAGGTCCATTTAATCGTCCTTGTTCCATATCAATAAGTCCACCAACATCATCATAATTAAATACACAATATTCACCTACATTCTTAGCAGATCTACCAGTACCTCTCAATATATTTTTAAAATCAGCACAACTTATCTTTCCTCCACCAAGTTCTGATAGACCCATATATTATATAATTATATTTTTATTAACACAATAATCTAACCAATCACTGGGCGGATGTTCTAATTCATAATATTTATACATACATTTAATATGAAATGTATCTTCTTCTTTTATTTTTATATTTAAATAACGATAATAATATTCTAATACATTATGAACTTGTTCATTACCTTTCATATATTTTATCATAATTTTTTTACCTATATCTAATAAATATAATATAGATCTCCATTTATAATTTAAACAAAATATAAAATAAATATACTCTGAATATAATCTATAATATTTTTTAGGTAATATATTTTTATTATGTACATGACACATCCCATAATTTAATAATGCTGGTCTATTTTTACAACTCAAACCTTGTTTAGTCTTACATACACATTTAAGACATTTATATCCTTGATGTAACATCGCTTTAATATTTTCTTGATGATCTTGTTTAAATGGTTTCTCACAACAAGTATTACTTCTTCTACATAAAGGACAAGATATATAAAAATTATAATTAAGATAAACTAACTTTTTAAAACAATTAAAATGAAATTTATGACCACAACTCAGTGTTTTACAAATATGTTCTGGTTTAATATCTTCCAAACAGATAGAACAAGTATCCATTCTTCATTAATATAGTTGACATATGTTTAAATAAATTTGATTTAAAATTATAGTGATAATAAAACAAATATGCTTCGCAACTTTCTCCGCCAATCACGACCATGGACACAGAATGTATCACCTGTAATAGGAAGACGGAATCGTGGAGATAATATTAACAGAAAAGTAGATTTAGCAAATGTTGACCATTGTGGAGACCGTGGCAGTGCCTGTGGAGATTTATTTAATGAAATAAAACATAAAAATAACAATTATGAAAATATTGATTCACATAATAATACTCTTTATCATCCATCAATAAAAACAAATCACAATTATTCAATTCGGTCGATTGTTGATGATTATAA
>Ga0209533_1000461_pt1 | contig 39289 bp, 33 predicted proteins | sample COG_04_FD_184748 | JGI IMG/M metagenome (GOLD analysis project Ga0209533, IMG submission 184748) | Pelagic Microbial community sample from North Sea - COGITO 998_met_04 (SPAdes) (version 2) | ecosystem: Environmental > Aquatic > Marine > Neritic zone/Coastal water | place: Helgoland, sampling...
CTCTACCAATTGAGCTACTCTCGCTTATACTAATAGTGGTGGGAGAAGGATTCGAACCTTCGAAGGCTAAGCCAGCAGATTTACAGTCTGCCCTCGTTGACCGCTTGAGTATCCCACCAATTATAGTTCACTTTTTTGAAATCAAAATTTTAAAGAACTTACGAGCCGATGGAGGGACTCGAACCCACGACCTGCTGATTACAAATCAGCTGCTCTAGCCAGCTGAGCTACATCGGCTTTTACTGTTTTCGGCTGCGAATATATTAAAGATTATCTACTTATTTGTAGCTTTATTTGCTTTTTTATTTTGTCTTTTTCTATCTGTTTGAATGTTATATTATTAGGCTTTTTTTGTTTTTTATATCCTGTTTCCTTTTTATTTGCTCAACGTTTAAAGCCCCTGTAAGTTTGGTTAATTTATAAATGTAAAAAAATATTTATGTACTTATTTTACTTATTGAATTTATCTAGTATATTTTGTATATTTGAAACTTGTTTTATACATCAAGCCTCTATTTTACTTAAATATTTCCCTTAACCCCTAATTTATGGAACAAACTAAAATTCTTATTGCTGACGATCATCCAGTTTTTTTGTTCGGTTTACAGTCTATTATTAACACCATAGACAATTGTGTTGTTGTAAATGTTGCCTCCGACGGAGTCAGTGCTCTTAGTTTAATTCGAAGTACCAAGCCCAATATAGTTATATTAGATATTGATATGCCTGGATTAAACGGTATTCAGGTAGCCAAAAAGGTTTCTAAACTAAAACCACCCATAAAGATTGTTTTTTTAACGATGAATAAGGATGAGTCTATTTTTAATTTAGCCTTTGATTCTGGAGCTATTAGTTATGTGATAAAAGACAATGCTGCAATTGATATTGTTCGTTGTATCAAGTCGGTTTCTAATGGAGTTTTTTTTGTTTCTCCCCAAATAAATGCGTATCACCTCAATCGAATTAGTAGTCTAAAATCAACCGATTTCTCTCTAATTAACAGGCTTACCGATACCGAAAAGCTTGTTTTAAAAGAGGTAAGTGAAAATAGAAGTTCCTTAGAAATTGCAGTTAAGTTATCTATTACTAATAAGACCGTTCAAAACCACAGATTCAATATTTGTAAAAAAATGAAGCTGGAAGGAGTTAATTCATTAATGAGCTATGCCTTATTAAATAAACAAACGATCCAATTAATTTTACCCGATTAATGGTCAGAATCAACATTCATTTTATAAAGTTTTTAGACAAAATCACGCTAAATAACTACATTCTTAAAAAAACTAATATATAGATATGCCTTTACATCCTGAGAATAAGCTTTTAGATGTCTTATTGAGTAATACGAGTCAGGTCTTTTTTATTCAAGATGCCTTTAAAGATAATCTCGATTTTATATATGTTAACAAGGCATATGAAACTCTATTTGGTAACTCAAGGCAAAGTTTATTAGACAATCCACGCTCCTATCTTGAGTCTATTCATCCGGATGATATAGAGGAAGTTGTGAGCTTGTATAAAGAGTTTATTCAAGGGAATTTAGCTTACGAGAAAGACTTTGTTTTTAGAATTATTAGATCTGATGGAGATGTTCGCTGGATTTACACAAAAGCCTGGGCAATTTTTAATTCCGACGGTGAGGTTTATAGACTCGCAGGAGTTGCAGAAGACATTACCCGAAGAAAAGAATCTGAAATTAGTATTAATAGACTTAATGAGGTACAATCTGGAGTAATTAAGATGCTTGCACATGATTTAAGAACTCCTATTGCTGGCATAAAGCTAACAGCTAGTTTATTAGCGGGAAGTTCTAAAGAGAATGTCAAAAAGTGCTCAGATCATATAATAGACTCATGCAACAATACATTATTGATGATGGATGATTTACTTTCTCATATTCGAATGACTGGAGAAGGGGTTTATATGAATACATCAAGATTAATAATCGAGGAAGAATTGAGCCGTATTTGCAAGGAATTAAATATACAGTTTAAGAAAAAGAATTTGTCTCTGAAACTTCCATCCACGAGTACTGTATTAGAGTTAGATTCAGTTAAGTTTAGTCAAATAGTCATCAATCTTCTTACAAATGCCATAAAATTTAGCCACATAGGTGGTGTTGTATCTCTGCGTATTGAGAATAAACTTAGCACTGTCGATTTGGTTGTTAAAGATGAAGGAATTGGTATTTCAAAAGAATCTTTACCAGAGGTATTTGATATATTTACAAGAGCAAGAAAGATTGGTACTAATGGAGAGGCCTCTACAGGAATAGGTTTGTCTATAACCAAAAGACTCGTAGAGCTCCACAACGGGAAAATTTCTATAAAAAGTAAACAGAACATTGGAACAGACATTCGTGTTTCTTTCCCTAAATAAAAAAACAAGACCTTAGTGCGCTAAATACCAAGGTCTTGTTTTTATTACCTACGTTTATTTCTTGAGTTTTCTCCCGATTTGTTTTCGTTCGTTCTAGTACGAGAATTTGTATTACCTCTTGGATTATTGTGGTTTCGCTGCCCTCTTGTTGGGCTTTTCTTTGTTGGTAATTCCTCAACCTCATCTGCAAAAGGATGCGTAGTTACCACCGGGATCTTTTGATCAATAAGCTTCTGAATATCTCTTAGATAAGCTCGTTCTTCTATGTCGCAAAAAGAAATAGCTACACCAGAATTTTTTGCTCTACCCGTTCTACCAATTCTATGTACATAAGTTTCAGGAACATTGGGTAAATCAAAATTAATTACCAATTCCAGTTGGCTAACGTCTATTCCTCTTGCAGCAATATCTGTTGCAATTAGAACTCTGATGTCTCTGTTTTTAAAATTCTCTAAAGCACGCTGTCTTGCACCTTGAGATTTGTTTCCATGAATAGCCTCAGCCTTAATTTGAGCTTTATCTAGCTGCTTAACTATTTTATTTGCTCCATGCTTGGTTCTCGAAAAAACCAAGACAGAGTCAATATTGTTTTGCTGTATTAAGTGAACCAATAAATTAGTCTTGCTCTTTTTACTAACGTAATAAAGTGCTTGTTCTACCTTTTCAGAAGTGGCTTGTTCTGGTTTTATCGTTACTTTTTCAGGATCTCCTAAAATAGCCTTAGATAGTTTTAATATAGATTGAGGCATGGTCGCCGAAAAGAATAGCGACTGTCTATTTGACGGTAGAACGGCAATAAGCTTTTTTATATCGTGAATAAAGCCCATGTCTAACATGTGGTCTGCTTCATCTAACACGCAATATTTTATGTCCTTTAAGGATATATAGCCTTGGTTCATTAAATCCAAAAGCCTTCCTGGAGTAGCTACTAAAATATCTACGCCATTTCGAAGTGCATTTGTTTGAGAACTTTGTTTAACTCCTCCAAATATTACCGTATTGTTTACACCTGCATACTTACCATATTTGGTGCAGTTTTCACCAATTTGTATTGCAAGTTCTCTGGTTGGTGTAACAATTAGTGCTTGTATTTTCTTTCTTCCTGTGCCGGCAGACCTGTCGTTGTGAATGTGTTGTATAATTGGAATTGAAAAAGCGGCTGTTTTACCGGTTCCTGTTTGTGCACAACCTAATAAATCTTTTCGCTCTAAAAGAATTGGAATAGATTGCTCTTGAATTGGAGTGGGGGTGGTATATCCTTCAGCATCGAGTGCTTTCAGAATTGGTTCGATGATACCGAGTTCTTTGAATGTCATATAATTTATCTAAGCCGCAAATATACAGCAATAGATTGAATTAAATTCATTCGAGATTAAATGCCTTTTATTACTATTTGCCATTGTGTGTAATTTTAAAATTGGCATCTTTGAAACATGAATTTATCGGTACAATTTAAACACGGTTTACAACAGTTTTGTATAGCCAATCTTGAGCGTAAAAGCGAATTATTGAAAAATCAAATTCTTGCTCGAAAACAAGATTTAGAATCTGCTTCCAAAAGCTCTGCAGGCGATAAACACGAAACCTCTAGAGCAATGATTCATTTAGAACAAGAAAAATTAGGCATTCAATTTCAGCAGATATATAAGCAACAATTAGTGCTTTCTCAAATTGTAGTAAAACAACACCTCAGCATTCAATCTGGAACGCTTATTAAAACCAATAAGGCTCTTTTTTATATTGCTATAGCTCTTGGTAAACTTAAATTTAAAGAGCAAGATGTTTTCGTTATTTCTCCTGTAGCACCCTTAGCACAAGCTTTTTTAAACTCTAAGTTTAGTAAAGAAGTTTGCTTTAACAATGTTACTCACACAGTATTAGCCATTATATAATAACTCCAATTTATGCCTCAAGCCCAAAAATCATCATTTGAGTTTATTGCCTTAATGGCCTCTCTAATGGCCATGGCTGCTTTAGCTATCGATGCTATATTACCAGCGATGTCTGTTATGAGTAAGGATTTTGGTGTTTACGATCCAAAAGTCAGTCAACAGCTTATTATCATGATGTTTTTAGGACTTGGTTTTGGGCAATTACTTTTTGGCCCATTATCCGATAGCTTCGGTAGAAAACCGCTGGTGTATTTTGGCTTTACTATTTTTATCGGCGCCAGTTTTATTTGTATTTATTCCAATTCTTTTGAGATGATGGTGTTTGGTCGTGTTTTACAAGGTATAGGTTTGTCTGCTCCTCGAACCATTAGTTACTCCATGATAAGAGATTCTTTTGAAGGTAACGACATGGCTAGAATTATGTCTTTTGTTACTGTAGTTTTTATTATGGTACCCACACTTGCTCCAGCAATAGGAATGTATTTTTTAGAGGTTTACAATTGGCAGGCTATTTTTTATTTTCAATTGGTTTTTTGTGTTCTCGTTGCTTTCTGGTTTTCTCTTAGACAAAAGGAAACCTTAACCTCCGAAAACAAAATCCCTTTTACCAGTGGTTTGTTTGTAAATGGTTTTGTAGAGTTATTAAAATATAAATCTACACTTGTTTACACCATTATATCAGGGGTAATTATGGGTTCATTTATGTTATATTTAAGTGCTTCTCAACAAATATTTCAGGACCAGTTTGGCTTATTAGAAGAGTTTCCGATCGTTTTTGCTGGTTTAGCAATTGCCTTTGGTGGGGCTAATTTTTTAAACGGAAAATTGGTTATGATGTTTGGAATGGAAAAGCTCATAAAACGCTCTTTAATCTGTTATACTTCTACTTCCTTTGTTTATTTGCTTTTATTTTACAAGCAACCAAACCCTTCCATCGAAATGTTCTTGTTTTTCTTAGTGCTTCAATTTTTGTCCTTAGGCTTTATATTTGGAAATCTAAAATCTATTAGTCTTCAGCCTATCGGTCATATTGCAGGAATTGGAGCTGCCCTAACAGGATTCATCTCAACCCTATTTGCCGTACCAATTAGTGCATTTATTGGTTCCTTTATAAACAACACAGCATACCCAATGTTTGTAGGTTTTTTTGTTTGTGGTTTATGCTCTCTACTTTTATATTTTATTTTTAAAAGATATTCTAAAACTATTTTGAGCAAAAAAAAGCTAGATTATTCTGAGAATATCTAGCTTTCTGTAAAAGAAAAAATAAGATCAATCTTCCGATCGTAGTATTTGGTTTATAGATGCCATCTTTATGGCAGCAATAGCACATTCTGTTCCTTTATTTCCTAGCTTACCTCCAGACCTGTCAATAGCTTGTTGCATTGTGTTGTCTGTCAGTACTCCAAATATAACAGGAATTTCTAGCGTGGTGTTTAGTCTAGAAATCCCAGTGCTTACTCCTTGGCAAACAAAATCGAAATGTTTTGTTTCTCCTTGAATTACAGAGCCTAGCGTAATAATTGCATCTACGTTTGTAGTTTCGGCAAGCATAGAGGCGCCAAAAGTTAGCTCGAAACTTCCCGGTACGTTTACACGAATAATATCTTCAGGTAAAACCCCGTTTTCTAGTAGCGCTTTATGAGCTCCACTGTAAAGTCCTTCTGTAATCTTTTCATTCCATTCAGAAACAACCAAGCCAAAACGCATTCCTTCGGCATTGGGAATAGAATCTGAATCGTAGTGAGATAAATTTGTTGAAGTCATAACTAGTTTGCTGCAGTAATACGCGCAATATACTTTCCAATGTTTTGACCCTCTCTTGAAGATTTAAATTCATCTTGAATACGAGTGTACAAACTTAAAGCTTGTTTTTTATCGTCTAAAGAATAAGCTGTATTTGCCGCTTTCATAAGAAAGACTGGAGTACTAAAGTCGTTTGTTCTTAACTCTGCCGCCTTAATGTAATAGTTTAAAGCCTCTTGGTTTTGTCCTAGGTTCGAGAATGCATCTCCGATGGCACCCTTAGCTATTGGAGCTAACATTTCGTCATCAGAAGAGAATCCATCCAAATATTCGATTGCGGTTTCATTATCGCCTAATTTTAAATAAGAAAGTCCAGCATAATAACTAGCTAAATTACCAGACTTAGTGCCTCCGTAAGATTCGATTATTTCTAATAATCCGGCAAATTGCTCGTCTCCGTCTAAAGCTTCTTGGTATTTTCCAAGCTCAAAGTTTTTTTCGGCCATAAACATCTCCGTAGCGGCGTTTTCTTCGTTTGGTTGAACGTAAAAGCGATCGTATGCGAAGAATGCACTAAAGCCTACAGCTATAGCTAAAACAATAACCATTAAGTTATTCTTGTTCTTCTCTACGTACATCTCAGCCTTAGTAAGGCTTTCTTCAATCGTTTTTAATTGTTCTTCTTGATTCTTGGTTTTATTTTCAGCCATCTTGTTCAGAATTTATGTTTTAAGGATGCACAAAAATAAAAGAATTTATTAAATGATGACCATAAATAGTAAATCAGTCTTATTTTTACCGAAATTAAATTTTAATGCACCTCAAATCACTTTCATTAATTTCGTTTAAAAACTACGATGAAGCCCTTTTAGAGTTCTCGTCTACCATAAATTGTTTTGTGGGTAATAATGGTTCGGGAAAAACCAATTTACTCGATGCCATTTATTATCTGTGTTTTTGTAAATCGTATTTTAATAGTGTAGATACTCAGAATATATTACACGACAAACCTTTTTTTGTAGTGGAAGGTGTTTTTCAACGAAATGAACATCCAGAGAAAGTTTTTTGTGCTGTAAAAAAGGGGCAAAAAAAAATAGTTAAAAGAAACAATAAAGAGTACGATAAGTTAGTAGATCATATTGGTGTATTTCCCTTAGTAATCATATCTCCATCAGACAGAGATTTAATAGTTGAAGGAAGCGACACACGTCGGAAGTTTATGGACGGAGTTATTGCTCAGTCAAACAAGATTTACCTCCAAAACTTATTAAAATACAATCAGGTGCTTAGTCAGCGAAATGCCTTGTTAAAGTATTTTGCAGCAAACAGAACCTACGATCCTTTGAGTATTGAAATTTACAATGAGCAAATGATCGATTTGGCTTCCAGTATTTACAACGCCCGAGTCGATTTTATGAAAAGTTTCACTCCTGTATTTCAAAAGTATTACAGCGCTATTTCTGGCTCTACAGAACTTGTAGATTTGGTTTATAAGTCGCAGTTACACGAGCAAAGTTTAACCTCTTTACTTAAAGATACGCTAACAAAAGATAAAATTCTTCAGTACACAACTTGTGGTACTCATAAAGACGACCTTTTGTTTAAAATTGGAGATTATCCAATTAAGAAGCAAGGCTCTCAGGGCCAACAGAAAACGTACTTAATTGCGCTTAAACTAGCACAATTCGATTTTATTAAAAACTTAGTCGGGTACAAGCCTCTTTTGTTGCTCGATGATATCTTTGATAAACTCGATGATGCAAGAGTAGAAGCAATTGTAAGCTTAGTGTCTGAGCATCATTTTGGTCAAATATTTATCACGGATACACATAAAAGTAGAACCCAGGAAATTGTTCAAAAAATTGACGAATCTTATCGTATATTCGATATTGAAAATGGCGAAATAATATGAGACGATCCAGGGAGCAAAACATTGGTGAAGTTATTAAAGACTTACTAAAGAACTACGACATTACATCCAAGTTTAACGAAGCTCATATTGTTACTTTATGGGACACGTTAATGGGGCCGTCTGTAGCCAAGTATACCGTTAATATCGAAGTGGAAAAAAGAGTTTTATTTGTTCAATTAAGCAATGCAGCTCTTAAACAAGAACTCACCTACGGTAGAGATAAAATTAAGAAAATGCTCAATAAGGAAGTTGGAGAGGAGGTTTTATTAGATGTTCGTATTTATTAGTAGTACTGTTATTCTCTTTTTTTATTTATAACTGTTTTTAACTCTTGTGGCATATGTTTTGTTCTTGAGTTTTCTAAATTTATTCCCATGAGACTAATTGTTCTATTCTGTTTAATCCCTTTTATAACTTTTGCCCAATCGGCAAATTTAGACTCACTATTTAAGAGCTCAGGAGAGTTGTTTTTTTCTTTCGAAGTAGATTCAAAAGAACAGTTGAACTCAATATCCAAGATCGTATCCATAGACCATGGAACACAAATGCCCAAAATTTTTGCTTATGCAAACAAAAAGGAGTTTGCTAAATTTAGTGCATTAGGCATCCCATTTAATATAGAGCAAAATCCTGGGAGTTTGTTTAAAAATTTAAACATGCTTCTTTCTTTAGATGAAAAACAAAATGGTGATTGGGATTTTTACCCTTCTTACGATGTTTACCTAGCGATGATGTATGCCTTTGAAGAACAGTATCCAAATTTGTGTAAAGTAAGCTCTATTGGAAGCTCTGTAGATGGAAGAGCTCTTTTAGTTGCCAAATTATCAGACAGCCTTCAAGTAAAAGAAAACGAACCCAAGGTTCTCTATACTTCCTCCATACACGGAGATGAAATTTCTGGATTTGTTCTTTCACTTAGACTCATCGATTATTTACTTGCAAATTACAGATCAGACACTCGGATAAGCGCTATTTTAAACAATGTTGAAGTTTGGATAAACCCTTTGGCAAATCCCGATGGAGCCTACAGGAATAATAATAATTCTGTTTTTGATGCTACACGCTACAATGCCAATTGGGTAGATTTAAATAGGAATTACCCGGATCCTGAAGATGGGCTTCATCCTGATGGAAATGCTTACCAAACAGAAACTTTAGCCTTTATGGCTTTTGCAGATAGTGTTGGCTTTGATATGTCTTCTAATTTTCATGGAGGAACTGTGGTAGCTAACTACCCTTGGGATACATGGGAAAGTTTACCTGCCGACTACGATTGGTGGGTAAACGTAATGAATGAGTACGCTAGTAGTGCACAGCAAAACTCTTTTAATGGCTATTTTTCGCAATACGACAATGGTATAACCAATGGTTACGACTGGTACGAAGTAGCTGGAGGCCGACAAGATTACATGAATTACTATGAAAATTGCAGAGAATTCACCTTAGAGATTTCCAGCGATAAAACTCCAGAAGGGAACGATTTACCTTTTTATTGGAACGCGAATTACAATTCACTCATGTCCTACATAGAACAAAGTCTATTTGGATTAAGAGGTATTGTTACCGACTCCATAACTGGAGAAGCTTTGTTGGCTGAAGTTTTTATAGAAAACCATGATGTAGACAATTCTCAAGTTTACTCTCATCTACCAGTTGGAAACTACCATAGATTCTTGTCTTCTGGAATGTATTCTATAACTTTTTCCTGCGAAGAGTATACAAGTAAGACTCTTACCGATATTTCGGTTTTAAACAATGAAACTACCCTTTTGGACGTGCAATTGGTTAAAAATGATTTAAAAGTTAAAGAGAAAACAGCCGTTACTTTAAATATATACCCACAGCCGGCAAGCTCCTTTGTTACTATAAGTGGTTTGCCCAAAAATGCCAGCTCTTTAGCTGTTTTAGACACGCAGGGAAGACGTGTTAGAGATTTAAGCACGCAAGGCTCAATAATTACTTTAAACAAACAAGATCTAAGTTCAGGTTTGTACTTTATCGTCTATACTATAAAAGGGCAAGAGTATAAAACAAAATTCGTTTTTAGGTAAGTAACCACAGCAATATCAGATCATCATCAATACCAATTTTGTGTTTTTCTATCACAAAATCAATCGTTCACATTTTTATATTCTCAGCCTTAAAACAAACAAGAGTCTAAAAATCATCGTACTTAAAAAGAAATAAGTCCTTATTATATTAGGTCAATCATTTATTCTGTGTAATTTCGCAGTCTTAAAAATTGACCATGAAATCTATACGTAACATAGCAATTATTGCACACGTTGACCACGGTAAAACTACCTTAGTTGATAAAATCATTCACGAATGTCAAATTATGGACCCCAGAAAAGATACTGGAGAACTCATATTAGACAACAATGATTTAGAGCGAGAACGTGGGATAACAATTCTTTCGAAGAATGTTGCCGCAAATTATAAAGGCGTTAAAATCAATATTTTGGATACCCCAGGTCACGCCGATTTTGGTGGTGAAGTTGAGCGTGTATTGAAAATGGCCGATGGTGTTTTACTTTTAGTAGATGCTTTTGAAGGGGCAATGCCTCAAACGCGTTTTGTTTTAAGTAAAGCCATAGCTTTAGGTCTTAAACCTATTGTTGTTGTAAACAAAGTAGACAAAGAAAACTGTACTCCAGACATCGTTCAGGAGCAAGTATTCGATTTGATGTTTAACCTAGATGCAAGCGAGGATCAATTGGACTTCGTAACCATTTATGGCTCTTCTAAACAAGGGTGGATGAGTACCGATTGGACCAAACCAACAACGGACATTATACCTTTATTAGACGCTGTTTTAGAAACCATTCCCGAAGCTCCTTACCAAGAAGGAACTTCCCAAATGCAAATTACCTCTTTAGACTTTTCTAGTTTTAAAGGTAGAATAGCTATTGGTCGTTTATTTCGTGGTGATTTAGAGAAAGGAAAAGATTACATGCTTTGTAAGGAAGGAGTAAATAAGAAAGTTCGTATTAAAGAACTGTTTGTTTTCGAAGGCCTTGGTAGAACAGAAGTAGATTCTGTTAGAAGTGGAGATCTTTGTGCTATTATTGGTTTAGATGATTTTGAAATTGGCGATACATTAGCAGATTTAGAGAATCCTGAGGCATTGCCTAGAATATCTGTGGATGAACCTACCATGAGTATGTTATTCACTATTAACAACTCACCTTTCTTTGGGAAAGAAGGTAAATTTGTTACTTCACGCCATCTTAGAGATCGTCTTTTTAAAGAAACTGAAAAGAATCTTGCACTTCGTGTAGAAACGACTGACTCCGAAGATAAGTTTAACGTTTTCGGACGTGGAATTCTTCACTTATCCGTATTAATTGAAACGATGCGTCGTGAGGGGTATGAGTTGCAAGTTGGAAAGCCTCAAGTAATTGAGAAAATAATTGACGGTAAGAAATGTGAGCCCTACGAAACACTTGTTATAGACGTTCCCGAAAACTTCTCTGGTAAAGCTATAGAATTGGTTACACAACGTAAAGGAGACTTACTAATAATGGAGCCTAAAGGAGATTTACAACATTTAGAATTTGATGTTCCTTCTAGAGGTTTGATTGGATTAAGAAATAACATGCTAACCGCTACTTCCGGACAAGCTATTATGACACATCGCTTTAGAGAGTTTTTACCTTACAAAGGTGAAATTATTTCTAAACTGAAAGGTGCCTTAATTTCTATGGAACAAGGTGCTGCTACTGGATTTGCTATTAATAGATTACAAGACAGAGGTCGTTTCTTTGTAGAACCTACTGATATCATTTATAAAGGTCAGGTTGTAGGAGAGCACTCAAGAGATAACGATTTAGAGGTAAACCTGGTTAAAGGTAAGCAGCTTACAAACATGAGAAAATCTGGATCTGATGATGCGATGAAAATTGCACCAAAAATCGTGTTTTCTTTAGAAGAGTCTATGGAATATATAAGCGATGATGAGTACCTAGAAGTTACTCCAGCGAGTTTAAGAATGCGTAAGATTAAATCTTAAGCTTAATTTTCTATTCAAAATGCGATCACGAAAGTGGTCGCTTTTTTTTTGCCTAAATATAATTTATCATTTTACTTTTTAACTAAATTGTATCCTTACAAATTCGGGTAAATGCATCAAGAAAAATCCTGTCCAAAGTGTGCTAAATGGATGAACTCTAAACTAGTTCATTGCAGTAACTGTGGGTATGAGTTGTATAAAAAAGAGCGTATTACTCGCGAAGCAATAGAAGCGCAGCCAGATCCATTTAAAATACCTTTCATTCCAATTTCTACCAAGGACTCTTACCTTATAGTCTTCGGAAAACGTATCATCCAACTAGTTCAATTAGTCTTCTTCGGAATTATTTCAATTTTAATATGGATCGCAAGTATATTACCAGGCTAACTCTAGGGCAACCTTTTTTTATAATCGCACTGTTCTTGTTTTTTATAAATGAGCTAAGTTCTCAGTTTAACAAGCCTTTTTACATACAATTTTATTTAAATGATTTTTTGGCTCCACTAATTTTGTTGTGCCTAACCTCCTTTTTTATTTCGCATATTTACAAACGTATTTATTACATCTCCAAAGCTCAGCTTTTTTTCTTTTTTGTGTATCTTTCTCTCGTTTTTGAAATTCTATTACCTCAATTTTCGAAATTGTTTACCCCAGATATATTCGACGTTGTAGTATACGCTTTGGGAACTCTAACGTATCATATATTTAGTTTAAAGAAATGAATTTAGATCAAATAATTAAGCTTAGACGAAACGTCAAACCTTCGTTTTTTACCGGAGAAGTTATTCCTGACTCTGAGGTTTTAGAACTGCTGATTTCTGCTAATTGGGCTCCAACTCATGCTTATACAGAACCTTGGCGTTTTGTAGTCTTTTCAGGAAACGCTCTGAATGACTTCGCGAAATTTCAATCTACCTTGTATAAAGATTCTACCCCCGAGCATGCGTTTAAAGAGTTAAAGTATCAGAAATTAAAAAGTAATCCTTTATTAGCATCTCATATTATTGCAGTAGTTGTTCATTTAACCGAAAAGAGTACGATACCTATACTCGAAGAAATTGTTGCTACTTCTTGTTCAGTACAAAATATTTTACTCGCAGCAGCTTCTAATAAAATTGCTGTACATTGGACTTCTGGTGGCATGACTTACACTCCCGAAATGAAAAGTTTTTTAGGTTTTGAACCTAATGATTTAGTACTTGGCTTCTTGTATTTAGGCAAAGCCCCCGAAAAGATAAATAAAGAGGGTAAGAGATTATCTTCGATTTCGAATAAAGTAACATGGAATAAATGAAGGTGCTAATTACCGGTGCCACAGGATTTGTAGGCGGCCATTTTTTACGGTATTTTTCTTCTTTGTACGGAAAGCAAAATGTTCATGGTACTGGAAGAAATAAAGAACAGCTTGAGGTTTTAAAGGCAGAAGGGTTTACACTACTATGCGGTGATTTACTAGACATCAACTTTGTTTCAACCCAATTGGCTAGCTACGATGTATACGTGCACTGTGCCGCTAAATCTTCTATATGGGGAACTTACAACTCTTTTTACTTAGCAAATGTACTTGCCACTAAAAATCTTCTTGCCTGTGTTCCTTCCGGGAGTCAATTTATATATCTATCGAGTGCTAATATGTATTTTACATACAGCAATAGAACTTTAATTTGCGAGGACGACGAACTTTGCTTAACAAGTTTTTACGCTAAGACCAAACGCGAGGCAGAGCTTTTAGTGCTTAATACAGCCAAGATAAATCCTACCATTTTGAGGGCCAGAGCAATTGTAGGAATTGGTGATACTGTTGTGTTTCCTCGAGTAATTCGAGCATACAACGAAGGGCGTTTACGCATTATTGGCTCTGGAGACAATAAGATTGATTTTACATCAATTAACAACCTATGTCTTGCCGTTCATCTTAGTATTAAAAATAGAGTAGTAGCCTCAGGGCAGGTTTACAATATTAGTAATGGAGACACAATTGTTTTGTGGGACGAAATTAAAAACATTTTAACAAAACTAGGGTATACTGCAGAATTAAAAACAGTGCCTTACTCATTAGCTTATTTGGTAGCTAGATTTAAAGAGTTAAAAACAAATTTAGAAGACAATGAACCCGCAATGACCTGCTACGGCGTAGCGGTATTAAATTACTCTATGAGTTTAGACAGCAGTAAAGCTTTTAGAGAGTTAGGTTATGTGCCTGCAGAAAACTCTCTTAAAACTCTTTCAGATTTTGTTTTATGGTTTAAGAATGAATCTTTACAAACCCATAATTAATAGAATTCCTTAGATATCGGAATTAAATAAAAAAACATAAACTCATAATACCTGCAAACATTATAAATTTATGCAGTAGGGCTATGCGGCTGTAGTCTTCTGTTTTATCGGCTTTATAAATCCAAACATTTACCATAAATAAGGGTGCTACAACAAAAAAGGCAGCATACAACATCGGGTAAATTTGACTGTTAAATTTGTAAACAGATACTGTAATTACCATAGATGCTAATACAATACTTAACCACTTAACAAATTCTTTGGTTTTTGTTATACCCCATTCTGTGGCTAATGTTTTAATTTCAAAAGTCTTATCGCCTAAACATCCCTTTAGGTCTTTTATTACCTCGTGCATTAAACTGCATATAAAAGCAAACAGGGCATAAATACAGAGCAGTACAATTAGTTGTTTACTTTCTTTTTGATAGAGTTTAGGGGCAATTTCAAAAATAGCTATAGATAAGATGAAAACAGCAGAAAGTTTGGCAATAATAAAATTCCCTACAAACAACTTCCGCTTTAGTTTTAAGCTGTATAACCAGAGTAAGTAAGCCGATGTAACTAAAATGACACCCAATATAATATAGCCCACTTTGAAGGCAATAACAAACCCTAATACAACACCTGTAAAGGTTAATAAGGCATGTAAAATCAGAGCTTTTCTTCGTTTAATTTTTCGCCCGATTAAAACATTCCTATTTACGGCATCTACTCTAATATCGAAATAATCGTTAATTACATAGCCGCCCCCTGCTATAAGTAAAATACTTAAAACCAGTAGTGCAAACTCTACATTACCTAAAACAGCAGCTGTACCGTAAGTTGGAATAAGTAGGGCGTAGCGAATTAGGTACTGTATAAGCGCCATGGCAATTAGGTTCTGAAATCGAACAAGCTTAAGGTAAATCATGTTAATGTATACTGTAAGTTAGAGTTTTGATTAATCCTTTTAAGTATTAGGTTTGTAACACACCTACATTATAAGGCTCTTTAATGGGTGCATTATTTGCCATTTCTATGCCCATAGAAATTACCTTACGTGTTTCTAGCGGATCTATAATGCTGTCTACCCACAAACGAGATGCTGCATAGTAAGGGCTCATTTGTTTGTCGTACCTCTCTGTAATTGTTTTTAAAAGTTCGGCTTCTCTTTCTGGTGTAATTTCTTCTCCTTTAGATTTTAAACTAGCTTTTTCAATTTGAAGTAAAACTTTAGCAGCTTGAGTTCCTCCCATAACGGCTATTTGAGCTGTAGGCCAAGCAACTATTAATCTTGGGTCGTACGCTTTTCCACACATAGCATAGTTACCTGCTCCAAAGGAATTTCCTGTAATAATTGTAAATTTGGGCACAACAGAGTTTGCCATAGCATTTACTAATTTAGCTCCGTCTTTTATTATACCTCCATGTTCTGAGCGCGATCCAACCATAAAGCCGGTTACATCTTGTAAAAAAACTAGGGGTATCTTTTTTTGATTGCAATTCATAATAAATCGAGCAGCCTTATCGGCAGAATCTGAGTAGATTACTCCTCCAAATTGCATTTCTCCTGTTTTAGATTTTACAACAAGTCTTTCGTTTGCAACAATCCCTACAGCCCAACCTTCTACACGCGCCAGTCCACAAATAATACTTTGTCCATAACCAGCCTTGTATTCATCAAATTCAGATTTGTCTACCAAACGAGTAATGAGGTCTCGAACTTTATAAGGTTTGTCTCTTTTTTCTGGGAGTATTCCGTATATTTCTTCCGGATTTTCTTTCGGTTCTTCAGCTTCAGTTCTGTTAAAACCTGCAACCTCTCCATCTCCCAGTTTCCCCATTATGTTCCGAATCCTGTTCAAACAATCCTTATCGTCTTTTGCCTTATAATCGGTAACTCCAGATATATGACAATGTGTAGTTGCGCCTCCAAGAGTTTCATTGTCAATATTTTCTCCAATGGCTGCTTTAACCAAATAAGATCCTGCTAGAAAAATAGATCCTGTTTTATCTACAATTAAAGAATCGTCACTCATAATAGGTAGGTAGGCTCCTCCTGCTACACAAGATCCCATTACTGCTGATATTTGGGTAATACCCATGGATGACATTCGTGCATTGTTTCTGAATATACGTCCAAAATGTTCCTTGTCCGGAAAAATTTCATCCTGTAGGGGTAAGAAAACGCCTGCGCTGTCTACTAAGTAGATAATAGGCAACTTGTTTTCCATTGCAATTTCTTGGGCTCTTAAATTCTTTTTTGCAGTAATAGGAAACCAGGCACCTGCTTTAACAGTGGCATCGTTTGCAACAATAATACATTGCTTTTTTGATACGTATCCAATTCCCATAACAACGCCTGCCGCAGGACAACCTCCGTACTCTTGGTACATATCGTTTGCAACAAAAGCGCCTATTTCTAAAAACGTTGATTTAGGATCTATTATGTATTCTATTCTCTCTCTTGCAGTTAGCTTTCCCTTACTGTGTTCTTTTTCAATTTTCTTTTTACCTCCTCCAAGACTTATAATAGAAAGTCGTCTCTTCATCTCAGCAATCTTTAATTTGATTGCATCCTCATTTTTGTTAAATTCAATATTCATTCTATAAAATTTAGAATTGTAAATATAAGCGTTCCTAGCGGAGTAATTATCTATCGTTTGATTTATTCAATACTGCAACTCTGTGTTGTTGTACACTTTTATTTGATAACCTCTTCCTGGCATTAAATCACCTAAACCATTAAAGTTCCATTCTGGGAGTAATGCGTTACCAATGTAATCTTTAATAATAGCAACATTTTCACTTTCCACTAAATTAGAAAAAGTTTCGTCAGAATTACTAACTTCTGTTTTTAGATAACCTACTAAATTCCAGCCTTCATTTAAGCTTATTGGGTTTTGGTCTGCACTAATTAATTCTCCTTGTACGGAGAGGGTTGCTGCGTTTTGCATTTTAATTAAGTAGGCTTGTCCTATCGTTAAATCTCCTATGCCATTAAAGTCCCAATCGGGTAAGTATGCGTTTCCTTCGTTGTTTTTAGCTATAACAAGCTCATTTAAAACAGGTGCTATAAATTCAGTAAAGTTTTGGTTTTCGGGATTTATATAGGTAGATATTATGGACCAACCCTCTGTGCATTCTATTTCTTGTTGTTCATCAACTGTTAATACCTCACATAATATGTTTGTAGTGTAATTTGATGCAGTTAAAGGAGTTTCCAAGAGAATAGGGCAGTAGCAGTTGTTCTCAATTAGATGTTCTTGCAACCATGAAAGTGCCATAATCCCAACTTCGCCATCTCCTCCTGAAGGGCCATTTGCTACATTGTGTCCTGCGCCAGAAATTTCGAATAATAATTTTGGTGTACTCTCCGGGGTTAACTCATAGTGCTCGTTTGCATGAAATGCAGGAGCAGCAATTAGATCTAATTGGCCACTTAATATTAAAACAGGTATGTTATGATCAAGTTGCGAGTCAGTTAAAAAGAGCGGGTCTAGCCATGGGCAAAGTGCTATAATAGCTTTTAATGAGGGATCAAGTGTCGCAGCAATTTGTGCGCCACCTCCACCCATAGACCATCCGCCTACAGCTACTTTATTTGTATTTAGTTTCCCGTTTAAGGGAGAGTTTACTCTCGTATTTTCTTCTTTTAGACTTAGTACGCCATCTAATAATGCAGAGGCTCTTGTTGCCGGATAATCAAATATACTATTGGTTCCAACCGTCATGGTAACAATTCCATGAGAAGCAAAAAAGGGTCCCCACTCTGAAATAGAGGTTTCATAACTTAGATATCCAGGTACAATGATAATACTGGCATGCTTTTCACCTATTGAATTAGGGTAATAAATGGTGCAACCATAATAGTCTGGCCCATTACGTACACCATCAGATTCTGTCATTGACGCTACGGTATACTCACCTGGATTTGTTATAGAAGAGCTCTCTATATTGCATTGTGCGTATGATTTCACACTAAAAAGAATAAGTAGTATAGAAGGGATTATGAGTTTCATTTTTCGGGATATTTTGATTTTTTTACTGCAAATTTAATGCCCGATAATTCACTAAAATTTAAGATCATTCCAAAAATAGTTTAATCACATTTAGGTCTTTTAAACTAAAAACTTAAAAAATAGAGCCAATAGAAATGTTTTAGAATGTATATATTACCTTATGTATTCGGTATATTTGCGCGTTAAATATTTGTAGATGCAAGCTAAAGATCAAAAGACTCCAGCTCCAATAAAAGAGGAAATAGATGAATGTATTCGAGTACTCCAAAAGTTAGTTGAAAACACAAATTATTTATTTGAGGTAAACGAAGAGGATCGTATTGCTTTATTGAAAGCCGCAGGTTTATTGTCTAGGCCGAATAAGGAGGAGCAAAACAAACGAAGGAAAGATGCCAAAAAGGCAACTAAGCGTAAAATGATAGAGCGCGATAAGCATGCGCGTAAAGAAACTGGAATTCGTTCTGCAAGAGAAGCAAGTGTTTTTGTAGCACCCAAACTATTGGCCTTTTCAAATAAATTCGTAGAACCTGAACGGGAGCTCGAATCGCCACGTAATTGTTATGTGTGCAAAACTTTGTTTACTAAATTACATCATTTTTACGATTCTATGTGCCCAGATTGTGGTGCTTATAATTATGCCAAACGCTTTCAAACAGCAGATTTAACCAATCAAGTTGCAGTTGTTACTGGATCTCGTTTAAAAATTGGATACCATATAACTTTAATCTTGCTAAGGGCTGGCGCCACAGTTGTAGCTACAACTCGTTTTCCAGTTGACTCTTCCTTACGTTTTTCTAAGGAAGAAGATTTTAATGTTTGGGGACATCGTTTAAAAATACACGGTTTGGATTTAAGACATATCCCTAGCGTAGAGATTTTTTGTAATTTTATCGAAAAACAATACAATCGTTTAGATATATTGATAAATAATGCAGCACAAACTGTGCGAAGACCTGCTGGTTTTTACCGACACTTACTAGCTAATGAGGAAGCTACTATTGACCAATTACCCTTGTTTGCTCAACAGCTTTTAAAGGATCATGATTTTTGTGTAAATGAATTGCACGCGCTAAGCAATGTTTCTTCAGAAGCAGAAAACAATACTTTGCCTGTTGCTTGGCATGGACCAGAACCAGGTATTGGTATTAGTGCTTCTGCTCAATTGTCTCAAATACCGTACAGTTTCGATAAGTCACTAAAACCGGCAGAAGTTTTTCCGGAGGGAGATTTAGATGCAGATTTACAGCAAGTTGACCTACGTAAAACCAACAGTTGGAGACTGAGGTTGGGTGAAATTGAAACCACTGAAATGATAGAAGTACAACTGGTTAATTCTGTGGCTCCTTTTGTTTTATGTAACAGATTGTCTTTGCTAATGCGTAAAGAGAATACAGGAATGAAGCACATTATAAATGTATCTGCTATGGAAGGTAAATTTCATAGGTTTAAAAAAGAAGACCGACATCCGCATACAAATATGGCTAAAGCTGCATTAAATATGCTTACACATACATCTGCGGCAAGTTTTGCCAAGTACGGTATTTTTATGAATGCAGTGGACACGGGCTGGGTTACTGATGAAGATCCGGTAATACTGTCTGAGAAGAAAGTTGAAGAACACGATTTTCAACCACCTCTTGATATTGTAGACGGTGCGGCAAGAGTTCTGGATCCTTTAATTGATGGACTTAATACCGGGAAACATTGGTGTGGGAAGTTCTTAAAAGATTACCAACCTATTGATTGGTAAGCTCTATTTTATTTTAGTAATGTCTTAGATAAACTGCTTTAGTTCTTCGTTAAGCTTATAAATAGGTAGGCCAACAACATTATAATAAGAACCTTCAATTTTTGTGATTCCTATTGCACCAATCCATTCTTGAATTCCGTAAGATCCAGCTTTGTCGAAAGGTTGATAATTTTCTATATAGTAGTCAATTTCTGAAGTAGTTAGCTTTTTAAAGTACACTTTTGTGCTGCTAGAAAATGAAATTAACCGATCATTTGTTTTCAAACAAACGCCTGTTATTACCAGATGACTTTTATCCGATAATTTTTTCAGCATTTGTTGGGCCTCTGAGGTGTTCTTAGGTTTTCCAAGTATTTCATCATTTAACACAACCACGGTGTCTGCAGTAATAATCAGTTCGTCTGGTTTAATAGACTTAAAAGCATCTGCTTTCAATCTTGCTAAATATTCTGCTACCTCATCTGTTTTAAGTCTGTCCGAAAAAACTTCATTTACCGCTCTCACCTCAATGGAAAACTCCACATCTAAAAGATTTAAAAGTTCTTTTCTTCTAGGAGATTTTGATGCTAGGATGATTTTTTTCATGACTGTACTTTTTTACTTATACTAGCCAGGCTAATACAGATCCTAATGCGATTGCAATAAGTTTTTGAAAGTTAAATTTATGAGCTTCCGAACTTTCAAATAAAATTGTAGTAGAAATATGTAAAAATATACCCACTACAATAGCCATAATTTCGCGGTGGTAATAGCTAAGTTCCTGAACTAGGTTTCCAGAAAGGGTTCCTAAAGGAGCCATTAATGCAAATATTCCGATGAGTATAAATGATTTTATTTTAGAAAAACCCGCTTGTGTAAAAAGACTCATCAATACAATAGTTACGGGTATTTTATGTAAAGCTATTCCGGTGAGTAAAGAGCCTTCAAAAGAGGAGTGAATATGTCCATTATGTTCTAAACCACCTAAGGGCATCCCCTCTAAATAAGCATGTATAGCCAAGCTTACTAGCATTGAAATCGGTACTGTTTTATTGTGCAAATGACCATGACCGTGTTCTATACCTTTAGAGAAAAACTCTAAAACTATTTGTAATATAAATCCTATAAGTAAGTAAAGTCCAATTCTTTTACCATCGCCTGTATAAACTTCTGGTAAAAGATGAAATACAGAGATCGCAAATAAATAAGCGCCAGAAAAAGCCAATAATAATTTTATGGCACTGGCTTTTAAATTGTTTACTAATTGAACTAAAATCACTCCGATTACAACAGAAGCAATTAACACTAGGTAAGTCATGTACTAAATTTTAAATACCCGCAAATATAAGAAGAAATTGCGTCTTTTTTATTCTTATTTACAAGTTCAATTCTCAATTATAATCTCTCAATTTCATCACTAAAATCAACCTATCGGAGCTCTTTTCCTTAAATGGATTCAACTTGTAATTTCCAAAAGTTTGTATAATTTCTAGTCCAACGGATTCCGCCATCCTATTCATGTCCTTTAAGTTAAATGCTGAAACTCTTTCTTGAAATGTAAACTCTCGATCTTGATCTTTTACAAAGATGTCTTTTACGATGCTCTTTCCATCATAGTTTCTTTTTATTTTAAATTGAATCCCATCAATTTCTTTTTGTTCACTAGGCACCAAATTCGCAATTACTTTGTGTGCATTTAAAAAGTCTAATACAAATAGACCGTCCTTTTTTAAATTTTTTGCAACTCCATTTAAAACATCAATATTCTCATCGAGATTTTTAAAATACCCAAAGCTTGTAAATAAATTAAACACAAAGTTAAATTCATTTTTCTTGAAAACTTTCCGCATATCGTGTACTGCGAACTGCACTTTAGGATTGCTGTTTTCCTTTGCTTTAAATATGCTTTGTTCTGCCAGATCTACACCAGTAGTTCTAAAACCTTTTTTTGCCAAATGCATGGCATGTCTTCCTTTTCCACAGGCTAAATCCAGTATTTTTGAATCAGCTTCAATTTTAAGATGTGTACACAAATTGTCTATAAATTGCATCGCTTCATCTTCGTCTCTATTTTTATAGAGTGTATGATAGTATGTGGTGTTAAACCACTCTTTAAACCAATCTTTAGTCATTAAAAAATGTATTCGTGAATGTTAAATATTTTCACAATTGATAAGGATATCATAAGGATTAATAGGAGTCGTACCCATTTGGCTGCCGATTCGTTTTCGAGTGCAAATTTTGTGGCTAACCACCCACCAACACCTTGTCCTAAAGCCAAAGCTATTGCTGGTTTCCATGCTACTTGATCGTTGTATACATATATTAAGAGCGCTGGTAAAAGTAAGACGGCACAAATAATTATTTTAATAAAATTGGCATCTACTACGCTGTATTTCGATAGAAGTACTAGAGCCGCTAAAAATAAAATACCCATACCCATTTGAATAAAACCAGCGTACCAACCAATTCCAAAAAATAAAATAAAGTTTAATACGGATTTGTTGTTGTTCCGTATCCTAGTTTCTATCAACCATCTTTTTGGTTTTAACAGAACAATTCCTAACATAAAAATCATTAAATAACCAATAACCTTGGTTAGTAATTCGTCCGATACTTGGAGAGCAAAATTAGCACCAATAACGGTACCCAGGAGTGTAGGTATCATTAACCACAAGCTTTCTTTTAGGAGGGGTTTAAATTTTGTTGAGTTCCTAAAAGTAAATACACTCACTAAACACTGTACAAAAGCGCCAACACGATTGGTGCCGTTTGCTAAACCGGCCGGCATTCCAGTAAACAACAAGAGACTCAAAGTAAACACGGAGCCGTTCCCAGCTAATGTATTTACAATACCTGCAAATAGGCCTGCTGTAAAGAAAGTAGGGTAGAAGTACCAAGCAAGTTCCATAGGTCTAATAAATGTTAATTCCTTATTTTCAGTTCCTCATGTATTTTTACAACAAAAAAATGCCTCAGCAAAGCTGAGGCATTTAAAGCTAGAGTATAAATCGATTACTTGATTACAACTCTTTGTACATTTTGAGAAGTTGCAGTAGATACTTTTACTAAGTAAATACCCGCATTCAAATTAGAAATATTAATTGTTTCGTTAATTGATCCATCAATCAGTTTAGAAGAAACAATTTCTCCTAACACGTTGATTACTTCTAAAGTATAATTATCTTCTTCACTAGCTATTACAGTAAACACACCGTTTGATGGGTTTGGCGAAACAGAGAACAAAGCATTAGAAGCTTCTTCTAAGCCAATGTAATCTCCAATTGCTAAACGGATAGCAGTACCGACTCCATTTGTATAGGTTACTGGACCATTATCTTCTTGAACATGAATCATGCTTGCATCAACAGGTTGTGCTACGGTTGCATCATTTAAAATGTATATAATGTCATCCTCATTAGGTCCATTAAAGAGTTCTGCACAGGCATAGTAAACTCCTGCATCTAGGGTTGTAGACTCCAATGCAATATAAAGAAGGTTATCGTCTATATTCCATTGGTTAGCAATTACACCGTCTTGATTTTCAGCAAGTCTATTACTAGAAGATAAATCATCAACATCAGAACTGTCTACTAAAAACGCGAAAATTTGTGCTCCTACATTTGTATTGCTTGATAACGCAATTTCTAAACCTACAACAGTAGTTTCTTCTAACAACTCATAGCGAACCATTACTACAGTTCCGTTACCGTAGTTTGTACCAATACTACCAGCTAAACTTTGTATGTCGTCATTGTAAATGCCAATACCGTCAATAGAGTATAAGTTTTTAGTAACAGCAAAGTCTCTTGTGTAAGAATTGTTGCTGAAATTTTCTCCATTTGCATTGTCATCATCAGACGTTACTGAAGTAGAAAGTTCGTACATTCCTTCACTCAAAGATACACCAGTCATTACAAGTTGCTTAAAATCATCAGAATCACTTTCTAATGATTCAATAACCGCACTTTCAGAAACTAAAGAAGCTCCAGAAGCATCATTTATGTTCATCGAAATTTCAATATTTGTTTGTGTATTTACACCGAAGTTGAAAACTTCACCACCAAGAACTATAGAGTCTGTTAGGTGAGCTTCGGGTACTCTACCGAATTCGTATCCAGTTGTATTAGACATCCATGCAGAATTTAAAACAACGTCGTCTGCTGGTTGATTTACTATAGCTACATCGTCAATAAACCATGCATATCCCCAAGTACCTGTCCAGTGAAAACGAACCCAAACTTGAGCCTCACCACCAGCAGAAGCGCTAATGTTTAGTTTAGTTAATGTTGGGTTTTCTGGTAAGGATGTAACATTAGCTATCCCAGGGAAAACTTCGTAAACATTGTCATTCGTGCTTGCATCGAAGTCTGGCGTTAACTCTGGCCAGTCTGAATTGTTTGTGCTTGTAACTACAAAACAAGCTTCAGAATTGTATTTTCTGTAATAAGTTTCGAATTCTAATACCACATTAGGGTTTGCAGATAGGTCAATAGAATTTGCAGTTGTAAACCACGAATCTTCAATATCTGAACCGCCTTCTTCTCCACCGTAAAAATCAGAGTCAATCATAGCAAAACCATTACCAGCAGTAGTAGAAGCTATGTCAGCAATAGTAGCAGACCCTTGCATAGATAAACCCGCACCAATTTGCCAATCTAAATCACAAGCAACAGCATCGTGTTCAATAACCCAAGTTGATGCATCAGAGAAGTCATTAGACCAAATAGCTTCAGCTTTAGCTGAAGGAAGGATCTTGGCTGTTTTTCTTTTTTCTTGTACAAAGTCTTTTTTTGTAAGCTCCGCTTTTTGAGCAAAAACTGAAGAGGCTAACAATAAAGCACCTGTCAATAGTTGAATTTTTTTCATAATTTTTTTCTTTGTTTAAACACTCAAATTTAAGTTTTTTCTTTAAGCTTCGCAAGTAGTATCGCTATAAGATTCTAAGCTCGGACATGCACAAATTAAATTGCGATCTCCATAGGCTTGGTCAACTCTTCTTACTGCAGGCCAAAACTTATTCTCTCGCACCCATTTTAGTGGGTAAGCCGCATGTTCTCTAGTATAATTAAAATCCCATTTATCCGAAGTACATTGGTTTAGAGTATGTGGAGCGTTCTTTAAAACATTATTCTCCCTAGGGTATTCACCGTTAATAACATGCTCAATTTCTTCTCTAATGGAAATCATTGCTTCACAAAAACGATCTAATTCAGCCTTACCTTCACTTTCTGTTGGCTCTATCATTAGCGTTCCCGCAACAGGAAAAGAAACTGTTGGAGCATGGTAGCCATAGTCCATTAATCGTTTAGCAATATCGGTAACCTCAATACCACTGGTTTCTTTTAAATCTCGGCATTCAAGAATCATTTCGTGTGCTACTCTACCATTTTCTCCTGCATAAAGTATCTTAAAATGTTTCTCCAATTTCACTTTCATGTAATTGGCATTTAAAATAGCGTATTTGGTAGATTCTTTTAAACCCTCTGCACCAAGCATTTTAATGTAAGCATAAGATATTAAAAGTATAAGTGATGATCCCCATGGGGCTGCTGATATTGGAGAAATACTATTTTCTCCACCGCAATCAATTATGGAATGACCTGGCAAAAACTCCACCAACTGAGGTGCTACTCCAATAGGACCAACACCAGGGCCTCCACCTCCGTGTGGTATTGCAAAAGTTTTGTGTAAATTCAGATGACAAACATCCGCCCCAATTGCTCCAGGAGAAGTTAAGCCAACTTGAGCATTCATGTTAGCTCCATCCATATATACCTGACCACCGTGTTGATGAATAAGGCTTGTTATTTCCTTGATAGAGGCTTCAAATACACCGTGTGTAGATGGATACGTTATCATTAATGCAGAAAGTTCGTTTGAATGTTTCTCTGCTTTTTCTTTTAGGTCAGCAAGATCAATATTCCCCATTTCATCGCACTTTACAACCACAACCTTCATTCCGGCCATTACTGCCGATGCTGGATTAGTACCGTGAGCCGAAGAAGGAATTAATGTAATGTTTCTGTGATGGTCTCCACGAGAATAATGGTACTCGCGAATAACCATTAAACCTGCATACTCTCCTTGAGCGCCCGAATTAGGTTGTAAAGACATGCCGGCAAAACCTGTAATCTCACAAAGGTCTCGTTCTAATTCTTTAAATATTTCTTGATATCCAGCTGCTTGATCTACGGGTATAAAAGGGTGTAACGAGCTAAAGTTACTTTCGTTTAGAGGAAGCATTTCAGATGCTGCATTCAGTTTCATTGTGCATGAACCCAAAGCGATCATCGAGTGATTTAAGGCTAAATCTTTTCGTTCTAAGCGCTTTACATAACGCATCATTTCTGTTTCAGAATGGTAAGAATTAAAGACTGGATGAGTCATAAATTCTGTTGATCTTTTTGAGGAGTCTGAAATCGTAGAGGAGTCGTAAACATCTAGTATTTCTTCGTATTCAGTTCCTTTAGCTGCGGCTAATACAGCAAGAATATCATTTAAGTCTTGTGTACTTGTTGTTTCATTTAAGCTAATACATATCGTATGCTCATCCACATAAAGAAAGTTTATTTGAGCGGCTAATGCAATTTCGTTTACTAAGTCAGACGATGTCGTATCGAGGTCTATTAAAAGCGTATCAAAATACTGTTCATTTACCTGATCGAAGCCCATATTTTTAATTGCAGAGGCTAAGGCGTTTGCCTTATTATGTATGCGTTTTGCAATGTGTTTAATACCTTCTGGGCCATGAAACACGGCGTACATACCTGCCATTACAGCCAATAGAACTTGAGCAGTACAAATGTTTGATGTTGCCTTTTCTCTTTTTATGTGCTGCTCTCGTGTTTGAAGAGCCATTCGTAAAGCTGGCTTGCCATCTAAATCTTTCGATAAGCCAATAATACGCCCAGGAATATTTCTTTTGTAGGTTTCTTTAGTCGCAAAATAAGCAGCATGAGGACCGCCATAACCCATTGGAATTCCAAAGCGTTGAGTCGTTCCACAAACAATATCTGCTCCCCAAGAACCTGGAGATTCTAAAAGTGAAAGAGAGAGTAAGTCTGCTGCTACTGCTACTCCAGCTTCTTGTTGATGCGCTTTTTCGGTAAACGCTTTGTAAGCATATACTTCTCCTGTGGCTGTAGGGTATTGTAGTAAAGCTCCGAAAACTTTTTCAGTAAATTCGAATTCTCTGTGGTCGCCAATGATTAGCTCTATACCTAGGGGCTCAGATCTTGTTTCTAAAAGACTAATGGTTTGAGGTAAACATTCTTCTGAAACGAAGAAAATAGAGGCCTCAGCTTTTCGTTTTGATTTAGGCTTACCGTTGTACAATAAAATCATAGCCTCTGCTGCAGCAGTTGATTCATCTAATAAGGAAGCGTTCGCAATTTCCATTCCCGTAAGGTCAATTACCATGGTTTGGAAGTTTAGTAAAGCCTCCAACCGTCCTTGGGCTATTTCGGCTTGGTAAGGAGTGTAGGCTGTATACCAGCCCGGGTTTTCTAAAACGTTGCGTTGTATTACGCTAGGTAATACTGTATTGTGATAACCTAAACCTATATAGGTTTTGAATTGTTTGTTTTTTTGTGCAAGCTCTTTTATGTGCACAAGAAACTCTTGTTCGCTTAATCCTTCATCCAAATTCAAATCTTCATCCAAGCGAATAGAAGAGGGAATAGTTTGGTCTATTAATTCGTTAACAGAATCTACACCAATGGTTGCTAACATGTTCTTTACATCTTGATCTCTAGGTCCGATGTGACGAAGTAAAAACGAGTTTGTGTTCATTTATCTATGAATTGGTTTTTCATTTTGCAAAATTACGAAATATTCATACGTACTTTCTATTCGTTCAATTAAAAATATATTATTTTTGAGGGTATGAGAATTCTGCTTAAAATAGCTGATTTATTGGTGGTGAGTAATCTATACGTCGCAGCTGGAACTTACTCACTTACTTGGTTAACCTTACAGTTTTACGATTATGATCGTTTAGAACTCCCTTTTTTTGTATTCTTCTCTACTTTATTTGCCTATAATTTTATGCGCCTTGTTCGAGTGGATCCTATGTTAAAAGAAGGCGACTCTATGCGTCACAAAAACATTTATTCTTACAAGTATTGGTTGTGGCTTTTTACATTTATTTCAGCCAGTTTAGCTTTGTTCTATTTTATTAAAATATACAAACCTATACTTTACTCGGTTTTATTTTTAGGAGCCATCTCTATCAGCTATTCTTTGCCCATATACAAAAAAGAAGGTGTTTGGCTCAGGCTAAGAGATCTACCTTCTGTTAAAATATTTTTAATTGCTGGTGTATGGGCTACTGTAACAGCACTTTTGCCAATGCAAGTTTTAAAAATTTCTATAGATTGGCTAAAAGTATTGGAACGCTTTCTGTTTGTGTTCGCCATTACAATACCTTTCGATATAAGGGATTTACGCTTCGATGCAGATCGATTAGGAACCCTGCCTCAGGTTTTTGGGTTAAATAACGCCAGATGGATTGGTTTAGTTGCTCTTTTAGTTGCAGAGGGACTGCTGTTTTACAACTATTTTAGCTCAGATATTTACTCTGTTTTCTCAGTTCTGGCTATTTATTCCTCTTACGAAATAGCTGCTATTTTAATTCTCAAGAGTCATCCAGGCCTGCCAGAACGCTATTTTACTATCGGAGTAGAGGGAACTTCGATACTCGTAGCAATCCTATTTTACCTTTCAATTATTTTATGGTAGAGCGACCTATTTGTTGTAATTTTGACATCTAAAATTTAAAGTATGAACTGGGAGTTTTCAGAAGAATTTGCACGTAAAATGGATCGGCAAGATCCTTTAGCCTCTTTTAGAAATAGGTTTTTTATACCGGAAATTTCAAATGAGGAATCCGTTTATCTAACCGGAAATTCTTTAGGTCTTCAGCCAAAAACCACAGCTGAATTTATAAATCAAGAGTTAAATGATTGGGCTAAGTTTGGAGTAGAAGGTCACTTTCATGGGAAAACACCTTGGTTTGACTACCATAAAGTACTAACTAAAACCAATGCAAATATAGTAGGAGCCCTAGAGTCTGAAATTGTTGTAATGAATGGTTTAACAACCAACTTACATTTATTATGGGCTTCGTTTTATAAGCCAACCAATTCTAGATATAAAATTATTTGCGAGGCAAAAGCCTTTCCTTCCGACCAATACGTCATGGAGAGTCAAGCAAAATTTCATGGGTATAATCCTGAAGATGCTATCGTAGAAGTTGAGCCACGTTTAGGTGAACATACCATACGTACAGAGGATATTATTGCCAAGATTGAAGAATTAGGCGACCAAGTAGCTTTGGTTTTTTGGGGCGGAGTTAATTATTATACGGGTCAAGTTTTTGATATGGAAGCTCTAACCAAAGCAGGACATAGCGTAGGAGCAAAGGTTGGACTCGATTTAGCTCATGCCGCGGGTAATGTAAGTTTAAAGCTGCATGATTGGGACGTAGATTTTGCCGCCTGGTGCTCGTACAAATATTTAAACTCTGGACCAGGAAATGTTTCGGGTGTTTTTGTTCACGAGCGTCATGGTGAAGATGCCGACTTGCCCAGATTTGCTGGCTGGTGGGGGCACGACGAGGACAAACGATTTTTAATGGAAAAAGGTTTTGTTCCTACAAAAGGTGCACAAGGTTGGCAGCTTAGTAATGCGCCTATTTTTGGAATGGCTGCTCATAGAGCCTCGCTTGAGATTTTTGATGAAGTTGGAATGGATAAGTTGATTGCCAAATCACGCTTGTTAGTTGGTTACTTAGAATTTATACTCTCAGAGGTTGCCTTAAAATTTGAACACTGTAATTTCGAATCGATTACACCAATCAATCCAAAAGAAAAAGGTTGCCAAGTCTCAGTATTGTTACACGGACAAGGAAAAAGTTTGTTTGACAAATTAACAAAACTCGGAGTTGTAGCAGATTGGAGAGAGCCAAATGTAATTCGGATGGCTCCTGTACCCTTATACAATTCATTTGAAGATATTTATAGATTTGGAAAAAAATTAGAAGCTAGCTTATGTTAGAGAAGAAGTTTACAATTGCAGGAGCTGGTTTAGTAGGATCCTTATTCGCATTATACCTTGCAAAAAAAGGACACCAGGTAGAGGTTTTTGAACGTAGAAAAGATATGCGTGCGGTGAAACTGGGTGCTGGAAAATCCATCAACTTATCCTTGTCTACCAGAGGGTGGAAAGCCCTGGCTGGAGTTGGGATTGAAGAAGAGGTTAAAAAGATGGGAATTCCTATGAACAAACGCATCATGCATGCGCTAGACGGAACCCTAACCCACCAACCGTATGGAAAGGATGGTGAGGCTATTTATTCAGTTTCTCGAGGAGGTTTAAACGCTTTGTTAATGGATTTAGCCGATCGAGAAGAGAAAATTAATTTTCATTTTAATGAGAAATGTGTAGATGTGAATTTAGAAGAAGCAAGTGCAACTTTTGAAAACACAATTACAAAAAAGATAAATGAAATTAGTGCAGATCATTTGGTAGGCGCTGATGGAGTTTATTCTGCAGTTCGGAACAAAATGCAACGACAAGATCGCTTTAATTTTGAAAAGCGGTATATCGAACACGGATACAAAGAACTTGTTATTCCTGCTAAAGCAGACGGCTCTCATAACATGGAGGTTAATGCATTGCACATTTGGCCTAGAGGCAATTATATGTTAATAGCGCTGCCCAATTTAGACGGTAGCTTTACCTGTACTTTGTTTTTCCCTTACGATGGCGAATATTCTTTTAATAGTTTAAAGAGCGATGCAGATATACTCAGTTTCTTTACTAAAGTCTTTCCAGATGCAGTGCCCTTAATGCCTACATTACTTAATGATTACAAAGAAAACCCAACAGCTTCTTTGGGTATTATTCGTTGTTTTCCTTGGACGGTTACCGATAAAGTTATGCTCATAGGAGATTCTTCTCATGCAACCGTTCCATTTTACGGTCAAGGGATGAATTCGGGCTTTGAAGATTGTACCATATTCAACCAATTAATGGAAGAACACGGCGATGATTGGTCTGCTTGTTTTAAAGCCTACGAACTCGAACGAAAAGAAAACGGAGATGCAATTCAAGATTTATCTTTGCACAATTTTATTGTAATGCGAGATAAAACTGCAGACCCAAAGTTTTTATTGCAAAAGAAAATTGAAAAACATTTTTCAACAAAACATCCTGATAAGTGGTTGCCTCTTTACTCTATGGTTACCTTCTCAAACATTCCTTATGCCAAAGCTTGGTCTTTAGGACAAAAGCAAGAAGCCATGATGCAAAAAATTATCCACCTGCCAGGCATAGAAGAGAAGTGGGATTCTTTAGAAGTAGAGCATTTAATTTTGGATATGATCGGATAAAAAAAAGCCTCCCAATTGGGAGGCTTTTTTTTAGTAAAAAATAATGTGTGGACTTATTTACTTAAATAAATCAGTACAGTATACTCAACAGCCTCTTCATCTTCATCTTGTTCGATTATTCTAGAGTTAAGAGTTAAACTAGTTTCACTAATATTAATAATGTCGAAGTATTCAAAATAATTATCCTCTGCATTGAAGTCAGGATTGATAAATTCGATTCGATTCTCATTCACCAACACGTATTCCAAATTGGTAATATCACCCTCCATTTGGTTAATAGTGAAAGTACTATCAGTAATGTTTATATTGCCTTGGTAGCCCTCAGATTCTACTTCTAAACCTTCATCAGCAATCTGAGCCCATTCTTCTTCTGTACTTGGCATTTCAAATCCTATTTCTTCTTCAAATTCTTCCGGTGTCATCTCCTCAGAATACATCATAAATATTGTGAGCATTTCTTCTGAAAGAATCATTCTAACTTCAGAAGAATCAGAGGTCCAATTTCCAGTTAGTAATTCCGAAACCCCGCTTGGATACATACAACTCAAGTCGTCATCGGTTGCAGAAGAATTGTAGTTTGTTGCAGTAGAATCGGTGCATCCCGATACAGAATCTTCTTCGCAAGAAGAAAAACTTAATATTGCTGCGAGTAGAGTTAAAGCTGAAATAGTTTTCATTATGATTGGGGGTGTTGGTTTAAATTTATTTTAAAAAGGGATTGTTCTCTTTTTCGAATCCGATACTTGTTTTTGGCCCATGACCTGGGTAAATTACCATGGTATCGTCTAGCGTGAATAGCTTTTCTCGAATAGATGTTAATAGGGTTTCATGATCGCCCATTGGGAGGTCTGTTCTTCCAATACTTAAGTGGAACAAAACATCAGCAGAGAGGGTAATATTTTCTGCTTTGTTTACCAAGCAAATATGTCCAGGAGCATGGCCTGGAGTAAAGACAACTTCAAATTCAGAATTTCCAAATTTCAGCACATCTCCTTCTTCAACAAATTCTTTTACATCTGGAAGTTCACCTAAATGAACTCCATATTTTTTTGCAGCCAACGGAGCATATTCCAACATGGGCAAATCTAATTTATGCATTACGGGGCTTAAATTATAGGTGTCTGCAACAAATTTATTTCCAAAAACATGGTCCAAATGGCAATGTGTATTTACTAAAGCTACGGGGTTTAAATTGTTTTGCTCGATAAACTCTTTTAAAATTCCGTTTTCTTTTGCATCGTAACAACCCGGATCTACAATGATGCATTCCTTGGTTTCGTCGTAGGCTATATAAGTGTTTTCCTGAAAAGGATTAAAGGTGAAACTTTTTATCTGAAGCATCTTAATAGTTTTTTACCATTCTACGGTATTCAATGCGTTTGGTATTGCCTTGTTTTTGTACTCTTCGGTAGTCAAAACTTAATTCATCTAAAGTCAAAATCTCAACTAAATCTGTTTCGTCAAAAGGAATATAGTTTTCGTCGAAATAGGCCAAATGATCGTAGTCAAATTGCTCCCAATAGTGCGTCAAGTTAGAGTTAATGTAACCACCGTAGTAATATTGAACTTTATTATCGCTCGTGTATTCGATCTCTGTAAATTGAGTTTCAGTATCTGCAGTTATTGTTTCATTGTAGTACAAACCTTCTTGGTCTGTAATAAATTCTGCCCATTCAATTTCACTCAAAGGATAGTCCTCTTCGTAAAACTCTTCAAATTCAACATAAGTGAATGAAGTGTATTCTAAAATCAATGAATTTAAGCTTACATCAGATGGAAGGTCGTAAACTAGACGATAATCAACCTTCCATTTTCCATAAAGATTCTCATTTATGTCTATAGCGAACACACAGGAAGCTCCTCCGTTTTCGTCTTCCATTCCATAGTTTATTGCATTCTCGTCCTTACAAACCGTAGTTTCTTCTTTACACGCAGTAAAACAGAGCAATGTGAAAAGGTAAATAAAACATCGTTGTAACATTTGATTGTAATTTTAATTTGTTTTCAAATATAATTATTTTTTAGTGTTAATTTTCACACGCTGTACTAAATTAGTCTAGTCCTTTTTTTAAGCGACAACAACATTTATTTAAATACTCAATAATATAGATTACTTTAGCCCAAAGAAAAAAATAATTACATTAATGAAAATTGTTCATACAACAAAAATAACAGGGTATTGTTTAGTTACCGGATCTAGTAGAGGAATCGGTAAGGCTATTGCACTCGAATGGGCATCCAAAGGAGTTCCTGTAATAGCGGTTGCAAACGATATGAAAGCATTAACAAGCCTTAAGAGTGAAATTGAATCGACTTATGGAGTTGATTGTTTGATTGTAAACAAAGATTTACTTAAGCTTGAATCTCCAAAAGAGATTTATGAATGGTGTATTGCTCATGAAAAAAAAGTTCAAGTTTTAATAAATAATATAGGCCTTGGCGCCTCGGGCAGTTTTCAAGAAACCCGTACGGATTTCGACTTAAGTTTGGTTCAATTAAATATTTTTCCAATGTTGCAGTTAACAAAGCTTTTTCTGCCAATGCTAAAAACATTTAAAAAATCTTATGTATTAAACATGAGTAGTTTAGGTGGTTATAGCCCAGTGCCTTATAAGGCAATATATACGGCCTCAAAGGCCTTTGTTTATTCGTTTTCAAAAGCAATTTCTTCGGAATTAAAATGCGATAATGTTCAAGTTTCTGTATCTTGTCCGGCCGGAGTATTTACAAATCCAGAGGTGGTAGAGCGTATAAATACTGGTGGAATAATTGCTCGATGGACTAGTTTAAATGCGACTACAGTGGCTCATTATTTAGTGAATGGAATGCTCAAAGGAAAAAAAATGATCATACCAGGAGTTGGAGCAAAACTTTTAATGATCTTTATGCGAATAGTGCCTGAAACTTTAAATAGTTTAATAGTTGGAGGGATTATGAAAAAAACAAAAAGTGAAGCTTAAAATTAATCAAATTATATCCAATTCTTTCGAGGATTTTGTAGCATGGCGTAAACATATTCATGCAAATCCAGAATTGTCTTTTAAAGAAGTCAAAACTGCAGAATTTGTAGCCTCACAACTACGTGAAATGGGGATTCCTTTTTCTGAAGGTGTTGCAGGTACCGGAATAGTTGCACTTATAAAAGGTGTAAATCCATCCAAAAAATGCATTGCATTAAGAGCCGACTTAGATGCATTACCTATTCAAGAAGAAAACGATGTCGCTTATAAATCAACGGTAGCTAATGTAATGCATGCTTGCGGCCATGATGTGCATACTACTTGCTTACTTGGGGCCGCTAAAGTATTGAACTGCTTGAGAGCAGATTTTGAAGGTACCGTAAAATTAATTTTTCAACCAGGAGAAGAGGTTTTGCCTGGTGGTGCCTCTCAAATGATTGCCGAGGGTGTTTTGGATAAGCCAAAAGTAGATGAAATATATGCCCTCCATGTTTTTCCTGAAATGGATGCAGGGAAAGTAGGCTTTAAAGAAGGAAATTACATGGCCGCTTGCGATGAGCTGTATTTGTCTGTGATTGGAAAAGGTGGACATGCAGCATTGCCTAGTCAGTACAACAATCCTATAATGATTGTTTCGGAATTGCTGCCAAAACTCGATTCTTTTTTAAAATCGATCGCTTTAAAAGAATCACCTTACATATTTGCTTTTGGCGATTTACAGGCTAAAGGAGCAACCAATGTAATCCCAGAGCAAGCTAAAGCTATGGGAACTTTAAGAACCATGAATGAGGCTTGGCGCGAAGAGATTCATCTCAAATTACGCACTTTTGTAAACGATTTTTTAAAATCTAGAAATGCCAAAGGAGAGTTGAAGATTCTAAAAGGATACCCTTTTTTAAAAAACAACGAGAAGTTAACAAAAAGAGCTTATGCTGCTTCTGCAGATCTTTTAGGAACGCATAGAGTAGAGAAAATGAAGATTCGAATGACCGCAGAAGATTTTTCTTTTTACAGCCAAGTTATTCCTGCATGTTTTTATAGATTAGGTGTTCGAAACGAGTCCCTTGGCATTGTACATGGAGTTCATCATCCAAAGTTCAACATCGATCATGAAGCTATAAAGGTTGGAGTAAGCACGCTTTCTTTTATTGCTATAAATGCTCTTAAAACCCACTGATTATTTTAATTTATCCTTCTATGTGCTAATTCTTCAGAAATATATATAATTTAGCCACTTATGAGAAAAGTAGCCCTCCTTTTAGCCCTTTTTATTGTTGAAATTTCGTGTGCACAAACTGCTCGTGTTCCTGAACTTACCGTAGAAAACTTTCCCATTCCTGTTTTTACAAACAGTAATTTATCCTTACTAATACTAGGGTCGGCCTGGCCAAAGCCAATTTTTGCTGGCGATGAAATTGTGGTTGCTGATTCCGAGGGAAATTTTGTTGGAAACTCGATTGTTTTAAATGGGCATAATGGTATGGCTCTTTGGGGCAACGATCCCTTAACACTCGAAAAAGACGGACTTATTACTGGCGAAAAATTTACAATTATTCACTGGTCTAAAAATTCGAATACATATTATTCATATAAACAATTCCAAATTCAAACGGGTTCTGTTACCTATATAAAAGACGGTTTTACAATTGTAACTTCTATGGGAGAGCCCGAGGTTTATTCTAGGGATAATTCAGTTTATTATCATATAGAAAGTGTACTTAGTAAAACAAATGTCTTTTCTTTTTATGCCAAGCAAAAAGGCGTGCATTCTTTTAAAGTGTATTCTTCAGAAACGGTCTTGTTTGAAGTTTCAGATTCTATATTTGATATAGGTTTCCACACCTTTTCTGATTCTTTAACTCTTACTCCAGGCGATTATACAATAGATTTGTTTTCAGAAAAGAGTTTGATTTCATTGAAAAACTTCTCAGTATATTAGTTTTATATTATTGGTTTTAAACCAATATTTGTTTCCTTTTATATTATTATGTTGTGCAATAGTTCATTAATTTTCTTAAATTTGGAAAAAGCCCCCATCCGAGATGATTATTAGCCACTACATAAATCCACTTTTTTTAAGAATACTATTGTTTTTCATCCCATTTTTTGGTTTTACTCAAAATTGTGATTTGAATTATACTTATTCTAATACCGGTTCCAACATGATTATTATGGTTACTCAAAATGCCTTGAGTAACGATATTCTCTCAAACGGAGACAGTATAGGTGCCTTTATGAATATTAATGAGGAATGGTTGTGTGTAGGGTCCATAGAGTGGTCTGGTGCGCAGCAAACTTTGGCTATATGGGGTAACGATGCAAACAGTGCTTTCCAAGATGGATTAATGGCAATGGATGAGATTGTTTTAAAGGCGCAATCCAATGGCGTTCAGTATAATGTAAGCTATCCTTCGGTTATAAATTTCGAGGTAAATGGAATAGAAATTCTAAGTTCATCTTTAACTTTTAATCCTTTTTGCGACGATTTGGGCAACTTATACGGTTGTACCAATCAAAGCTACGAAGAGTACAATTTATTAGCCACCATTGACGATGGTAGTTGTCAAACTATAGGTGAGGTTTACGGTTGTACACTTGACAGTTATTTAGAGTACAATCCACTCGCTACTCTATACGATGGTTCTTGCGCTATAATTGCAGTTTATGGATGTACCGATGCATTGTATACCGAGTACTCATTGTCTGCAAACTCAGACAACGGCTCTTGCGAAACTCTCGTTATTGAAGGGTGTACCAATTCGAATTACATCGAATTTAATTCCGATGCAAATTTAGACAATCAAACTTGCAGCATCTTTATCGTTTTTGGTTGTATCGACTCGAATTATCTAGAGTATTCGAATGCATTTAACACAGACAACGGCTCTTGTCTTACCTTAAAGGTTTTAGGCTGTATGAACGCCTTGTACCTTGAGTTTAATGCTGCTGCTAACTTCAACGATTCTTCTTGTACAACGATTATTGTAAACGGATGTGTTGATGAAACAGCCTATAATTTCAACGAAACAGCAAATACAAACGACGATTCATGTATTCCGGTAATTTTGGGATGCAACAATAGTAACTTTGAAGAATTTAATACTTTAGCAAACACCAACGACGGCTCTTGTAGTACTCCATTTACAGAAGGTTGTACAGATGTATTCTCTTTAAACTACAATCCTTCGGCTCAAATAGACGATGGTTCTTGTATCGATTTAGTTTTCGGTTGCGACCAGTCTGAAGCCTATAATTTTGAACCCACAGCAAATGTAAACGACGGATCTTGTACCGAGAAAATTTACGGTTGTTTGGATGTAGAAGCATTTAATTACAATGAATTAGCAAATACTACCGATGCCTCTTGTATTGCAGTTGTTTATGGCTGTATGGATGCCGACTATATGGAATTTAATGCGCTAGCAAATACCGATCAGAATTCCTGTGAAGTATTAATTGTTTACGGTTGTATGGAACTAGAGGCCTCTAATTTTAACCTGCAAGCAAGTATCGAAGATGGTTCTTGTTATTACAACGGTTGTATGGATCAATTGGCTGTAAATTATGAAACATACGCATCCATGGACGACGGTTCTTGTTTGTACATTTCTGCTTGCGAAATTCCTCAAGAATTTACAGGAAATACCGGAAGTAATATGATTGTTGGACTGCTGGATTCAGCAATTGAATCTTTACCAATAACGAATGATGACGCTTATATAGTCGCTATTTCTTCTCAGGGCATGGTTGTCGGCTCAATTAGTCTTGGTGTTTTTGATGGAACAATTGCTGTTTGGGGAGACGATACAGCAACTCAGGAAATAGATGGAGCAGAATCCTTTTCTCCGATTATTTTTCAACTAGTAAACTCAAATATTTTGTACAACATAATTGCAAAAGACATTGTTTACACTACAAATAATATTGAGTTAATTGAAACGGCAAACTATCAATTAGTTGACTGTGGAAATGACATGGGCTGCACAAATTCCTTGGCTTTAAATTACGATGTTTTAGCAGAGTTTGATGACAACTCTTGTGTGTTGCCTGTATATGGATGTACCGATCCTTACGCTTTTAACTTCGAAGTAAGTTCAAATGTAAATCAATTTTCAGTTTCTGACACCAATGATCCTTGCATTGCAAAAGTAAATGGATGTACTGTTTCAGCATCTATAAATTATGATGCAGAGGCCAATATCGATGATGGTTCATGTATTCCTTTTGTATACGGTTGTATAGACCAAACAGCCTTTAATTACAATCCCTTTGCCAATATCGATGACAATGAATGTGTTGAGGTTCTAGAGGGATGTGTTTCAGAATTGGCTTTAAATTATAATGAAGAAGCAAATGTAAATAACGATTCCTGTATCTTTCCTACACTTGGTTGTACCAATGTGAATTCCTTAAATTACAATGCTCAGGCAAATCTAGAAGACGGAACTTGTATCGAAATTGTAGCGGGTTGTACTTTGTCGTTTGCCTTTAATTTTAATCCATTAGCAAATAGCAACGATGGAAACTGTATTTCTGTTGTAAATGGATGTACCGATGCGTCTGCCTTAAATTACAACTCGGAAGCCAACACAAACAACGGTTCTTGTATTGCCATTGTTTTAGGATGTACCGATGCATCAGCTTTAAATTACGATGTTTTAGCCAATCAAAACGATGAGAGCTGTATCGCGACTGTTTTTGGTTGTACCAATACTACTGCTATTAATTATGCTTTAGCTGCCAATACCAATGATGGTTCTTGTATACTACCCATACTTGGATGTACCGATGTAGAAGCCTTAAATTACAAAGCTCAAGCAAATGTAGAGGACGGAACTTGTATCGAAATTGTAGCAGGTTGTACTTTGTCGTTTGCCTTTAATTTTAATCCTTTAGCAAATACCAATAACGGAAATTGTATTTCTGTTGTAAATGGATGTACCGATTTGTTAGCTTTAAATTTCAACTCGGAAGCCAACACAAAC
>Ga0209533_1000463_pt1 | contig 39169 bp, 46 predicted proteins | sample COG_04_FD_184748 | JGI IMG/M metagenome (GOLD analysis project Ga0209533, IMG submission 184748) | Pelagic Microbial community sample from North Sea - COGITO 998_met_04 (SPAdes) (version 2) | ecosystem: Environmental > Aquatic > Marine > Neritic zone/Coastal water | place: Helgoland, sampling...
AATTTGGAAACCAGTGTTAAGAAAATGCAGTGTTATCTAAATAATAATGATAATGATAATGATAATGATAATGATAATAGGAATTTATTCGTTAATAATAGTTGTTGTGGGGCTGTTAGTGGTGCATGGAATCCAAGTGGTGAACCTACAATAAATAACAACGTGTCTCCTCTAGCGAATCAATAATAATACATTGCAAATAATAATATTTCATACATTGCAAATAATAATATTTCATATTTTTATTTTTTATTGTTAAAAAATAAAAATTGATAATAAATAATTTTTTTAATTATTATCATATAGAAATTATTTCGAAATTATCAGTAATGGAAAACACAATTATCACAACTAAAATGGATCGATACAATGAATCATTTATTACAATCTTGGGTGAGCTTTATAGTATTCTGAGTCGTCAAGGTGAGCCATTTAGAGCTAAAGCTTATCAAACGGCACAAGAAACTATTATGACATTTACAGATGATATTACTGATCCTACAAAACAACTCAAAGGACTGCGTGGTATAGGCGAAACAATTTTAGCAAAATTTGAAGAATATGTAAAAACTGGAACCCTTGCTATTTTAGAGCGAGAGAGAAATAATCCAATTAATCTCTTTACTCAGATTCACGGAATTGGACCAAAAAAAGCCCAAGAATTAGTTGGATTAAATATTACTACAATTCATGAACTTCGGTCTATAGGTAAGAGTGGCGATTTGGTAAAGTTAAATGATATACAGAAAATTGGACTGAAATATTATGAAGATATTTGTAAACGGATTCCTCGTGATGAGATTGATGATTTTTATGTCTTATTTAACATTATATTTGATGAATATGCGCCACATGGTTCGAAATTTGATATTGTAGGTAGTTATCGCAGAGGACTCCCTGAGTCCGGTGATATTGATATTATTATTACTAATGAAAATAATGATTCTACAGTATTAAATACCATACTAGATGTATTAGTTAGTGAAGGTATTATTATTGAATTTCTATCTCGTGGAAAAATTAAGAGTATGGTTATTGCAAACTTGAAATCAGATAAAACAGATAAAACAGATAAAACAGATAAAACAGATAAAACAGATAAAACAGATAAAACAGATAAATCAGATAAAACAGATAAAACAGATAAAACAGATAATCCTGTGCGAAGAATTGATTTCTTATATAGTCCGCCGGATGAATTCGCATTTGCCCATCTATATTTTACTGGTAGTAAAATATTCAATACAATCGTTCGACAGAAATCATTAAATCTGGGATATACGCTTAATGAACACGGTATTTCACATATGATTAAAGGATCTAAAGGTAATAAAGTTGAACAACATTTTCCTGATGAAAAATCTATTCTTAACTTTGTTGGATTACAATATATTGAACCAGAAAAAAGAGCGGACTATAAAGGAGTTATCCCTTTAAATAAGGAAAGTGAAGTAATGCCTATAACCCCCAAAAACAAAACACTAAAAAAACAGAGACTAATTTCTAGTAATGAATATATTGAAAAATTTAAAACCGAAGGTCTCGGTGTTCTTAAAATAATGACCGAAAAAGAACTTACAGAGTTACTTAATTATACCAATAATGCATACTATAATAATGACGAGCCTATTATGAATGATAATTTATACGATATCTTACGGGAATATATATTAGAAAAATATCCCGAAAATACTGTCGCAAAAAACGGTCACTCTAGTTGTAACAATGATATATCCGTTCAAAAAAATAAAGTAAAACTACCATATGAATTATGGTCTATGGATAAAATTAAACCGGATGGGAATTCTGTCCAAAAATGGACCCAGCAATTTGTGGGGCCATATATTATTTCGTGTAAGTTAGATGGTATTAGTGCATTATATGTAGCGGGAGATTCTCCAAAATTATATACTAGAGGTAATGGTACATACGGACAAGATATTAGTCATTTCATTCCATATTTAATTAAAAATAGCGGAATTTATAATGGAATCGATTTTACTATACCGTTTGTTCTTAGAGGTGAAATTATAATTAAAAAGGAGGTTTTTATAAAGAAATATGCCACTAAGTTTGCAAATCCCCGAAATTTTGTAGCTGGAATTGTCAATAAAAAAACGATTGATCCTGATGTAGTTAAAGATATTGATTTTGTTCCATATGAGGTTATTGAACCTGTAATGCGTCCGTCTGAACAAATGAAATTTATTGAAGATAAATGGGTTTCTCATCCAGTAAAATATACTTCTGTGCCTATTATTTCAAATGAAATTCTATCTGAATTATTACTTTTGTGGAGAGAAGAATATGCTTATGAAATCGACGGGGTTATTATTGTTAATGATGAAACTTATGCACGTCCTAAAAAAAATCCAGAATATGCTTTTGCCTTTAAAATGGTTATTTCAGATCAAGTAGCAGAGGCTAAAGTTGTTGATGTTATATGGACACCTAGTAAAGATGGTTATTTAAAGCCTAGAGTTCAAATTGAGCCAATTGTATTAAGTGGTGTAACTATTGAATACGCAACTGGATTTAATGCAAAATTTATTAATGATAATAAAATTGGTATTGGTACTATAGTTAGTATTACTCGAAGTGGTGATGTAATTCCGCATATTATTTCAATCCTTACTCCAGCTGAAAATGCGAAAATGCCCTTAGGCGAATATAAATGGAATGAAACAGGCGTTGATATTATTATAGAAAATAAAGACGATAATAATATTGTTAAAGAAAAGAATATTACTGGATTCTTTAAAGGTATTGGTGTGGATGGATTAGGTGCTGGTAATATCGCGCGAATTATTAAAGCCGGGTTTGATACTATTCCGAAAATTATTGCTATGAAACATGCCGATTTTCTTGCAGTAGAAGGCTTTAAAGATCGACTTGCTACTAAAATCATTCATAATATTCATATGCAAATTGAAAAATCATCCCTTGCTCTGTTAATGGCTTCTTCCAATATATTTGGCCGAGGATTTGGTGAACGACGGTTTTTAGCCATCCTTAAAATATATCCTGATATATTAATAATAGAAACCACAAACAATGAAAAAATTAATATGGTTTTGACTGTTGAAGGTTTGGCTAGAAAAACCGCTGAAAAATTCGTTGACAAAATTCCAGTATTTGTTAAATTTATTAAAGACTCTGGTCTAGATATATCGAAACTTAAAGAGTCTTCTATTCAAATTGTTGCAACAGGATCTTCCCTTCAAGGGAAAAAAATTGTTATGACTGGATTTAGAAATAAAGAATTGGAAGAAAAAATTAAAGCTCATGGTGGCGAAATTAGTGGATCTGTTACAAAAAATACATTTGCTCTTCTTGTGAAAAATAAAGATGAAACATCGACTAAAACGATTCACGCTATCGCTTTAGAAATTCCTATTATGGAGTCAGTAGAATTTATTGAAGCAAACTTTAAAAACAAACTTTAAAAAACAAACTTTAAAAAAGTTTGAACAAAATTGAACCAAACTTTAAAAAACAAACTTTAACCAAACTTGAACTGAAATTTTTTCAACATTAGTTTAATAAAGTTTATTTTGTAAACATCTTATTGCGTCATTCATATCTATCCACATATTATCTGAAAATGGTTGAATAATAATTGGCGAAATTAAATATTGATTATAATTATTCATTTTTAATATATTTTTTGCTCTAATATATTTTTGTGTTTTTTTCGTTTCTAAAAATATTTTTAAATTAAATTTCTTACATAATTGTAACCATATATCCAACACTTTTGTTAATTTTTTTCCATTTACTGATTTTTTGCTTATATTATAACATTGATATCGAAAGTTTAATGTATTTATTTGCATTGATAATATATACAAAATATTTCCCCATAAATTTAAATCGTGTTTTTTTGTTATATTATAATTTCTCAAAAATTCTAATGCTAATATATTTTCATTTGCTAGAATATTTTCAGTTCCTAGAATTTCATAGTTATATATTAAATTATATCTTATTACTGTTTGTATGGATTTATCGAGATCAATATTATGCAAATAAAAATTCTTTATTTTATTTGCATAATAATCTTTTATTATAAATGAATAAATAAATTCTATTATATCTCGTGGTAAATATAATGTATCATTTGTTTTATTATTTATTATAAAAATTAACTCATATATTTGGCCGACTAATGACGTGGCTAATTTCATATTATTATAATTTGTTGCTCTTGCGATTGGTGATATTTAACGCTTTTTCTTTTAATTCAATTTTTATTTTATTACTAGATAAATAAATTCCTACTTGATAATGTGGATAACAATTCAAAAATACTTTCTCTTTCATTATTTTTTTTGATTCCGATTTTTTACTAGATAAATTACTTCCTACTTGATAATGCGGATAATGATTCGAAAAAAAATTATTATGAATTAATCTTATTTTCCGAATATTTAAATAAGAAAAAATTCTCGTATTTGGTATTAATAACATATTATATTTTATATACATAGAAGCATTAAATTCTTTAAATTATTATATAATTATTTGTTAACTAAAACTAAAAAACTCCCTATTATTATTAATATTGCTAAAGTTGCTAATTTTGTATTATTTTTTGTTAGTAATTTTGCCCCACCTTCCATATTTGGCGACAATTGCAGTAACCAAGGTAATACAACAGTAGTTGCTACTAACATTACTCCAAAAATTATTATAACTATCCAGATTTTAATATCTATACCAAATACTTTATTCTCTTTATCGCTCATTTATAATTTTATAATAAAATAAAGTTATAAATCCGGATTTTTAAGATTATCTTTATTAACAACTTTGGCTACAACTAATGAGCCGACTAATAAACCCACAACTAAAGGTACTACTCTCGCATATTTAAAAATTCTTTTTTCTCCACCCACAATCGACCTTTTTTTTGAATTAAATAGCATCGACTCATTATAATCCGACCTTAATTTTGAAGGTGTTATTGCTCCCATTAACGTCCATCCTATCGCTATTAATATAAAAAATAATATTATTCCCCTATATATTAATATCATATAAGTATTATATATTATATGATATATTATATGATATTATTCTAAAATTTATGATATTGAATGATTTAATAACGACAACAGATTCGGTGTAACGTTACTTAAGAAAACTCATATTCTATCGTATTCTGTAAATTCTTTTTGAAATACTTATACAAATTTCTATGTATTTTATCTTGCTGTTTTTCTAATGAAATATTTCCCCCAATTACCTTTTTGGTGTTCTGTATAACTATTGTTGAAAAATGATCTGTATATAATTTATCTTCATTTTCTTGTTTCCATTTTTGAAATTCCGTTAAAATTTGTTTTGTTATTTTAAAAATCATTTTATTAAAATCATCGGTTGAGAGAAGTTCCCATTTAGAATTTTCGGTGTATACATAGATTATATTATCTTTTTGATCGAACGATTGAAACGGTGCCATATCATTTGATGAAAAATATTTTTCTAGAATCTCTTGAACTCCTGTTATTAAATCTGTGTTAAATACTATTTCTAGATCTTTTCTTGATACAATTAAATCTACCATATACTCTTTATAGTTTTTTTGTATTGGATTTGATGATGATTTTTCATTTAACCATTCTAATATATTGATTTTTCTCTTTTTCGTCTGTACCCATTTTTTTAATTCTTCTACATCCTTACGTAGTTTTATATTAGAATTGATTAATTCTATAACTAGTTCTTGTAGAGGAACACCATTTAATGCACTCGTCACACATTTTTTTTGTCCATTCTTTTCGATTATACTATTAAGAAGTGGCGTGGGCGAATCATTATCACTACACCATATTATATGTTTATCATATGCTGTTTGACGATAATATTTTTTATCGCATTTCTTACATCTAAAATCGTGTACCGATGTCATTTTTTTGTTTTGTTTTATTTATTAGCTCTGTTATTTCTTAATTCTTATTTCTTATATTTCTAATAATTTCAATTTTATATAATATTATAACTATATATATGACGGTGTTAAATTTATGTGATTGTACTACAAATATAATACCAAATCCGATTGTTCAATGTAAAGGTTGTAACCCTTTAAATCAAAAAGTTACTGAAAAAATTATTCAAAATCAGGTTCGTGTTTCTGAATCACAATTATTAGATGTTAAGAGTGCTGTAACTATTGGCGCGGATTATTTAGATCATTCGGTTAATTCTAGTAATTATCCATTTAAAAATATGAGTGATCGGCGTGAAGCTCATGGTATGCGTAATGCATACGGTATGTTATATACTAATGTACCTACACGAGGTAATTCTGTTCGTTCTTCTGTTACTAGTAATAAACCAGGCTCAACAGCACCCGGTGGAAAAGGTGTTGATGTCAAACACGGTTCTTATGCTAGATATTTAGGTAAATTAAAAAGTAGAAACATTGTTTCTAATGAGAAGAAACAGCATGTACCGGAGTTTGAAGGATCACGTACGCGTCCAGCAATGAATAATAAACAATACAGATTCAGTATCGTTAATACTAAGAAGTGTAAATGTAATGGAATTTCATTGGTTAATTAATATACTTTTATATTTATATAAATTATATTTATATAAATTATATTTATATAAATTATATTTATATAAATTATATGCCAAATCTTGTTATGAAAATGAATTTTAATAATACACAGAATACACAGAATACACAGAATACACAGAATACACAACCAACTCAGATTCAAAATAAAAAGGTTAGTTTAATGTCTGTAAAACAGTCTTCTGCATCTCAAATAAATAGTATGTTTCAAAAAATCGGTAATGGTAATGGTGGTGGTGGTGGTGGATGTGGTTGTGGACGATAAATTATTATATTTGTAATATTTTTTATATTTCCAATATATTATAATATATTATAAATGGGTGGCCGTAGTATTGGTTCTTCTTCATTAGGTGGATCTTGTCATGCTTCACAGGGTTTAATTACTATGAAATTTACAAATCAAGTGATTAAAACAAATGATTGGTATTATAAACCACATACCGCAGGTGGCGCTAGTTGGTCTCGTTCTCAAAGTGGAAGTGTAGGTCGTGCTATTCGCCGACGAACTTAAATATTTTTTATATTTTTTATATTTTTTATATTTTAAAATTGATTATTAATTGATTATATTATTCAATTAATAATTATGAATACAACAAATACTATGAATACGACAAATACGACAGATACTCGTGTTGAACAATTAAAATCCCTTCAACATGAAGCGGAAATTTTATTTCAAAAAAAAAATACTGATTATGGTGATGCATTTGCTACATACGGAACCGTTGGAATTTTAGTTAGGATCGGCGATAAAATCCATCGTATGCAATCTATCACCTCTCAAGGGATTAATTTAGTTGAAGATGAAAAATTAAGAGATACGCTTTTGGATTTACATAATTATGCCGCTATGGGAATTATGCTACTTGATAATGATCATAGCGATGATTATTCTGATTTAGTATTGGAAGAAAATAATGAGCTAGTTAATGAATGGCAAGTTAAAGGGTCTTCTAAAAATATATATACGCGACAATGTATTACACGTTCCGATGGACGATATCATCATACGTGTTCTTGTCCTAGTTATAAATTCTCGCCTGACGAGAATAAAACGTGTAAACACATTAAAGAATAGATAAAAAGTATTTGAATTCAAATATAACAAATAAAATAAAATTATAATTTATACATATGAATAAATTAAATCTAGATATTACAAAATATTCGTGTAATGAATTACAAGAGATATTTAATATAAAAAAAATTATTACTTATGAACAAGTAAACGCTCATTTTAATACCTATAAAAATAATATATTAAATGATAATAATCTTACTTTATTGGAAAAAGATAATATGACTAATTTTTTAAATAAAGTTACAAAAAAATTATCTGGCTCTTTAGATAATACAAATTTTTTAACTAATAATTTAATTAAAGATGTCGATAATAATCATCCAATTATTATTAATCCGAATTCTATTGCCGGATTAAATGCGAAATCGTATGACGGCAGAAATGTTAATAGTAATGATTATCCTCCTGGCAATATTAATCCTATTAATATTAAAACTATTAAAAAAACTGTTAATATTGATACGCGATTTAGGCCTTCTTATTATTCTACTTTAAGTAGTGATTTTAATGTTACTTTACCGGAACAATTTAAAAAAGTTGTTAATATGGAGCTTACGTCTATTGCTATTCCTTTAACTATTTATTCTATTAGTGAAGCTCTTAAAAATAATTTTTTTGCCATTGACTCTTCCAATATATCAATTTCTGGAGGTAATTATTCTAGCCATAATGATATTAATAATACGGGTATAGATCTTTGTAATAATATTGTTCATGCCGTACAACATTATATTACTAAGGCTGGGTTCAATGATATTATTTTTACTATTGATCCTATAAATGGAAAAAGTAAATTTACGAATAATGGTGCTTCGGCCGTTACTATATATTTTAATAAAGATTCTGATGGAAAAGATGATTTAGACAATCCTCTTCCTTTAAAATTGGGTTGGTTATTGGGTTTTAGAGCTGGAGTTTATGAACTTGATGGTTCTAGTAACGGTGCTAGTAATAGTATTGAATCAGAAGGAATTGTATCTATTGCTGGGCCAAAATATATTTATCTATGCGTTAATGATTATACGAATGCCGGTAATAATAGTTTTTCGGCGGCATTTTCTTCTTCTACTATGTCTCCACATATCATTGCACGTATAAATTATCAATCTTTAGTTCAAAGTAATGGGCTATATAATGTCGGACAAGACGATGATTTTAGTGATTCTATAAATAGAACTCGCGAATATTTTGGACCGGTTGATATTCAAAAATTGCATTTGCAAATTTTAGATGAATATGGTCGAGTAGTTAATTTTAATAATATGGATTGGTCTTGTGCATTGACGTTTAATGTATTGTACGACTAAATAAGGGGAGACCCCTTAAACCCCCTAACTACGTTTTGGGTTGGGTGGGGTTTGGTAGTATAAAAAAATTGGGTATTCTATGTTATTTACTGTTGTTATTTACTGTTGTTATTTACTGTTGTTATTTACGGGGTCAGCGCAGCTGCCTTTAAGAGACTGCAAGCTCAATTGCTGCAATTGCCGCTGTTGTAAAATTCATGTACCTTTCGATTAATCTTTATCTTCTTATAATCAAATCCTTTCAAATATAATCCTTCAAGCGATTTCACTCTTGAAAGTGCCACATATGTTTGTCCGCATTCGAAAATCTGATTTCCTATATCAATTAATGCTGTATCCAACGATAACCCCTGTGCCTTATGAATTGTTACTGCCCAAGCATATATTAAAGGAATTTGTTGGATTGCTATTCCCGGTACTCTTTCACTCGCCCATGTATGCGGTGTAATCACCTGTATTGTTCCATTATTGAATTTCACTTTCGGATATTCGTTTACATAATCTATAACTATTCCCTGACTTCCATTTACAATCGGATTTGGTCCTTCTAAATTTAGATTCGCTACACACATTACTACTGCCCCTAGACGGAGCCTAAGTTGTTTTTCTGCCATAATATTGTCTACTAAATAATTGATTTCATATTCTTTCTCTCCATCAGTAAATAATGTAAGATTTTGCATTTGTTGCGCCGTTAGTTGAATCTCATGTTCTAAGACATGTGATGTATTAAATAATTTTTCAGTTGTTTTATCTAATTTATTTAATTCATTATAGTTTATTTTATCTGCGTCCCGTCTTCTCGGTACTAAAATTGTCGGACAAACTACTTTTTCTTCTTCCGCTATATATGTTTTTTTTGTACATTCTGTAAGTGTGTTTATTGTAGATTTTGTTATCTTACCAACTCTAATATTATTTAATATTTTTATATATTGTTTGTCTTTTTGTCTATGAATTGTTGTTAGAGCAATTTGATTTGTTGTTTGTGGGAATGTTTCATTCCATAATGGCGTTTCAAAACAAAATTGCGTTGTCTCGGGATCATTATCATCTCCTACCGGTGGCAATTGATAAAAATCTCCTGAAAATATTAGTTGAATACCTCCAAATGGAATATCTGGTTTCTTTTTGATTTTTCTCGCAATAAGATCTAAAATTTTAAAGATTTTTAATGATAACATACTTACTTCATCCACTATTAATAAATCTATCTTATTCCAATTTGGTCTTTTATGGCGATTTTTTAAGACTTTTTCTACGATTTCCTCGATTAAACCATTTGCTAATCCTATACCAGCAAATGCGTGTAGTGTTGATGCTCCACACATTAATAAAATTGCAGCACAACCTGTTAGAGCGCAAACACGGAATCGTTTATCATTTGTTTTTGCATGATCTACTATCGCTTTTATTAAATGAGTTTTTCCAGTACCTCCTGGACCGGTGATAAATATATTCTCTTTATTAATATATTTATCGAATATAAGTTGCTGATGTAAAGTAAGATTTTCGGGATATTCTGTGTGATTTTCTGTCACTTGATTTTCTGTCACTTGATTTTTTGTCACTTGATTTTCTGTCACTTGATTTTTTGTCACTTGATTATTATTAGATATTTCCATTATTATTTTATCATATTATTATTAATATTTTGTATCAATTTTTAATTTAATTATATTTTTCTTGTATAACAAAATCTATAATATTTGTTAAAGTCTCATCTGATCCTCACAATGGTGGTGCAGAGGTCGGTTTATTAAAATATTACAACTACTGATTGGTTCTGGTTCTGATTAACTTGTTATTTCAGTAATTATTGGTTGAGGATTTAATAATGCTTCGTTGTAAAATTCTGGACCAGTGCGCTGGTACCAATCGGTTAGTAACCAAGGTTCTAAGTAAGTTGGCCCAGAGCCCCCATCCGGCCGGACTTCTGATATAATACAATTGGTCCATAAATCAGACCACACATTCCCAGAACTATTAGGATTATGTGAAGTAAATATTATATACTCAGCGTTCGGATCTGGACCGTAATCGACTATATATAATACATATATTTCTCTATCTGAATGTTTCCATACATTTTTTGGACTTTGATCAACAGGTATGTACGATAAGCCGGTGTTTGGTACATATTGCTATGGTTCAAGCTTATATGTTCCATTTAAATTATATGAATTATCACTATTCCACATGGGATAATTGCCAGGATAGTTATTATTATCAAATATAAATACATTCACTGGCTCTAATACAGCTTCTGGTTCTGGTTCTGGCTCTGGTGCTATGATAAATATTGGAGGTCCAGTCCATGGTGGAATAAATTGTTGTGTAACCGATGGTTCTGGTTCTGGTTCTGGTTCTGGTTCTGGCTCTGGCTCTGGCTCTGGCTCTGGCTCTGGCTCTGGCTCTGGTTCTGGTTCTGGCTCTGGCTCTGGCTCTGGCTCTGGTACTTGTTGTTGGCACGTTAAATGCTGTCTAGTATTTAAATGTAGATTTTGTAATTTATCTTCATTCGCTAATTTACTGAATGAATATGATGTTGATGTAATATTTGATGGGTCAAATGTTGTATATTGTTGTCTTGATTTTAATGTGCGAATTTCTGATTTATCTATTGCTGAATTTGATGAATTTGCTGAATTTTTAAGTAAAAAAGGTCCTTCAAATAATTCATATGTTGAATTAGGTATTTGACAGTTTGAGATTTCGTTAATACATGAATTATTTGAGTTCGGTATTCTAACATCTGTTTTTGTATTTGTTGTTGTATCTGTTTTTATAACACACGGTGCTTCTGAGTATGCCCGTCCTTTTGCTACATTTAATTTTAAATCATAATTTTCTGTATCATATCCACCGGCTGCTCCTAAAAACCCTCCAGATGTAATAAACGCTGAATTATATATTGTTTGTGCCTTCTTTTTATATGTATGATCTTTACTTGATTTAAATTGATTTGAATCTGTTTTAAAACATTTTGCTGCTGATCCCGGCATCTTATATAATACTTTTAAAAAAGTATTGTATAAATTAAAAAAAATCGCTTTTTTGATGAAACTTTTTTAAAGTTTCTTTTGATGAAACTTTTTTAAAGTTTCTGTAGATAAGATAATAATCCATCTTTTGTTCTATCGCCATCATATGTGTCTAATTTTTCACCATTCGATCCTAATAATAAAATTGTAGGAAATCCTTCTACTTGATGTTTTTTCATCAATGACGTGTCTTCATTCGCTTCTACTTTTTTTGTTAAAATATCGGTTTTATTCTCTCTCGCAAAATTATCCCATTCAGGCATTAATTTATCGCAATGACCACACCCATTCATATGACATAATAATAATGTCTTTTGACCATCAAACCCCTCTCGTGATTTCAATAAATATTTTACCAATAAAAATAATACTAATACTAATAATATTGCTAATAGTATTTTACATAGAATTTTCGGGTTTAAATACTTGCTTACTTTTTTCGACAGTTTCATCTATATATAGAAACTTTAAAAAAAAACTTTAAAAGAAACTTTAAAAAAAAACTTTAAAAGAAACTTTAAAAAAGTTTCAACAAACGAAACTAAATTTTCAGCGTAGCTAGGGGGTTTGGGGGTATCTCCTTACCTTATATATCTAAATATAACGGGCAATGATCCGATCCATATATTTCTGGTAACATACCACAATCTTTTAATATAATGCGAGGATTTCCCTCTATGGGGGCGTGGGGGTTTCCCACACAAAGGAAGTAATCAAGTCTCCAACCTTTATTATTTTGCCGCGTTTTAGGATTTAGTTGACTCCAATATGTATATGCGCCGGTTTTATCAGGATAAAAATGTCTAAATACATCAATAAATCCAGAATTAATATGTTCTTGCATTTGTACGCGCTCCGCATCTAAAAATCCTGCTGATTTATTTTTATTTATTTTAGGATTATGTATATCAATATCTAAATGTGCTACATTTAGATCACCTGTAACTATTACTGGCTTTTGTGTTTGTGTTTGTGTTTGTGTTTGTGTTTGTGTTTTTAGAGCATTAATATATTTTCGGAATTCTGGATCCCATTGATTAATTCTAAATTGAAATCTTGGCGAATCTAATTTTTGCGAATTTGGTGTATATACGCAAACTATTATGAATTTCTCAAATTCTAATGCAGTTACTCTACCTTCTTCGTCCATTTCGGGTGGATTAATTCTATTTAATGGTTTAATTTTTGACCAAATGGTTGTTCCACTTAAACCTTTACGTTGTGTTGTTCCTTGTGTACTATGCCAATAACGATACGGATACTTTTCTAGAATATCATCCGGTAGTTTTACTTGATGTTCTTCCGCTTTTGTTTCCTGCAAACATACTATATCAAAATCTTCGGTTTTTAAGAGATTTTGTAGGTTCTCTTTTTTCAGCATCGCTCTCAATCCAGCAACATTCCATGATAAGATTTTCATTTTTGCAATTCCGATTGTAATCCAAAAATATTATTTTTCAATTTTTCAATTTTTTGCAATTCGTTTAATTTATTAATTATATCTAATATATATAGTTAATATGTATCATGTTAATGAATCTAATGTTAGCGTGAAATGTCACCCTGGCTCTAATGGTGATGCGTTATGTATTCTTAATGCTTCTACTAATAAAAAATCACTTATTGAAGCTTTAGAAGACGATTTTCCTATAAATAATGAATCTAACAAATCTAACAAATCTAACAAATCTAACAAATCTAACAAATCGAACAAATCTAACAAATCTAACAAATATAAGAAGTCAAAATCTAGAACATCGAACAAATCTAAGAAGTCTAACAAATCTAAATCTAAATCGGGATAAAAAGATAAAATTGATTTTTATAATATTATATTATTAATAATATTATAAATGACTCTAGATACTAGCTTGGATACTAGCTTGGATATGGATATGAATTACCTAGCAAATATTAATAAGCATGACCGCGATTCGTGTATTACATTTAAAGACGACGGACATATATATACTATTAAACACGCCGGGTGTTTAGAGGGAGAAACCGGTTTTACGTCTGTAACTACGTTGATCCATCGTTTTGTAGAAAAATTCAACGCCGATAAAATAATTAATGTTATGATGAAATCATCAAATTGGCCTAATAATAAATATTTTGGCATGACTAAATCTGAAATAAAGGACGGATGGACTCAAAATGGTAAAGATGCTGCAGCTGCAGGAACTAAAATGCATTTTGATATTGAATGTTTTTATAATAATATACCGATTGAAAACACTTCTATAGAATATTCCTACTTTGTGAATTTTGAGAATGATTATTGTAAATCTTTAAAACCATATAGAACAGAGTGGCTTATTTTTGATGAGGAGTTGCGTCTAGCCGGGTCGATTGATATGGTATTTATTACGCCCGATGGTAGTTTAGAAATTTATGATTGGAAACGATCTAAGGAAATCATTAAAACTAATAAATGGAATAAATGGATGAATAATTCTATTATTTCACATTTACCAGATACTAATTATTGGCATTATTCATTACAATTAAATGTTTATAAAGCTATTCTTATGAGAAAATATGGAGTAACTGTTAAAAATTTATATTTAGTATGCTTACACCCGAATAATAATAATAGTAATTATATTAGAATTCCTGTACCAAATCTTCAAGATGAAGTGAAATCGTTATTTTTAGAAAGAATAACTATGCTTAAAAAATTATGAATTTATTAATATAATTTATTAATATAATTTATTAATTATTAATGTATTTAAAAATATCATTATATTATTTAAATACTATAATGACAACTGCCTTCTTTGAACCTGAATATAATATTAATAGTTTTATTAAAGATTTTTTTACATTATTATTAATCTGTGCTAGTGGGGTAACGTGTGCTACTATATGTATATCTATGGTCTTATATAATGATAATAAGACTTTAAAAAAAAAGTATCTGAATTTGGGTTCTGATTCTTCTTCTTCCGATGATGATTCTTCTGATGATTCTTCCGATGATGATTCCGATGATTCTTCAGACTATGAAAATAAATATATGGCTGAATATGACGAACTTATTACTCGAAATATAGAAGATACTGAATTCGATACATTTAAATATATATTTGTTTCTAATAAAACACCCAAAGGAGAAATTAAAATGTATTATGATACAAATCTTAAATCTTTTTGTTATTATACAAATACAAAAGATATTCCATATCAATATTTAGAAACTGTTGGTAGATTTTATGTCATAGAACATGATTGTAAATCGTTATTAATTAATTCAAAAGAAGAATATGATAAAGCTGTTGAAACCCAACAAGCTGAAATAATTAAAAAAGAATTAGAAAAAGAAAAAGAAAAAGAATTAGAAAAAGAATTAGAAAAAGATAAAGAAACTACAAATACTAGTATATTTGCGCGATTTAAAAGTTATAATACGGCTACTAATATTGGAACTACAAATGAATCTACTACTAATAATAATGTTAATAATGTTAATAATGTTAATAATGATAATAATAATAATTCTATTATACCGAAAAATTCAAATCATTATATTTATAAAGGAAAACTCAGTGATTATGATGAATATATTAATTCTATTAAAAATAAATCTGAAACTACTGATACCGAGTTTGAACATTTAGATTATTCAGCATTTAAGAAAATAGAAGAAAATAAAAAATCTATATAATATAGTTAATATGTCGATTCAATCTAACCAATTATTTTTATTACCAGAATTACCTATTTCAAAAATAAAATCTGATGGTCATACGAATGAAACGAATGAAACTAATGAAACGAATGAAACTAATGAAACGAATGTAACGAATGAACCGGCTATACCGAATGAAACGGCTCTAACGAATGAAACTGCTAAAAATAATTTGCGAGATTTGCACTCTAATATATGTAAGTTTAATGATATTATTAAAACTACACCACAGCACGTGTCTACGTTACCATCTTTTAGTCTGCTTCCTAATATATCAATTGAAGATATTTTATCTGGAGATATTTTAAATGACTTAGAAAAGAAAATAATTAAAGAAACTATAGATAAGACTTTTAAAGATTTAAATTCGGAAGAAAAAGAATTCTTAACTAATAAAATATTAGAAATTCCAATGATTAAACTGAAACTTGAGTTTTTAAATGAGAGAATAATAGATAAGGTTGAAACTACTTTACTAATGTTTACCGAAGAAATTCTTGGTATAATTCCCGAAGTAGGTGATCTTATTAATGCGATACTTGATAGTATCTATCTAGCGCGTAAATATACAGATATATTTGAGCAGTTCCTGGAGACCGAGAAAGAAATAGAAACTGTACTTAAATCATTTAATAAAGGCGAAATACAAAAACAAATGATGAATGCTGCGAGTGGGGTTATTGATACTGCGGCGAATAGTGCTATTAATTCTGCGACTGGTGCTGTTAGTTCCGCGACTGACGCTATTAGTGCGACTGCTGCGAGTGGTTTACTTTCATCTGTAACTGGCGCAACAGAGTCTCTAAATGCGGGTGTGTCTAGTGTGGGACAGACTATACAATCAGTTGATTCACTTCATGCTAGTGCAAAAAATATGACACATGGTATTCGAGATGGAGCAAAAGGTTTACATGACGGAGCAAAAAATATGACACATGGTATTCGAGATGGAGCAAAAAAATTAGCACATAATTCGTTATATCCAACGCATCACTCTTCTCATTCATCTCATTCATCTGAATATCACGGCGGTAATTCAAAACGAAAATCTCGTCATCTTAATAAAAAGATAATGAAAAGAAAAACTATAAAGAACAGAAAAACTATAAAGAACAGAAAAACTATAAAGAAGAGAAAAACTATAAAGAAGAGAAAAACTATAAAGAAGAGAAAAACTATAAAGTAATATATTTACTTTTTATTTACTTTTTATTTTTCCATGCAATAAACCCCAAACTTCGATATATATTAAACGAACTACCTAGTGTAGTTTTTGCAATTTCTATCATTTCTCTCTCCGTTTCTGATATTTGTTCTAAATATTGTCGGATATCATTTTGTCGGACTTCATTTTGTTGGATTATTTTTTCTGCTATATTATCAGTTTCCATATTGTATTATTGTATTATTGTATTATTGTATTATTATATTATTCAATTTTATTGCATTTCCATAAAATTGAATGCTTTTATTAAAACAAAACAAAACAATATTAATAATATAAATTAGTTTGATATGACCGAAATAGCCGATAGTAATAGTGTGAAAGAAAAGCGTATTTATCGCTTTAAATTCAATCCCGAGATTATAGATCTTCTTAATTATTTTGCGAAATTACACCAATATGATAATAGAAAAGATTTTAAAGATGCCTGGAAAAAATGGTATGAATCTAACCGCGATATATTAGAGAGAGAAACTCGAAGAGTTATTGAGTTGGGTTATACTGGAGATGTTGAAGATAAAATGTATAAAGCTACTAGATATTATTTTAAAAAGAAGTTAGGAATAGGAAGCGAAACATCTTCTCTAGTTACAACAATTGCTTCTAATGACGATAAGAGTGATGAGACTAATGTTTCTGTTGCGGTTTCTAAAACTCCTTCTAAGCGGCGACAATATGTAACTCTTAGTCATGATATTATTGATGCTATGGATACTCATATTAAAACTAATATGAAAAATGAAAATTATAAACCGGCGTTAGGGTTTGACGATTTTTGTAAAAATAATATGGTTATTGTAGCTACTGAAAAATTAACGTTAGAAAATAATCATAATTTTAAAAAAGATTATATTTCTTCTAAGATAAAGAAGACATATAAAAATAGATATTATTTAATAGTAAACCAAAATAATTCAGAATAAACTTAATTATTATTTAATATTTTAAAGTTAATTCAAAATACTGCTAGACATTTAATTGATTGTTCATAAAATAGAAGACGCATTATCTATATTATACGCTAAACAAACGGTTTTAAAGTTTGTAAATTATAATAAATCAATATTTAATATAATTTATTATAATAAATATTGATTTATTCACTTTCTCGATTTTTTCGCCTTTTTCGATTTTTTCGCCTTTTTCGATTTTTTCGCCTTTTTTACTTTTCTCGATTTTTTCGCCTTTCTCGATTTTCTTACTTTTGTCGAGCTACCGGGCTGTGTTACCCTTACATATGATTTTTTTGCTAATTTAGCTAATTCTGGTACTGAAAGATTTGGGTTTGCTTTACGAACTTTTTTTAAATGCTCTATCCAAGGATTTCCCATTATAATATATAATTAGATTAAAATATTATGCTATATTTTCTTTTTGGATTTTTTGGATTTTTTGGATTTTTTGGATTTTTTGGATTTTTTGGATTTTTTGGATTTTTTGGATTTTTTCGCGTTTTTTGATGGATATTTTTCTATCATCGCAGCGGTCCAGTCCTCCCCGATCTGGTCAAGCAATTTTATATATGATTTTTTTGCTACCTTTTCAAGTTCTATATCCGAAAGATTTGGGTTTGCTTTACGAACTTTTTTTAAATGCTTTATCCAAAGACTTCCCATTATATAATTATAATAGAAAATATATAATTACATTAAAATATTTTTTTTTCTTCTAAATTTATAAATTAGAAAAAGTTATTAAATATAATATTATAATGTATATAATATTATATTTTATAACGATGGTAAAAAATACCGGAGGTAATAAAGCAAAAAAATTTGCAAGTAAAAATTTTAATATATCAAATAAAGCTACGCGATTTTCTTCTGATCCCGCAGAAGTATATGCTATTGTTAATAAACTTATGGGTGGTAATATATGTGAAGTATTCTGTATTGATGGCGTTACTCGTACTTGTATTATACGTAGAAAATTTTCGGGAAAAGGGAGGCGGAATAATTGGCTTTCTAAAGGAATATGGGTATTAATTGGATTAAGATCGTGGGAAACTGAAAATAAAGAGACAAATAAGTGTGATCTATTAGAAGTATATAACGATAATGATAAAGAAAAACTTATTAAAAATTCTAGAGAAGATTTTAAAATATTTTTATCAGCCACCGAGAATAGTGATAATATTGATAGTGATCTCTTTGAATTCTCTAATAATATAGAACATACCCCAAGTAATAATAATAATAATAATAATAATCAGAATAATAATAATGATTCTGATGATTCTGATTCTGATGATTCTGATTCTGATGATTCTGATTCTTCTCATTCTGATTCTGCTGATTCTCCTGATTCTGCTGATTCTGCTGATTCTGCTGATTCTGCTGATTCTAATAAAATTCAATCGATCATTAAACAAATGGATTGGGTTAATGTTGATGATATTTAAGTTTATACATTATTACTAATTGTAAGTTAGTAATAATGTTATGTTATAATTTGTTATAATTTGTTATAATTTGTTATAATTTATCCATAAATTATCTACTATATTTTCTAAATAATCATACCGTTTATTTGATAATTGTTTGATTAACATTGTATATGGGGTTATTTCTTTTAGCGAATTTATTCCATCATCGCAAAACGTATTTAATAAACTCGGGTTATTTCCACTCATCATACTTGTATTTTTGGTTATGGATAATGTCGGAAATCCCGATGTTGAACGAAGATTCCAAAAAATGATATGTGGAACTTCATATGGCTCTTCATATATTGTGCGCATTCCGGCATCATAATATTTTCGTTGCATCATTTCAAACATCGGTTGGTTTTTATGTGATTGTTGTTCATCAATCTGCATATCTGATAAAATTATTAATGATATATTTTTCATATCTTGTGGGTTTACATTATTTGCAATTGCTGTGTCTAAAATTAAATCTAACGCTGCCCCAAAATTGGTGTTCGTTCCACATGGTGCTTTTTGCACTTTATGAACCATCGATACAAAATCGTTGCATTCATCTAAATTTACCCACGTTGGATTTGCGCTAAATGTTAATACTCTTTTTCCAAATTTAGATTTTTCAGCAATTCTTATTCCTAATCCTACAGCTGAATATAATGGATTCGACGATTCTTGTTCCATCGATGCCGACATATCTACCATCGCGATACAATCTTCTAGTGCTTTATTTTGCTTTGCGTTATTTTCCCATTGTAAATTTATACTATCTGCTTCTACTTGATTTGCCCCCATTTCATCTTGTGTCGGTAGATTTATTGCTGCTTTTACAAAATCAATTATTGATACTCTTTTACCTTTTGCATCTGACTTTCCGGTTTTACATCTTTCTATATATTCTTTATAATTTTCAGCACATTTCATTCTATCTTCATTATATACTCTTGGTTCTCCATTATTTTTTACAGACTGAAATGCCTTTGATTGTTTTATTAATGTTATACTTGTTACATTCTTATCAAAATCAATATTTTCCCACGATGCATTACATTGATTAATTTGTGGAGTATTTAATTCTTTATTAATTTTTGCGATTAACTGTCTAAAGTGTGTAAGACATTTTCTTTGGGCCTTTTTATATTGGGGGTGCGACGGCGTTAATATTTGTTGTTCTTGATTTGTATCTTTCATCCACGGACTATAATATTTCATCGCTAATAGTGGCGTTATCCAACCAAATTTGGAGGATTTCTCTCTGGGAACCCATTTTGCCGCCAACGTTTTTTTGGGAGAATGTTCGTCACATCTAATTTGCGCACAAACTAAATCTAAAACTTTATTTAATAATGGGTCATTTAATTTACAATCATATCTATCCCCCTTTTCAATATGATAGTTACAAAAATATTTCATATCTTTCCAGGATCCATACGGGTGTTCGTCTAAATTGGTTCTTACTAAACTTTCTATTGCTGATGTTGCTAATGCTAAAATTCTATATTTATCTTCTTCTAGACAATCTTTTGATTTTGAAAATTTATATAGTCCACTTATTAACATATAGGTTAAATTATACTCGCCTTTTCCTGAAATTATATCTCTTGTATAACCTATTAATTTATAAATTATTTTAATTTGAGATCTTTGTTGGGATGCATGTTGGATGGTTTGTTTAGTGAATATTTTTTTTAATAATTCTTGATATTTGTCCTCTAACTCTTTTGTACATATAGTTCTTGTCAATTGAAAACTAAATTGGGTTATTAGTTCTTCTATATCATTTGACCAACTATATTCTACATTCATATTTTCACCCAATTGTAATTTTGGCATTGCATTATCTAGAGCGGTGCAGAGTGCGGACATTCGTAACTCGGTATATATATTTATATACATATCGCTTTAAATCCTTTAAGGGGAGACCCCTTAAACCCCCGAGCTACGCTATAATAATTGCGCAATAAGGGTTTAAGGGTTTAAGGGTTTAACTCCTCCCTCCGGGTTGCTACCTTATCCCCAGAGTGCGCAATTATTAAAGCGTAGCTCGGGGGTTTAAGGGGTAAAGTCGCAGACTGACCTCTCCCCTTATTTATAGGGAAAATTCCCATACTTAAAATATAATTATAAAATACTAATGTTAGAATCTGAATTAGAAAATAAATTAGAAAATAAATTAGAATATAAATTAGAAACTGATTTAGACCGTGATTATATTAAAGAATTTCAATTACTTGAAAAAGACTATAATGAATTTTATAATGAAGATGTTAATACTGTTAAAATTCATTATTTTTATATTAATGAAGAAAATGAAATTTATAATATTAAATCAGAATACGAATCATTAGATGCATCTTCTTTATCAAAAGAGCGAATCATTTATCTAATAAAAAAAAATCAATATAATTTATTGAATAAACATAAATTAATCGGGCTTCTAAAATATAATATTGACTTCGATTTTACTGAACTTAATAATTTTTTTTCTAATAAACTCGATAATAACTTTTTAGAACCTCTGAAAATTATAAATGATATTAAGTTTAATAAAACTATTAGTTTATTACATGACTTAAATTGTATTATTTTCCTTTTTTCTAATAATATATTGAATAGCAATTGCAATAGCAATACAAAAAAAATTCATATTCGGGATTATAAATCTAAAACTCGGCGGAATAATAATAAGGGGAGACCCCTTTAACCCCCGAGCTACGCTTTAATAGCGTAGATAGGAATATAAATCCAGTTGAGGCTATTAAAGCGTAGCTCGGGGGTTTAAGGGGTAAAGTCGCAGACTGACTGCTTCTCCCCTTAATTAGTCGAACTCATTATTGGTATATTCATTATCGTCCATATCATCATATAGATAAGTATCGTCATCATCATCTAATTCGCTTAAATCTTCTCCAAATAAATCAGTATCCCAATATGGCGAAATATCTCCGAGAATATCATTTAATTCTAATCGTTGAAATAGACGATGTTCCATCGTTTTAATTGCTATATGTGGAGCATAATATGGATTCTCTATAATTTTTTTAAATTTTATCGGGCAGTAATTTGTTACATGTTTTGGATATAAAAGTGACCACCCAGGCAATACTAATGACTCTTTCTCCAATAGTTTCTCTTTTGTTTGTTTTATCTTTTCCAAATAATTTATTTCCTTTTTTTTTGATTTATCATTAATTGTTGATAATTGTATAGCTAAATCTGGAAAGTTTTCTGATTCTAACGTAAATACTGCTTTTTCATGTTGTTTAAACATGTTTTTTTGTGTTAGATATGTCGGTTGTGATTGTTGTTGTGGTCGTTGTCTTTGTGGTCTTTGTCTTTGTGGTTGTTGTCTTTGTTGTTTAAATATATTATTTGTCGATGCATTTTGTGTGTTATTATTATTATTATATGTTGGTTGCCTATTATTATTATTATTATTATTATATGTTGGTTGCCTATTATTATTATTATTATCCGTGGTATTTGGAGTGATAAGAGCACTAAAACGATTGATGTTCATAATTTCTTTTCTTTCGTTCTTTCTTCATTTATTTTATTTTATTTAAATCAATTTTTTATTTCTTTTTATTTCTTTTTATTTCTTTTTATTTCTTTTTATTAATTATTTATGATTTTTACTTAAAGCCTGAATTATAGTATACTATGTCTCCTAACAGCAAATTACCATTGTTTAGCCCCATCTAATCATAGTGCGTGATTTTTATATTTACAGGAGATAGCATCTTTTATAAATATATTTATATATTATTTTAAGTATGTAAATATATCGATTTTATACATGCCGAAAATGTAGAAAAAAATTTATATATTATATATTATTGTATTATTGTTATCTAATAAACTTTTAACAGAGACGTTTAAATAATGATCCCTAGCTACGCTTTATATTGTTTAGTCTGGGTTAAATACATGTACCCTTCTTTAGCACACGATTTCCATGACTAATATGGTTTGTCGAAAATTCACTTGGTTTGGAAATTTGAAAATCATTTTCTGTTGAGAAAATGATTTTTTTTATATTTAATTCACTTATTATATTAAAACAATTTTGGCATGGCGCAGAATTTTTGTATTGTCCATCATTATTTGTTCGCACTATATATAATATAGTTTTTCTAAATATTTTATCGTTCCCGTGTACCTTTTATCTGTCGGCTATATTTTCCATATGTATTTGAGCAACAATTATGATATAAATTTCGCAACGTCGCCATCTCTGCGTGGCACGAGCATGAATTATTTATAAACCCGTCTTGCGATTGAGTACGCAAAGAATTATGTCCCCGGGCCATGATTTTACCGTTTACTACAGCAACACAACCGTGTTGTTGTAGAAGTTTGGATTTTGTTGCTTCATGTGCCGCTTCAGATAGATAATTCGCGTCAGATACACTGATTGATTTGAGAGCCATTATTGGTATATATTATTTATTTTTATCTATATCAATTTTTTTTTGTTTTTCTTTTTTTTGTTAAGTTTTCTTTTTTTTTGAGTTTTTTGTTTTCTTTTTTTTTGAGTTTTTTGTTTTCTTTTTTTTTGTTTTCTTTTTGTTGTTTTTCTTTTTTTTGTTTTTTTACCACCTTGTCGGGGGGGTTTTTTAATTGTTTTTATTGGTTTTATTGGTTTTTTGTTAATTGTTGTTATTGGTTTTATTGTTGGGGTTTCTTGTCTCCGTTTTTCTTGTCCTTCTTCACGTATTTCTTCAATTGTGGTTTCACATTCTGTGCTGCATGTTCTGTCCCCACCATTTTGGTCCATAGCAGTCGCTTCTAAATTACGTGTTGATGTGTCTACGTCCGCGGAATCTAAATTAAGTCTTGATGTGTCTACGTCCGCGGAATCTATTTCTGTTACTTCTTGATCAGCTACGGTTTCTGTAGTAATTGCGTTTACTGTGATATTTACTCCTTTATATTGGTTGCCACTTTCTACTGTCGTTTTTAAATTGTCTATTTTTGGTAATATAATATTTCGGCCTTCGCTAGTTCCAACTAAATTAAATACTGCTTTATATGGGTCTCCGGAAATGTGGCTTTTAATTTTATCTATTATATCGGTTGTTTTATATTCTTTTTTTGTTAAAAATTCAGTTAATAATAAACTACTTAATTCGATTAACTGGCTACTTATTATATTTTCTAATGACTGAAACGCTGTTAGTGGAATTTGTATATGTGTCTGTTGTATTATATATCCATTTAAATTGGATGTTACTGTATTTAAATATAACATAATACTATTTAAATCTTCTTCTTGTCTACCAGTCGGGTTGATAATATTTATTGCTGTATTTACATTAATTTTGGTTGCGTTTTCTATTATCGCTTTTTTTGCTAATAATCTCTCTATAAATTTTCTACATTTTGGGTTGGCATTTATTTGTGGTAAATTTAGCCATGATTGTTGTGCCATTTGAGGATATAAATTTATATATTCTGGGGGTGGGTTTTCTTTTACATTTGAACAATCCTCTTGTTCTCTCTTGTATGTGTCATCTAATATACGAGCCGAATTTTTAAACTCTATTGGCATATTGATGGCATTTAAATCGCACTTAAATAATGATTTTACTCTAAATAATACAAATCCCTCTTTCTGTTGTAGGCTGGGGGTTGGTTTGACATCTTTTTTTTTTGATGTTTTGTTTGGTATTTTAACGATGTTTTCTTTCGCATCTTTTTTTTTTGATGTTTTTCTTGGCATTTCAACGATGTTTTTTTCCGCATATTCTAGAGCTTTTCTTTTCATTTCTCTCTTTATATCGCGATCTTCTTTTTCTTGAAATTGTAGCTCTGGTACTGTAAGAGGTCTATCTTTTTTATCTGGTTGTGTTCTCGATGATCTTCTCAGCATACCGCCTATCTGATCATCATCAAACTTCTTATCAAACCGATCTAAATCCCTTTTCACATTGTTATCTATTGGTCTAAGCGAATTTGATATATTTGGTACTAAACTGTAATCAAAATCACTATAATCATTTGATTGTAATCGTTGCAATATATCAAAAAAATAAGCATTACAAATTTCATCTAATTCATTTTTTATAGTAAGTACTATGTTTGGATCTATCGATTTATATATCAAATAAATATTTTTATTAAATGTTATGTTTTGAACTTCTTTTGAAAGTGTTCCGCGTGGTGATAAAAATAATTCCCATAATAATTTTGCAAATATTGTAATTATATTCCCACCGGCACATGTTAAAATTACGGATTGTGTGTCCGGATATTGCTCATTGTAATTCCCATTTTTACCATTAATATAATTACACATCATTTGAAAATATCCGCGAATATGATGATTTTCATTACATTCCATTAAAAAAATTAAACGATCTCTTCTTTTTACATATTTATCATCTTTTAAATTTTCATTTAATTTTGGTAATCTTTTGCACGATGATTCTTTTACCATCGGGTCATCTTGTACCGTTGACTCATCTGGTACCATTGACTCATCTGGTACCATAACTGAATCTGATCCTACAATCATCATTAACTCATCAATATATTTATCCAATGGAAGTGATATTCCAAACATTAATGAGTATAATATCTTTTCCTTACCAAATTGATTAATATAATCGGTTATTGTTAAATCAAACAATTCACCAGAAACTCTATATTCTTTTGTTGCCATATTATTATATTATATAAATAATATAAAGTTTTTTATTTGATTTTATTTGATTTTAATATAAATATAAATAAATAGTTCTATTTATATTTATGATTTATTATGAACTTAGAATCAAGATTGATACTAGTCTCGTTGGTGCAGATACTGTTGAAAAATACAGAGAAAAGGTTTCTATGGTTCAAAAACTAATTCTGGAATATAAAGTAAAGAGACGGGAATTAGAACTGGGTACAGGAAACGGAATTGATGGTTCCGGTCTATTCTTAGATACCGGTTTCGATCTTTTTGTACCTAGTGATATTAATATTTACGCCGGATCTGTTAGCATACCTATTAATCATGGAATTAAATGTGCTATGTTTATTGTTAATAATTATGAATCTGAGTCGGATTCAGATTCGGATTCTGATATTGCTATTAATGATAGTTATATAATGCCCACAGCGTTTTATCTATACCCGCGATCTAGTACTGGTTCAAAAACGTCGTTACGACTCTCCAATTCTGTCGGTATAATAGACTCTGGTTATAGAGGCTATATTTTTGCTGTATTTGACCATCGAGGTGGTTATGCTAATTATAAACCATGCGATTTAACCGGAACAAATACTAATTCAAATACTAATTCAAATACTAATTCAAATACTAATTCAAATACTAATACTTTTAGTGATAAAATGAATAATGATATTCACGTTCAACATGTTAAGAAAAATGATAGATTAGTTCAGATTTGTGGTCCTAATATTTCTTATCCTATTTATCCCATTTTAGTTTCTGATGAAAGCGAACTTGGATTTACTTTGCGAGGGACTAAAGGAATGGGTTCTAGTGGGAGGTAAGAAGTAATAAATATAATATTTTATTTTTAATATTATATTTTTAACGCATACGTTTATTATTTTTCTTAGATTTTTTTTGTTTTGTCTTTTTAGATTTTTTGTGTTTTGTCTTTTTAGATTTTTTGTGTTTTGCTTTCTTAGATTTTTTGTTCTTAGATTGTTTGTGTTTTACTTTTTTAGATTTATTTCCTCCTGCTACTGCTGCAGCAGCTTTAATGGCACTAATAACGGCGGTAGTGATAGCGGCTTGTAATTCTGGACTATTCATTATATTGATTATCATGGCCTTAAATGGTTCGTTAAATTGAGAAACAAATTGACCAACATTTTGTGTGCCTTTTTTAAAAGTATCGATTATTCTCACTTTTCGTGATGGCGCTTCTCCTAATGGCTCTTCTCCTAATGGCTCTTCTCCTAATGGCTCTTCTCTTAATAGCCCTTCTTGATTTTCTTCATTTCTGTTGAAACTCATTATATATTATATTTTTATTTTATTTTATTTTGTCCTAAAACATTTTTTACTACACTTATTTTCGAGGTGATTTATTCCGTGTGGTGTGTATTTTATATTATTTTATATTATTTTATATTATTATAAATTAAAGTTATAGAGTATGATTTCAAAAATGAATAGAATGCATACGGTTAATGATATTGAGATTACCGATTCATCTAATGTTATTTTAAATATTAATGATGAACATAGTGACACTATTTATCATGATACTATTTATCATGATACTATTTATGGTGTTGATAATCTTGATCGATACGATAATGCTACTGATAACAATAGCGATAATGATAGCGATAGCGATAATGATAGCGATAATGATAGCGATAGCGATAATGATAGCGATAGCGATATTGATAATGATAATGATAATAATAATGATATTGATAATGATAATGATAATAATAATTATAATTACGGTGATAGTATATATGGTGATAATGTGTCCGATACATTTTCAAAATTTAAGGTATTAGGTAGTGAGCCGAGTGATACTGATAGTCAAAAATCAAATTCTCACAAAATTAATTACAATAAATTAAGTTACAATGATGTTTTAAGTAAAATTAATGATCAATATGAACCGGATATAGTTCATCGGTATTCGTCCGCGATGGATATCCTTGCTAGTTATTTAAAAGGCCAAAAAATTATATATATGGAATCTAGATCTTATGTTATGAAAAAATTACATACACTTATGTTGCCATCATTATTCTTAACCGGATTTGCCGCGATTGGTCAAGAATTTTTATCTAAATTTACTATTCATTCTGCTATTATTTTAGCATGTTTAAATGCATTTATTGCTTTTTTACTAGCTATTATGAGCTATCTTAAATTAGACGCTAAAGCTGAAGCGCACAAAATATCGTCTCATCAATATGAGAAATTACAATCATATATTGAATTTCAATCTGGGCAAATATTGCTTTTTAGTGATCCTCTTCTTTTTAGGCAAAATGTTCAAGAACAACTACATGAATATCATTCTATTATTCAACCGGAACCCGATAAAATATATTCTAAAATTTCTAAATATTGTGATACTGATAGAATTACTATTGCTAATGATGATCCTGAAATTGATAATCACAATTCTAATACAAATTCTAATACAAATTCTAATACAAATTCTAATACAAATTCTAATACAAATTCTAGCATTCTTCAAACTGAAAGCATTCTTCAAAAGAAAAAAATTGAATTATTCGATACAAAACAAAATCTAAAAAAAAAATTAATAGAAGAACTGAAAATTAAAATTCTTAAAATCGAAGAGCGGATTGCTGATATCAACGAAACAAATCAATTTATTATTCCGCGAAGTATTCGATATAAATATCCTATTATTTATAATACTAATATCTTTTCTATTATTAAAAAAATAGACAATTTAAAAATAGAAACTATAATTAATCTTAAGCACGTTAAAAATGAAATTCGATTTATTAATGCTATACAGCGAAAATATAATTATAATAATAAGCAAAAATATAATATAAAACTTAAATTATTATTTGATAAAAAAATACACTGTATTAATACTATATTATATTTAAATACCGCGTTTTCTGTTATTGATAAAATTTTTTTGCAAGAAATCGCAAATGCTGAAATTAAAAAAAACAATTATATTCTATTTTTTTGTAATAGTGTTGTTACTGCTTGTTTTCCTAAGATTTGCAAATCTTTTTTTATTCCTAAAAATTTTATTCCGATTCAAGACATGGGCGGTCATTTATTTGATAAAGAATTATTAAAAAAAATTATGGGATTTCTTTAAAAAAAATTGAAATACATTTATTATATCAGTATTATGTTATAATAAGAAACACTCTCTGAATATGTCTTCGGCAAATTGCTCTTTCTGCTTGAATAAAGGAATCTCTGCTCCTCACGGTCATTCTATTCGCGACTTCTCTAAAAAAGACAAACCAATTACTTGTCCTCAACTTTTATCTATTTCTTGCGGCTATTGTCATGAAAATGGACATACTGTTAAATATTGCGATGCTTTGAAATCTAAAAAACTGGCTGAATATAGCGATAGTAATCGATCAAAATGTTTTGATGTACAAGATTCTGCGCCAAATAAAAGAAATAATGTGGCGATTGTTGATGGTGATGGGTTTATTCAGGTATCCAAAGAAAAGCCTCACCCTAAGAATAATACTAATAATACTGTCGCAAAATTACAAAAAACTGGCGCGTTTGTTAGTTGTTTTGCTGCGCTGGATATTGATAGTTCTGATAGTTGTATGGATGAAGAAGAAGAAGAAGAAGAAGAAGAAGAAGAAGATGGCGATGGCGATGGCGATGGCGATGGCGATGGAAATATCATTAACTCTCAATCTTCGTCTTGGGCAAATATTGTTTCTGCAAATAAATATAGTCTTAATGCTCGGTGGGGTGAGCGACATGATAATGACGATGATCGTTATTGCGGCGACAACTAAACTAACTATATTATTGTTTGCAATTTTTATAAATTAAATATTATTTCTTATTTTCTTTTATAATATATGATTTGTTCATTTAGTAAAATATACTTTTCTATTATTAGTACTGCTGTGGTTATTATATGTATTCATACTTTACAAAAATGTAAAAAAATTATTGTTGCTGATAAAACTACACAAACTGAGCAAAATACGCAACATAATATTGATTCTTCTAATAATTGTTTTGATGATAATGATAATGTTGATGTTGAAATTGTAAAAACGCCAGATAATCTTATTCATCATGAATTCGCTACTGAGAATTTAATTAAATATTCACGCTTTAATCCGAATTATTGGAAATAATATTTTTTATTTTGATGTTGGTGATGTTGGTGGTGTTTCTAATGGTTCTAATGGTTCTAGTGTTTCTGATGGTTCTGGTGTTTCTGCTGGTGTTTCTGCTGGTGTTTCTGCTGGTGTTTCTGCTGGTGTTTCTGCTGGTGTTTCTGCTGGTGTTTCTGCTGGTGTTTCTGCTGGTAATGGTTGTAATTTCTGATTTTTAGTTTTTTCAAACTGAATTATTATATCACTCATTTCTTCAACATTAGACGATGATGATGATGTTGGCGATAATGGTGATGATGCTGGTTTTCTCGTACATTTATTTATTACATGTAGTATTGCATCTACTAATATTATAAATGTTGTTTTTATATAAGATCCGCAGTTTTTTTGCGTTGTTTTATTATTAATATCTAATTCACCCTTACTTGCTAATATTATTAAATCTACTATTTTTTCTAAGATTTTTTTATCTATAATTTCTAAAAGTATTCTTTCTTCTTCTGGATCATCTACTAAATCTATTATTACTGCTCTTACTATCGCAATTACATGTTCTCTTTTATCAGCGCCAGAATATCTAAATTTTTCTACTAATTCTATAGATTCTTTCACAATTACATCTATCGTTTCTATTGTTATTTTTTTCTCTCCGAATTTCTCTTTTATTTTATAAATTATAATTGTTGAATGTTCTAGAATTATTGCTTGTGGTTGTTGAGACATTTTTATATAATATTATATATTTGTTTTAAGCTTTATACGTTTAATATTATATAGTCAGGGATTAACGACTTAAAAATAATTATTATATGATTAAATTATATGGTTATTGGTTTTATTATTTATGAAACTGCCGATATTATATATAATGTTTCGCGACTTAGTGGCAAAGCATTATATGGTATGTATAGTTGGTATTTTAATATTGTAGATGTGAGCGGGTGTACGGTTGACGAAAATAATTATAATGAACACTCTAATAATTTTTTATTATTAGAAAATAGAATTAAATTATTAGAAGAACAACTTGGTAATACTTGATAAAATCGTTAAATTTTATTAAGTATTTGAATTTTTAACCCCCGGCGGGACTCGAACCCGCAATCCCCAGATTAGAAGTCTGGTGCCTTGTCCATTGGGCCACGGGGGCTTTTCTCCTCGTACTGGGCTCGAACCAGTGACCTCGCGGTTAACAGCCGCACGCTCTAGCCAACTGAGCTAACGAGGAATAATATAATGCGTGGATCTTTTTTTTTATATTTTTTTTGCTGTAAGATCCAATTATGCACGAAGCGGGGTTCGAACCCGCGAGGCTTTCGCCAGTAGATCTTAAGTCTACCCCCTTAGACCACTCGGGCATCCGTGCGTATAAAATTTGCTACCAACATGTTCTATTTATTGTGGTGCTGTATGTTGGTATATATGCTCGAATGCGGACTTGAACCGCAGACCTTTGGCTCATAAGACCAATGCTCTAACCAACTGAGCTATCCGAGCATTTAAATTCCATATTATACTGAGATTATATTAAAGTAGGTGCATCCCATTCATACTATACTAGTATATTGTCTTTAAACTCGTTTTTAATATATTTTAATTGTCGGTAGTTCTCTTTTTTTTAGTTCTCTTTTTTTGGTTCTCTTTTTTCAGCAATTTAAAGATTCTGTGTAACTGTTTTTACAATTGATTTTAATGGGGGTTTTAAATTTTGTTGTAATGATGTTTGCATAAATACTCTTTGGCTTTGTAAACACGGTAGTTGTGGTGGTAGTTGTGGTGGTAGTTGTGGTGGTAGTAGTTGTGGTGGTAGTAGTTGTGGTGGTAGTAGTTGTGGTAGTTGTTGTAGTTCTGGTGGTAGTAGTTGTGGTAGTTGTTGTTGTTCTTGTTTTATGTTTTTATTCGATAATATTGGTAATGTATTCGTTGATTGCGTCGGATGTGCCGGTGGCGCACTAGATCTACGTTGTGATTCTTGATCTATGTCTTGTTCTGTTAATGGCTGTAAAGGACGCTGATTTTTATTTTTTGATTCTTCCGGTTTTATTGTTTTCTTATGTTTGAATTTTCGTTTTAAACAACATATAGTACTACAAAAAATTATACACGTAATTAGAATCATGCCTGAACATAAAAATATTATTTTTACTGATAGTGATGATAATAACTTGTATGAAGGTTGCAACGGTGATAATGGAGGAGGTGATAATGGATGAGGTGATAATGGAGGAGGTGATAATGGAGGAGGTGATAATGGATGAGGTGATAATGGAGGAGGTGATAATGGAGGAGGTGATAATGGAGGAGGTGATAATGGAGGAGGTGATAATGGAGGAGGTGATAACGGAACAGGTGATAACGGAACAGGTGATAATGGAGGAGGTGATAACGGAACAGGTGATAATGGATGAGGTGATAATGGAGGAGGTGATAATGGAGGAGGTAATAAATTTTCTATACAACAACCGGTACAATCACACGATAGTAATGTTTTCATATCATCACACGTTAACGCGTTTAGATTCTGCCATCTATAACAATCTATATTTCTACAATATATACCACACACCGGTGTAAATAATGGAGGAAACGGTGGAGGAACTGGTGGCGGAACTAGTTTAGGAACTGGTGGAGGAACTGTATTTAAATTTACTAGTAATAACACTAACATTTTAATACTTTATTTTTATACTTTTATATCTTTTGTATTATTTGTTTGATAGTAATATAAATTCGTCTTGTATATAACAGTGTGATATATTTTCTACTAATATTTCGGACGATGTTTCGGACGATGTTTCGGAAAACGGTTCTTCAGATACTTCATACGATGATTCTTCCGTTGATGCTTCTTCAGATGATGATTCTTCAGTTGATGATTCTTCAGACGTTGATAATTCTTCAGACGTTGATAATTCTTCAGTCGATGATAATTCTTCAGTCGATGCTTCTTCAGTTGATGATTCTTCTGTCGATGCTTCTTCTATTGATGCTTTTATTGATTCTTCTATTGATGCTTTTATTGATTCTTTTATTGATGGTTCTAATGTTATTATCTGTGGGTTTGTTAATGATGAATAATATGTATCGGTTAATATTTCATTATTATTATTATTTGATGTATTTTCTGATTCATACAAACTTATTATCCAATCATACATTTTATTATTTATTGTATTAAATTCATTTAATAATTCCATATAATATTTTATATATGGATATATTTTATATTTTAAAATTGATAAAAATAAATAATTAATAATATATTTTATATCTGTGAAATGTCGTCGAATCCGATTATCGAATCTATTACATGCCCCATTAATGGAACTATTATGAAAGATCCTGTTCAGGGTAATGACGGACAAACATATGAGCGTTCTGCTATTACTATATGGCTTACAAATCATAAACCAGAATCTCCTATTACGAAACAATATATGACAGTTAATGATCTTAAAGTTAATGCGTCTATACGATTTCTATGTGATAAATATCACGCGGGAGAATTAACTGTTCATGGGGTTGACGAACGCAATGATAATGGAAAAAGCGATGATGATGGTAAATTGGCGTCAATTTCACATCCGAAAATTAATAGCTCGGTTTATCACGACTCAACAAAATTATATTTGATGGTTAAATTAAACGCTGAAAATCTTATTACTCGCGGAACCGTTGCTCACGATGTTATAGTTGTAATTGATCGATCTGGATCAATGCAGGTTGGCGTAGAAGCGAAAGACCAAGATGGTAATTCTATGGAAGACGGATTATCACAACAAGATATTGTTAATCATAGCGCCAAAATGGTCGCTAAAACTCTCGGTCTAAATAATTTAAATCGTCTCGCGATTATTATGTTCGATAATGTATCTGAAACGGTTTTTAATCTTATGCCCATGACTGAAATTAACTGTGGTCGCGCAATTTCTCAAATCGATTCTATTGTACCCCGTAGTACAACCAATATTTGGAACGCTACTGAGTCAGCAATTGATTTATTATTGTCTCGTGATGATAAAACCCGCAATCCACATATTATTCTTCTTACCGATGGAGCGCCAAATGTTTCCCCTGCTCGGGGCGAAGTTAATGCCCTTGAAAAAAAAATGCTAGAACTTAATTTTCATCCGCCAATTTATGCATTCGGATTCGGTTATAACCTCAAAGAAGGTTTGCTTTATGGATTAGCAAAAGCAAGTGGCGGCGGTGTTGGTCATATTCCTGACGGAGGAATGATCGCAACTGTTTTTAGTAATTTTATCGCGACTATTATGTGTACCGTTGCTTATAATGTGAAATTAATTGTGGAATTAGATGCGCGACAAGATATTTGTTTATCGCATATTCACGGTGATTTTAAATACGATATTTCTACAGATGCAACTACTCAAAAATCTAAAATAGTTATCGATATTGGAACTATTCAAATCGGACAATCTCGAGATATTCTTATGTCTGGTATTGTTAATGCTACCAAATATACTTATACTTATCAAATCGCAGATACTTATTATGAAATTGTTAAAGATTTAAATTCGGAAACTATATCACTCGATATATCGGTACTCGATTCAAATATTACACGATTCTTTCTAGTTGAAAATATACGTCTAGCGATTAAATTAAAGACGCGAGGTAAATCAACCGAGTCAATCTATTTGAAAATGGTTGAACATTTTAATGATAATAATATTGATGTTATTACTGAAGGCTGTTGGGGTGAATGTATGTATGAAACACTTACTGATCAAGTTAGAATTGCGCTTTCTGAAGATCCTACACATGTTGCAAAATTAAATGGTCTTACAGTACCATACTTTACTAAGTGGGGTATGTGGTATCTCGATCAATTGAGTTGGGCACTTGGTCGTCAAATTAAGCCCAATTTTAAAGATTCGGCGTGTTGTTTCGGTGGCGGACTTTTTCGTGAAATTGTTGATTACGCAAGTGATCAATTTGATAATTTGCCGCCACCTTGTCCATCAAATTGTAATACATCTAGATTTGGTTATGCTTCTTCTTCGGTATATCGTGGTTTAGGTGGAGGAGTTACTTCCAGTCAACCAATTCGTATGTCTACATATAATTCGCAAGATAATCCTTGTTTTGATGGAAACTGTTTGATTTCTATGGCTGATGGGTCTAAAAAACGAGTTTCAAATTTGTTAAAAGGCGAAACTGTTTCATGTCGGGCTGATCCATATGATAGTACTAGTAAGTTTGTTGTCGGAACCGTTGTTTGTGTTTTGAAAACTATTATTGTTGGTGGTATTTGTGAAATGGTTCAATTTGATACTGGTCTTAAAATTACTCCTTGGCACCCAATTTGGGTTTGTGAATCGCGTTTTCCGGCACTCTATACCGCCGTCGATTGGAAATTTCCATTTGATTTAAAATCTATTACTAATGGTATTTGCGAACAAACTGAGGTTTATAGTATTCTTCTTGATAACTGGCATACTTGTTGCGTTAATGATACCTGGTGTATTTGTTTGGGACATAATTATGATAAAGGAATTTTGAAACATGATTATTTCGGTTCTCAGAAAGTTGTGAATGATATGCGCCAGATGATTGGTTGGGAAGAAGGTCATATTGTTATTCAGAGTGATGATATTGGAAGAGATCGTTCTAGCGGATTAATTTGTGAAATTAATCAGGATATTAATGTTGTCGCCTGTTAAAATAATAATAATTTTGTTATGAATTAATAAACTATGTTTGCACGATTAAATATAAATTTTGATTTAAAAACTATTTTTATTTATTTTTATTTTTATTTATTTTTATTTAAAGATTATATATTATGTGTTATATAACATAATACATAATGAAGTATGCCGGTATGAACCCACACGAACATGCGTATAAATATGAATTAAAACGTCAGCTAGTTCGAGATCATCTTTTAGAATGTTATGAACTACTTGTAAAATATAAGAGTACAAATATCGTCGAGCTTATTAAATTACATAAAAAATTTATACATAAAACGCAGATTATTGGTAAAAATAAATATAAAACGCTTTTGTTGCTTGAACAATATAAAAATGCGAAAAATACATCGATGGCTATGATGGTTTTAACGAATACTTTAAGTAGACGGGGTGCATTTTAAAAATTTTTAGTCACGTAAAACTCATTATCTAATTATCTAATTATCTAATAATTAGATAATATGTTAAAACGTCGGGTTTTTAATGAAATTAATAAGATATTTCCCGAATCTATGCAAAAGTATAATTTGTTATATAAAATAGTTTTATTAGACGATCCGGGATCATATGACATAAACAATGGAATAAATAATGGAATACTTATTGGTATAATTGATAAAAATAATAATTTAATTTTAAAAATGTGGTGTAAAAACGAATACCCATTTCACCCACCAACGGTTCATGTTAATAAATTTATTAAATATAATGATGCATTTATTAAATATGATATATGGGCGGGTAATATATCTAAAAAAATGAATAATGAGAATTCTTCTTGTGATTATTTTATGGCATGGGCATTTGCTAATATTAGTAAGCCTGAATTCGCAAATCAATGGAACTTTATTCCGTCTTTTAAAAATTGTTTATGTTGTGAATCTATTACCTGCTCTAATAATTGGGCGCCAAAATATACATTGGTCGATATTTTAATTGAATATATTACTCGACGAGATTTTTCGATTTATTCTTCGAAATTAATACAGCGTCAAATTTGTCGCGTGTTTAATAATGATAAATGGGTTTTGCCAAATGATATAATATTACATATTTTAAATTATCTTAAAAAAAACTGATTATAATATAATATTATATTATATAATATAAGAATTATATTATATTATATTATATAATATAATATAAGAATTATATTATGTCTACGTCTCATAAAAATACTTCAACTATATTGCCTTCACCTATATTGCCTTCACCAATATTAACTCCGGAACAATCTGCTGACCATATTAAATGGATTCAGGAATGTAGATCGGAATATAATACTCGATGTTTAATCGCGACAACTCCAATAGAATTAAATATTATTCATGATAACTGGGTTTTAACAGACAATCCACCGCTTATTAATAGGCAAACTTTCAAACCAAACTTTCAAACAAACTTTCAAACAAACTTTCAAACAAACTTTCAAACAAACTTTCAAAAAGTTTGAACAAACCAACAAACCAACAAACCAAACCAAACCAATCCAACCCAATCCAAACTAGTTATCATTCTATATAATCCTCCAACGGATCGTTTATTCCATATCTATAACAATAATAATCGAAATTCTTTTCGTAGTTATAAATAATCCTTTTTATTACCGCTTCTTGGATTTTTATTGCCGCGGTTTCATCTAAAATTTTTGATTGTATTTCTGTTGGTAATAAATCCCAATATGATTTATGCGATTCTCGCATATTATATGGTGTATTATATTATATTATTATAATAAATATGGTTTAACCCATTCCACTATTATAATAATTGTGATACATATAAAGATAATTAGTTTATCGGGGGAGGGGGTTTAAGGGGTAAAAGTCGCAGACTGACTGCTTATCCCCTTACTTATTTATATGTCCCAAATAATCTATCCCATATCAATATTGGGAATCCCGCCTGATAATTTTTTGATGGATACATATGATGTATGTGATGATCTATTGTGTCATGTCCAATATATTTTATTTTAATACCAGAATGTTCATATATACCAAGCATTGATATTAATGATGAATATAATAAAAATGTTAGCAAGTGCATTTTATAAATATACATAGGAAATATCTGACATAACCCACCTGCTATATGGTCAATCGGGTGACCTATTAATGAGTCAAATGGCTCGGGTTTTAAATATGCATGATGATATTTATGAATATATTTATACAGATATTTTGTATGTGCTAATCTATGATATATATAAAAACTTGTACTATTTATGAATAATGCTGTTGTAATGTCTCCTGTCATGCGTATTGGTACATATATTAATTCTTTATAATTAAAATTAAAATTAATATATAATTTTGTATATCCGCCAAAATATGATTCAAATGCGAATATATTTATACATATTATCATTATTAATGTAAAAAAATAATGTATTTTTTGTATTATAGAATATTTTTCGATATTAAATGGATGATAAAATAATTTTGGTACTATTCTTTGGTTATTACTTTGGTTATTACTTTGTTGATTACTTTGTTTATATATTGTCCATTCGTCTTTCTTGTCGGCCATATTTATATAATACGTTTTGTATAATTGATTATTTGTATAAATATATGATATTATTCCTCCTATACCAATAAAAAATCCATATAACATACTATATTATATGGGGTTTTTATTTATATAATATTATTTTTATTTATTTATTATAATTATAGCCGTCTTACCTGCCATATCTGATTATAATCAGTCCAACCTAACCAGTTGTCGTCAGTCCAACCTAACCAGTTGTTCCATTCTTTTTCCCATTCTTCTTTCCATTCTTTTATTTCATCTATAAAAGTCTTAATATTTAATACTTCTTCTTCTTCTTTTTTTTTCATTATTATTAGCTCATTATTTACTTCGATGTTTTTGGAAAAGTTATATGCAATTCCCCTTGCAAATAACTTATTTTGAGCTGTGATCGCTTCGTCTTGTTGTTCAAATTTAATTCTTAATTTTACATTTTCCTTTTTTAATTCATTAATTTCATCTAATAAATTATATACTCTATCATACAATTCACGAATATCTTTTGACGTTGTCATTGTTTTTATAAAATAAGGAGAGACCCCTTAAACCCCTCCTTTTAAAATTTATATGTAGAGAGAAAAAGTATTCAATTTTATTTATAATTTATATTTTATATTTTATATTTTATATTTTATATTTTATATTTTATATTTTATATTTTATATTTTATATTTTATATTTTATATTTTATATTTTATATTTTATATTTTATATTTTATATTTTATAT